>Ga0187878_1001842_pt1 | contig 19817 bp, 15 predicted proteins | sample June2016WEW_17_1_FD_132979 | JGI IMG/M metagenome (GOLD analysis project Ga0187878, IMG submission 132979) | Peatland microbial communities from SPRUCE experiment site at the Marcell Experimental Forest, Minnesota, USA - June2016WEW_17_150 | ecosystem: Environmental > Terrestrial > Soil >...
CGTCGCAGGAGGTGATACATCCCTAAAGCTGGGGAGCTGAGTTTTCTTTCAGCCCTCTGGACTTCTAATTACAACTTTCAACTACGTTGAAATTTGTAATTAGAAGTCCAGAGGGCTCAACGAAAAATCCGCTTCCCAGCTTTAGGGATGTATCACCTCCTGCGACGATCACCGCAACTGCCCCTCGAGCATCCTCGAGGACTTGAGCAGGAGTTTTCACGGCGTTAGGCGATTCACGAGAGGTTGGTTCCCTCTGCACCAGCGAAACCTGCTGAGGCACTGCGATAGCCGCAGTCAACAGGATTACAGGAATCATGCCTGATCTGGACATGCTACCCCTCCTATTGGACCGAGGATGACACGGTCCCCTGGTTTGTGGGGTCTTCGATTCCGAAGGTAGGATTCTCCTCTTCTGTGCGGAGGGAATCAAGGTTGAGGCCAAGAGAAAAGGGTGGGCATAAGGCCCACCCCTACGAAGGTTAGCTGCCTTCTGCCTTCTGCCCCCGCGACGAGATGGGGTTCAAGCCTGGCCGAATTCCAGGGCTGCTTCGAACATGGCGGCGATATTTGCGGGTGGGACGTCGGGCTGGACGTTGTGGACGGGGCAGAGGACGTAACCTCCGCCCGGCCCCAGGTCTTCGATGCGTCGTTTCACTTCGGCTCTCACTTCCTCCGGCGTGCCCAGCGGCAGAACGCGCTGCGTATCGATCGCGCCCCAGAAGGTGAGGTCGCGGCCGAATTCGAGCTTCAGCCGCTGGGTGTCCATGTTCGCGGCAGCGACCTGCACGGGATTGAGCGCGTCGACGCCCACTTCCAGCAGGTCGGGGATAAGGCTGTAGACCGAGCCACAGCAGTGATAAAGGACGGGCTTGCCGAAGCGCCGGGCGGTTGCCACCATGCGCGTGTGCTGGGGCTTGATGAGCCGGCGATAGAGCTCCAATCGCATCAGGGGGGAGCGCTGCATGGCGATGTCGTCGCCATAGGTCACAAGATCGACGAATTCCCCGGCTTCTTCCAGGGCGCGCGTCGCGATGCCCACCCAGACGTCGGTGATACGTTCCGCCATCGCTTCCACGAACTTCGGACGCAGCAGCAAGTCCTCCAGCCACGCTTCGTAACCGCGCAACCACTGTGATTGGTGGACCGGGCCCGCGAGCAGGTTCAGAACCACCGCGCAATCGGTCTGCTCGCGCAACCGCCGCGCCCACTCGCGCACACCGCGATAGCGCCCGGGATCATTCACGTCGGGCCAGGAATAACGCTCGAGGTCTTTGGGCGCGGGGTCCGTGAGCTTGTAGAACGGTCCGTCGCAGTTGATGAAGTGCCCGCCGGAGGGCCGCCGCCACGTGACACCCCAGTCGTCCACAAAACTGTCGGCATCGATGGCGCGTTCGGGCTGCGCATCAGGCGTGCCCAGGAGCACGGGGCGCGTATCCACGCCGAAACGTTCGAGGATGACGTCGTCGGGGATGACGGTGGAGTTGCGCCGGGCATACGCCACGGGGGGCGGCTCGGCGGGCAGATTCAAATGGGCGCGCAGGCGCTCGTGGAAACACGCCGTGACGGTTGAGGAGGCCGAAGCTCCCAGGTCGAGCGGCACACGATCCGATGGCTGGCGCCGCAGCGCCGCCAGCACGCGTTCGCGATGGGTCATGGTTCCCCCGGGCGAGGGCGATGGGGGTCCAGGGCGCTGGCATTATAGGCGAGAAGCGAACTGGGCGCGAGGCGAATGGCGAAGCGCCAGCCGCAAGTGGAAGCGACGGCGCGGCTAGCACCTCACGTTCCCAAGGCTAATGCGCATCCAAGGGAAACGTCTGCATGTCGCCGGGGTGGAAGGTAATGGCTCGGTCGACCTGCAGAATGTTTTTTCCGGGGCGGTAATCCGCCTCGAGAAGGAATGCCTTGCCGATTTTGTGCAGCAGGCTTTGGGCCGGCGGCGGAAGCGGCTCGTCGTCAGGCTCGAACGGGCGCGGATCCCGAAGATCCACACACTCCAGGGCCAGCGACTCAATCGCCTCAGGGGCAGTCTGCGGCGGGAGTTCGACCGTGGTGCGGTACCAGCCGCTGCGGGAGATCACCAGCGGCCAGCGTCCGCGGTGGGAGGAATACCATTGCGGCCGGCCCTTCAGCTTCACCCAAACCACCAAGCCGCTCTGCCGGTTCTCCGCCTCCATCTCGACGTAGAGGTAGTTGCGCGGGTCGCTGATGTTCTCGCCCTGCGTCACATCATAGGGCCGCAGTTTGCCCTCGCGCTCCAGTTCCTGCGCCATGATCGAATAGGTCCACGGAAATCGGTCCATCAACTCCTCGCGAGAGTCGCCGCTGAGGTCCGCGAAAACCGGAAGCAAGTGGTACTGAAGGACCGAATACCCCGTGTCGGCGAAGCAGTTGTTCGGCGTCGCCACCAGAATGAGCGGATGCTGGCCGAGCCTCTGGCCGTGGAAAGCGCGGTCGTCGTGGTCCATGCCCTGGAAGATTTCCTGCTGCACTTTCCCCCCGGCATCGAGCGTCACGCGGTAAACGTACTCGATATCGGAGGCGCGCCCCCAGCGCGCCATGAGGGCTTCCGTGGGGGTGCCGCTGTCCTCGTTACTTAAGACGATGCTATACTGGATGGTCTGGTTCGGGCCTTCCTGAAAGCGCTCGTACCACATCAGTAGCGGAGCATCCGAAAAATGGCCCACCGTGTCGGCGCGCGCCAGAAGGATTGGCGCGTGGGCGCTGGCCCGGTACTCCGGATCCTTCGGTTCTACTTCGATCACGTGGACGTTCTCCACCTTCAAGCCCGCACTGGGGGCGGACCACTGGGCGTTGCGTTCCACGCGCAGTCGATGGTTGCCTGCCTCCAGAGGGCCCAGAAACACGCGGTACGTCCAGCGCTCCTCCCCGTGAAGCACGATCACATCCTGGTTGTAATGATCGTCGAGATACGCCGTGGCGATGGCAGCCTCGGCCCCCGCGCGACCCCAGGCGGCGCCCGGCGCGGAAGCGATGACTTCCGCCACGGCTTCGCCGGGAGCTTTCAGTTCAAAGCTGAACTCGCGGCGTTCGGCACCCTGCGCGGCGGCAATGGGTGGGGCGAGTGCCAGCAGCGCGAGCAGCCAGTGAACGTAACGCATCGGACACCCTCCGGAAAAAGAAATGGCCCCCGGGAAGTTTCCCCAGCGGCTTGCGTTCGCCGCGCCACCCGGTTAAACTTTCCCCTGATGGCCGATCGGCGCAAGGTTCCCCGTTACGATTATGGCATGAAAGGCCGGCTGCACCCGGCGGGCGGGGGCGTGGGCACGAACGTCGTGGTGGGCGTCATCAGCATGCAGGGCTGCTCCCTGGAAAGTGGGCAGGACCTGGAAGTCGGCAGGAAGTGCGAGCTCTACCTGGACTGGCAAGGGAGTGACCTGGGTTTTGAGGCGCAAGTGGTGGCAAAGGAGGCGGACGGAACACTGGGATTGAGATTCCTCTCCGTGGACCGGGAGAGCCAGCAGCGCCTGAGCGAGCTGTGTAATGCACTTCGCCTGCGGCCGCCGACGGCTGCGACCCCGGAGATCGAGCACGCGCCCCTGCCGTCGCCGGAGACTGCGACGCCACTCGCCGACGGGCCGGTCGTCATCTCGCTGCCCGCGGGGAACGCGGCCTCACCCGCGGCCCTGCGCGAGCGCCGCCGCGTTCCCCGCTACATCAGCGAATTGCGCGCCCACCTCACCAACGTCGCGACCGGCGCGGGGAGCAACGTCCGGCTGATCACGCTTTCTATTCTGGGCGGCTGCCTGACGGGTCCGGAGGCCCCCGAAGCCGGCCAGCCGTGCGATCTGAACACGGAGTGGAATGGCAAGCCGCTGCGCCTTCCCGCCCGAGTCATCTGGAAAAGCCGGGAAGGGTGCGTGGGCGTGAAGTTTTCGTCGCTCGAGCCGCCGACGGAACAACTGCTGCGCGAGATTTGCTCCAACCTCCGACTTCAACCGCCGGCTCCGCTCCCCCGCCCCGATTAAGCGGCGCCGCATTAACCTGGTCTATTCATTGTTTTGCAGTAATCGACCTGGGTATTCTACATCGCTGATAACCATGCAGAAGAGGTTTGATATCCCGGCCAAGCAATTGTAAACTCTATGAACCAAGCCAGAACGATTGCGGCGTTTGCGGTTGATCCAGACCGCGCATATTTTCGAATAGAGGGGGCACATACCAATGAGAAATCTTCGGATCATCCTTACTATGGTTGCGCTCGCTGTGCTGGGCATCGCCGGTTCGGCCGGGGCGAAGGACGCCCGGCTGCGGATTCGAGTCCACCCGAGTCAAGCCTACATTTACGTCGATGGCGTTGCCAAGGGCGGCGCAAGCCTCTCCGGCAACCGCCAGCTGCTATTGCGGCACATGAGCCCGGGCGAACACACGGTTGACATATACAACTACGGGTACGTTCCCGTCAGCGAGAAGGTCACCGTGGCAGAGGGCCAGACCCACAACCTCAAGGTCACCATGCAGCCGGTGCCGGGAACGGTTTCCGGCCCCTTTGGCCGCATTCAGATTGAGGGCGACGGTCACGCCGCTGTGCTGCTTAACGGCACGACGCCGGCATTCACCGTGGGCGAGGCCGACGAGTTCAATCACAACATCATTTGGAAGCAGCAACTGCTCGTTCCGCCCGGGACACACAAGCTGACGCTCCTGCGCGGCACGGAGACCCTCTGGTCAGGGTCGGTCGACGTCCCGGCCGGCAAGCGCGTCATTGTGGACGTGCGCCAGAGCGGAGCGCAGCGGACGACGGACTGGCGGGAGGCTTCCAAATACAATTCCTCGCCGCGCTTCACGGCCGGCATCGCCAGCGCCACGGTCGCGGTGGCGCCGGTCAGCGGACAGTTCTCCGCCGCCCAATCCCAGATCGGCTGCGGCGAATCGACCAAGCTCACCTGGTCATCGAACGAAGCGGCGGCAACGGAAATCAGCGAGATCGGCAAAGTCGCGGCCTCGGGCGAGCAAACGGTGAGCCCGAAGTCCACCACAACTTACAACTTCACGGCGGCGGGGCCGGGCGGGGTGCAGAAGTCGAGCGCCACGGTCAACGTCGCGAATACGGTGCAAGCCTCACTCGACGTATCGCCGCGGGAAATTCAATATCGCCGCCAGGGCGATAAGGTGGTGACGCAAGACTCGGCGAATCTCACCTGGTCGGTCTCGAACGCCAGCACGATTGCGCTGGACGGCCAGGGCGGGCTCGCCGCGACGGGCAGCCGCAGCGTGCAACCGGTCCCCAAGAGCACGGGCATTGGGCCCATCGATGAAACCGTGAACTACACGCTTACGGCCTCGAACGCCTGCGGCGGGTCCGAGACACGCACCGCGGCGCTGCACCTGGCCGGCGCAATCGAACCCGCTGCCAAGAGCATCACGGAAGTAACGCTCGAGACGCGGCTGGCGATCAACAGCATCTACTTTCCCACCGCCATTCCCCGTAAGGGCGACAAGAAGAGCGGCCTGGTTTCCAGCCAGGAGCGGCGCCTGACGGATATGGCCGCGGACTTCAGCAAGTACCGCGAACTGCGCTCGGAAGCACGGTTCATCCTGCAAGGCCACGCCGACGTGCGGGGCACTAACAAATCCAACATGGAACTCTCCGAGCGGCGCACGGTGAGCGTGAAGAACTTCCTCGTCGCCCACGGAGTCTCCGAGTCGGCCATCGAAATCCACGGCCTGGGCGAGGAGTTCAACCTTGATGAGGCCGCGGTGCGCGACCTGATCGCGAATGACCCCGACCTGACGCCGGAAATGCGTCAGCAGGAGCTGAAGAGGATCAAGACCTACATCCTCGCCAACAACCGGCGCGTGGACGTAACGCTCAGCACCACCGGCCAGCAGTCGGCGCGGTTCTTCCCTTACAGTTCCCCGGATGCGTGGGAACTCCTGAGTGAGAGGCCGCCGCGCAGACCGGCCGCTTTGAAAGCCCAGCCCAAGAAGAAGTAGGTTGGGTTCGATAACCTTTCGGGGGAGCGGAATCCGGATGGCCCAGTGGGGGATGCCGGGGCTGCTCCCCCGTTCTGTTTTCTGGTGGCGGGCGGCGCTTCGAACGGAGGTTTTCGCGCTCCCGAGTCAGGCAAGTTCCCGACCGCGAGTATCGGGCAGCAGCAGGGCGAGAAGTCCCGCCAGCAGATATCCAAGCCCGCAGATCCAGAACGCCGACCCGATGCCTGCCTTTCCGGCCATTTTCCCCATCAGCCAGGGAGCGACGGCGCTGAAGATGCGCCCGAAGTTGTACACCAATCCCATGGCAGTGGCGCGGAAGGGCGTGGGGAAAAGCTCGGCGGCGATAAGGCCGAAGCCCGTGAAGTGCCCCGCCCCGAAAAATGCCAGGAGCGGACCGAGAAGGAGCAGGGTCCAGGCGGTTTCGGCGCGCGCGTAGAGGGGCACGAGCAGCGCCGCCAGCAGCAAGTAGACAATGTAACTGCGCTTCCCGCCCCAGCGGTCGCCAAGAAAACCGAAGGTCACATAGCCCAGCCACATCCCGGCCTGCATGACGACTATCCAGAGGGAAGAGGAGGCAAGCGTCATCGCCCGGCCGCCCTGCGCTGCGGGCAGCGCGAGGTAGGAAGGTATCCAGGTGAACAGGCCCCACCAGGCAAAAAGCGCGGCACTATTCATCGCCAGCGTCAGCAGCAAGAGTCTGCCGTGGGAGGCCAGCAACGATTTTCGCGCCGGCGCCGGTTCGGAACGGTTGCTGTGTTGCTTGCCATGCCACAAAGGCGATTCCTCGACGCCCCGGCGAATCCACAGGGTGAGGAGCGCAGGCAGGATTCCGGCAAAGAAAACCGCGCGCCAGCCCCAGCGCGGCAGGGCCACCGCCGCCACCAGCGCGGCGAGCGCGTAGCCGACAGCAAACCCGCTTTGCATCAGGCCCAGCGCCTTGCCGCGGTGTTTGGCCCGCCAAGTCTCGGCGACGAGCGCCGCCCCCGTGGCCCACTCCCCGCCCATGCCCAGTCCCAGGAAGAAGCGGAACAGCGCCAGCTCGTGAACGTTCCGCGCCAGCCCGCAGGCGGCGGTAAAGACCGAATAGACCAGGATGCTGAGCATCAGCGCCTTGCGCCGCCCGGCGCGGTCAGCGAGGAATCCAAAAAGAAACCCACCCAGCGCGGAAGCCACCAGCGTCACGGAGGCGAGCAGCCCCGCCTCAGCAGCCGAAAGGCGCAGCGACTGCATCAGCGTGGCGATCACCATGGCGTAGAGGGTCACGTCCATGCCGTCGAGCGCCCAGCCCAGGGTGCTCGCCAGCAGCGCCCGCCGCTCGGCGCGACTCGCCGTGACGAGGAATTCCAGTGGCCCGGACATCATTGATTCAAGACTCCGGCCTGCCACACTGCCTTCGAGCGCCCCGTCCACCGGCAGGAATACTTTTCGAGGCCATTGTCAGGCTGGCGCATTTGTGGTATGCATTACCCCACTTTCAGGTGTAGTCGGTCCGGTCCTCGTGCGGCGCGTCCGCGCGAGAGGTGGGAGAGAATCTCGGGATAATCTCCGCCCCACAAACAAGGGAGGATAACTCATCATGGCCAATTGCGCGAAGTGCGGAGCAAGCCTCATGGAGGGATCCGGCTTCTGCGGTTCCTGCGGCGCTCCGACGGCGGCGGCCGCCGCGCCCCAGGGCAGCGCCCCCAGCGCCTCCGCCTCGAGTGGTCTAACATCGAACGTCGCGGGAGCTCTCGCCTATTTCACCATCATTCCCGCGATCATCTTTCTGGTGATGGAACCCTACAACAAGGATCGCTTCGTGAAGTTCCATGCCTTCCAGTGCCTGTTTCTGGCGGCGGCATCGTTCGTGCTTTTCTTCGGCCTGAGCATCGTCGCGGTGATCCCCGTCATCGGTTGGATCATTGGACTGCTCCTCATTCCGCTGCTGGGGCTGGCGATCTTCGTGGCCGTGATCTTCACGATGTACAAGGCCTACAACAACGAGAAGTTCATGCTGCCGGTGATCGGCAAGCTCGCCGACCAGCAGGCCTCGAAATAGACGCCCGGCTTCCCCGACAGCGGCGTCGATGTAGCGGCGGGTTTACCCCGCCAGCGCGTGGCGGCGATATTGTTTCGCCCCTCCCTTGACGGACGGCATGAAGCCGTCGCCACTTGGCGGCGCGAAGCCGCCGCACCACGGCTGCTGCTTCCCCTTTTTTCTTGACAATTTCCCTTCCCCAGAGCACCTTAGGGAGTTTCGCGCGCGCTGGCCGCATGCTGCTGGCAGCGTTGATCGCTAATCACCACGTCGCTATGGTTCGAGTCTGCTTCCACGATCAATGTTTTGACGGCGCCTGTTCGGCAGCGGTGTTCACGCGCTTCTACCGCGAGTGCGTGGCCCCCGGCGCGGAGATCCGGTACCGCGGGCTGATGCACCGCGCCGGCCAGCTTTTCGACCCCGGCATCTTCGACGCCGACGAGAACGTCATCGTCGATTTCAAGTATTCGAGCAGCGACCGCCTGACCTGGTGGTTCGACCATCATCAGAGCGCCTTCCTGACGGAGGCCGACGCCCAGCACTTCAAGAACGACCGCAGCGGCAGGAAATTCTACGGGCCCGACTTCCGCTCCTGCACGAAATTCATCACCCACGTCAGCGCCACGCAGTTCAACGTCCGGTTTCCTGACCTCGAAGAGCTCGTCTATTGGGCCGACCTGATTGACGGGGCGCAGTATCCCGACTCGCAGACCGCCGTGGAGATGAAACATCCGGCGATGCAGATCACCCTGGTCATCGAGGGGACGCGCACCAAGGACTTCGTCGCGCAATTGATTCCCGAGCTGGCCTCCAAGCCCTTGGGCGAGATCGCCGCGCTCCCGCACATTCGCCAGTCGTTTGAGCAGCTCTACGCGCAGCATTTGAAGACCATCGACTTGATCCGCAGCCGCGCCGAAATCACCGACGGCGTAATTTTCTTTGATCTCGCGGACCAGGACTCGGAGGGCTTCAACAAGTTCATTCCCTATTATCTGTTTCCGGCCGCCGTGTACAGCGTGGCGCTCAGCCATTCGCGCGAGCGGACGAAAATCGCCGTGGGGAGCAACCCCTGGAACAGCGCGCCCAAGGGGGCCAATCTGGCGAGCATGTGCGAGCGCTTCGGCGGGGGCGGACACGCCAAGGTGGCGGCCATTTCGCTGCCGCCCGACGACCTCTCGCGCGGACGCGAGGTGGCCCGGCAAATTGTTTCGGAACTCCGCAGCAAGACCGGCTGAGGCGGCAACGGCCTTGCCGAGCCCTCGGCTTGCCAGCGCCGGGCGGGTGTGGTAAGAATGGGCAGTTGGTTTGGTACATTCCACGTGAAACCGGAATTCGCCAAGATGGAGAAGCTGCCTCGCGGCGCTGAACCTACGAGGAGTTTGTGCCCTCCTCCTCGCGGATAACCGCCAGGCCGCGAAACAATCAAGAACTGACGGTCGCAGCGCCGGCCAAACGGCCAGATGGAAAAGGGGAAGCTGAAAAAGTGGGACAGGGACCTGAAGCGGAAGCGAGCGCCATCCACGTCGAAGTCTACGGACTCTCGGACGTGGGCCGCGTGCGCAAAAACAACGAAGACAATTTCACCGTCTGCAACCTGACGAGCGGCGAGGCGGGGCTGACCGAATCGCTGTGCCGACACCAGCTTGGCCCACGAGGAACCCTGTTCATGGTGGCGGACGGCATGGGCGGCGAGGCTTCCGGCGAAGTGGCCAGCCAGATCTGCGTCACCACTGTCCCCAAACGCCTGCACGACAACTTGAATTCCCTGGGCAGCGTGCGCGAAACGAATTTTGTTCTCCTGCTGCGCGAGGCGGTGGAATACGCCAACCAGATTATTTATCAGAAAGCGCAGGCCGACCCCGGAATTCGCGGCATGGGCACGACGACCACGGCGGCAGCATTGTTCGGCACCAACCTGTTCGTCGCCCAGGTGGGGGATTCGCGAGCCTACGTAGCGCGCAACCAACAACTCGTGCAACTGACACGCGACCAGACTTATCTGAATTACCTGGCCGAGATCGGCGCGGAGTTGCCCACCGACCCCGAGAAGGACAGTCGCCGGAGCATCCTGACCCAGGCGGTGGGCAGCAGCGAAGCGGTCGACGTCAAGGTGACATACACGCGGCTCCGCCAGGGCGACCGCCTGCTGCTTTGCAGCGACGGCCTGTACAACATGGTGAAATCCCCGGAGCTGATGGAAGTTCTCCACAGCGGCCCTCCCCTGGCTGAAAAGTGCAAGATGCTCGTCGACCGGGCCAACGCCAACGGGGGGGGAGACAACGTTACAGTCATCCTCGCCCAGGTCGAGGGGCGTGGGCTGCCGCCCGCCGAAGCAACCGCGAGCGTGGAGTTCCAGGAGTTTCGTGAAGAGGATTTCGAGGCGGGAGCGAATTCCTCCCGGTAGTCTTTTCGCAAGGCCCTCGGCTTCTTTCCTGGATGGGGAACCATATCAACCGGCGGGGTTAGTCCGGCATGAGATGTTCTGCGTGCGGCGAGATCAACGAGGAGGGATTCCGCTTTTGCCGTAACTGCGGCGCCCCCGTCCCCGAAGCGCCTTCGGGCGCTCCCACGATGGCGATCTCCCCGCCTCCGGCCGCGCCCGAGCCTCCTCCCCCGGCCCCTTCTGCCGCCGAACCCCAGGTTACCTATCGTCTGATCGCCACCGCCGGGCTGCTCTCCGGCCGGACCTTTACTCTCGGCCCCCAGGGTCTGCTCATCGGCCGCGATCCGTCCAGTTGCCAGGTCGTGCTGGCCGATGACGAGGTCTCGCGCGCGCACGCCTGGGTGGGGCTCGACGAGATGGGCGAGGTCGTGGTGCGCGACCGCAAGTCCGCCAACGGCACCTATGTCAATCAGGTGCGCGTTCAGGAGCGCGTCCTGCGGCCCACCGACGAACTCGCCATCGGGCTTGACCGGCGGCACCTGTTCCGCATCGAGACGATCGCTGCCCCGTCCCCTACCCCCAAAGCTCCGCGCCCCTCCACGCCCTTGGCCGGCGCCACCTCAGTCGTTCCGCACCAGCCAATGACGGCGGCGGTCGGTGCCGTTCAGCCGGAAGAGAAGGAGCAGCGCGGCACCGTGGCCATCAAGCTGACTGATTTGATGGCCCGCCCGCACGTCGAGCTTATTGTCGATAAGTACGCCGTCAAAACCCTGGAAGTGCCCGATCCCGGGCTCAACGTGGGACGCGACGCCGGCCGCTGCCAGGTGCTGATGGAACACCCGTCGGTTTCGGCGCTGCACGCAGAAATAAAGCTCCGCGACGGCAAGGCGGTGATTACCGACCGCTCGACGAACGGGACCTTCGTGAACGGGGCGCGCATCCAGACGCGCGAACTCGCGGACGGCGATTACATCACCTTCGGGCGCTACGCGGGCAAGTCGCTGATCTTCCGCACCGGGCTCGAGCCGCAGCTCAAGGTCGATACCATTGACCTCACGAAGGACCGCATTCGCATCGGACGCGACCCCTCGAACGACGTAACGATCAGCCATCCGGTGGTCACCAACTTCCACGCCGAGATTGTCAAGGAGCGGGAAAAGTTCTACGTTGTCGATCTGGGCTCGACCAACGGCACCTTCGTCAACGGCATCAAAATCAAGCGCCACCAGCTTCAGGAACTCGACCGGATCGTCATTGGGCCCTCGGAACTGCATTTCACGGGCAGCAGCATCTCGCACGCCCCGTCCGAACAAGTGATCCGGCTGGACGTCCAGGGCGTCAACTATGAAGTCCCCGACCGCTCCACCGGACAGCCCAGGCTCCTGCTCGACGACGTTTCGCTGGTCGTCAAACCGCGCGAACTGATCGGCCTGCTGGGGCCGAGCGGCGCCGGCAAAACAACGCTGATGAACGTGCTGAACGGCTTCACCCCCCCCACCGCCGGCAGCGTCCTCTATAACAGCGCGGACCTCTACCAGAATCTCGAGAGCCTGAAGACCACCATCGGGTTTGTGCCCCAGGAAGACATCATGCACAAACAGCTCAGTGTCCGCCGCTGCCTCTATTACGCGGCCAAGCTGCGCCTGCCGGTGGATATCTCAGAAGAGGAAATCAACCGCCGCGTCGAGGAGATGCTCGACATCCTCAAAGTCGATCCGCAGCGCTGGGACAATCCCGTGTCCACGCTCAGCGGCGGGCAGCGCAAACGCGTCAGCATCGGCATCGAACTGCTCTCCAAGCCCGGCGTCCTCTTCCTCGACGAGCCCACCGCCGGTCTCGACCCGCGCACCGAAACCCTGATGATGATGCTCTTCCGCCAGCTCGCCAATCAGGGCTCGACGATCGTCATCACCACTCACCTCCTCGCCTCCTTCGGCGTGCTCGACAAGGTGGTGGTGCTCGTGCAGGGACGGCTGGCGTTTTACGGGCCGGGGACGAAATTTCTGGAGTACTTCAAGGCCAATGTCCCCGCCGACGTTTATGACGACCTGACAGACAACAACACCGTCCCCTACGCCCAGGAATTGAAGAAACGCTTCCAGGATTCGGCGCTCTACACGGAGCAGGTCGCCGAGCCGCTGAAATCGGCCGTGACGGCCGCCAAGCCCGCCGCCTCCGCGCCTCGCAGCAAGGCCCGCGAAAAGGGTTTCAGCCTGCACCAGTTCATTGTCCTGGCGCGGCGGAACTGGGAACTCAAATTCGGCGACCGCGGCCAGACGGCGCTGCTCTTCCTGCAGGCGCCGCTCGTCGCCCTGCTGGTGGCGCTCATGGCCGGCAAGCCCAACCAGATTCAAACCATCTTCATGGCCATGTTCGCAGCCTTATGGTTCGGCTGCTCGAACGCCGTGCGCGAAATCGTCGATGAACAGACCATCTACCGCCGCGAGCGCCAGACCGGGCTCAAGATCCCCTCCTATGTTTTCTCCAAGCTGTTTGTGCTGGCCTTCATCGCCCTCGTTCAATGCACTTCGGTGGTGGTGCTCTTGATTTTCGTCCGCCACGCTCTCGAACTCAGCCCGCCGGAAATCCTGGGCGCAATCGGCATCACGTTCCTGGTGGCGGTAAACGGCACGCTGATCGGGCTGGTGATCTCGAGCCTCGTCAACACGCCGGAAAAGGCGCTGGCGCTCTTTCCGCTGGTGCTGATTCCCGAATTGCTGCTCTCGGGGCTTTTCCTGCCGGTGCGCAGGATTCAGACGATCATTCCTATCACTGTGGAGCAGCTCTTCGAAGGCCGTCTCTTCGCCCAGCCGGAAGCCAAGGCCAAAGCGCGGGAAATGATGAATCCTCCTGCACCGGGCAAGCCGGCAGCCACGCCGCAGGCGGAGGCGGAAACGAAGGCGGCCGAGGAAACCGCCCGGCAAGGCGAAGGGGCGCACCAGGTCGCAGGCGCCATGGCGCCGTCGCCCGCCGTCGAGAAGGCCTTCCATCGCTATACGCCGCAGCCCGTGGAAGGGATGCCCACCTTTGTCCGCTGGCTCTCCATGCTGGCCGCCTCGCGCTGGGGCATGGAGGCACTCGCCGACCTCTGTGTGCACGGCCCGCACTCGATCCAGGACTATTCCTACAAGATCGTCAATACGGTTTACATCTCGATGCATCCCAGCGACCTGGAGAAACTTCAGGCAGGTCTGGAAGCGCCCCCGGAAGCTTTTGCGGCGTCCGGCTCGTTCCCCCTGCCCTCGCACTTTTGGAACGATAAGGGCCCTTATCTCGGCATTCTGACCGTCCACCTGCTGGTGCTGACGCTGGCCGTCCTGCTGCTCATGAAGCGCAAAGACGTCACCTAGCGTCCGTCACCCATCGTCAAAGGAGTCACCATGGACAGCGGATATTCGACGCTTCGCAATCTTCTCTATGTGGTGCTGGTTGTGGGTCTCGCGGCCACGGGATCGAGCTTCTATGTCGCGCAGCAACTCGACCGCAACAGCGAGGAGCTCGCCAGCCTGCGCCTGCTGCTCCAGAAACAGATGATGGGGACCGCCCTCACCCAGGCGGAAGAATTGCAGAAGCGTATGGACGCGCTCAACCAGAGCGCGGCGGGAATCGACGGCAAGATGAAGCAAGCCCAGGATCAGATGGATGCCAAGATGAGAAAGGCGCAGGACGATTTCGTGGCCCGCATGAATACGGAATTGCCCCGCATGATGGATAACTACATCAAGTCGCGCTCCAAAGGCCTGGAAGCGACCATTCCGCAGGACATCAAACAGAGAATCCGCCAGGCGCCGACCCAGTAAGACGCACCCCGCACCGCACACCGGGCAGCGGAAACGCCGGTCATAGACCGGCGCTACAGTTCGGGGCGCTCTGCAGGGAACAGACCACTAGGGCAGGAATTCTTCGACGCTCACAAAACGCAGGCCGGCCCGCGCCGCACCGTCGAGGATGGCGGGCAGTGCTGCGACGGTAGCGCTGCGGTCGGCGCGTGGGAAAGCGGCAGGCGCGACATCCTCTGCCCGGCCAAAGAGCCGGCGTCTAAGTTGCGCCCAAAAGCTCTCCGTCCCTTCCAGGGCGTCGTGGAGCAAAATCACCGAACCCGGTTGCAGCTTTTCCAGCGCGGCGCGCGCAATCGCCGCCTCGTCATTCTTCCAGTCGTAGCCCGGATCCGACCACTGCACGACCTTCAGGCCGCGTTCCCGCAATACGGGAAACATGCCGAACCAGCGGGCTCCGTAAGGCGGGCGGAAGACTTTCGGCCGCTGGCCGGTGAGCCGCTCGATGACCTCCTGCGTGCGGTCGATTTCCTCCGCCAAGCGCCGCCGTCCCAGGAGATACGCGAAGGGATGCGAGTAAGTGTGATTGCCGAGGGTGTGACCCTCCGCGGCCAGGCGGCGGACGATTTCGGGATGGCGCTCGGCATTTCTCCCGCAGACAAAAAAAGTGGCCTTGATCCGCCGCTCGCCCAGCAGATCGAGAATCTTCTCGGTCGCGGGCGCCGGCCCGTCGTCGAAGGTGAGGGCCACGCGATTCCCTTCCCGCGGCCCGCGCACCAGCGCCGGCCCGAAAACCTGCGAACTCGGCACGCTCGCCGCGTACCAGAGCAGCAGCGCACCCCCGCCGAGCACGACCAGCGTCACGAGAATTAGCCACAGCATCAAATCGCGTTTCCCCCCTCGCCCGATTATATGCCGGGTCTCGAAAGCCCGCGAGGTCGGCGGCAATGTTATAATCCTTCTCTTTTCATTGCTGGCCAAACACTCTTCTGGGACGGTAAAAATGGCAGCCATCAAAAAGGCGAAACGGTCGGTCGAAACTCACGCTGCTCTGTTCGCGGGGCTGAAGAAGAAGACGGCCCAGGTCGGAATCGTGGGCATGGGCTATGTCGGCTTGCCGCTGGCGCTCAGTTTTGCCCGCGCCGGATTCAAGGTCACGGGCTTCGACATCGATGCCGAAAAGGTCGAGAAGCTGCAGCGCCGCAAGACCTATATCCGCCACATTCCCGCCACGGAGATTGCGGAAGCGATCGTCAAGTTCGACCTTCGTGTCACCGACGACTTCCGCCGCCTGCGCGACATGGACGTCATCGTCATCTGCGTCCCCACGCCACTCGACGAGCATCGTGAGCCCGATCTCAGCTTCGTCCGCAACACGGCGGAGCAGATCGGCGCCACCTTGCGGCCCAACCAATTGATCATCCTGGAAAGCACCACCTACCCGGGGACCACCGACGAAGTCGTGCTTCAGATTCTCGAGAAGTCCGGGTTGCGCTGCCCCGCCGCACCCTACACGGTCAAGGGAGTGAAGATCGAGTACTCCGAAGACCTGCCCGCGGATTTCCTGCTGGCCTTCTCGCCGGAGCGCGAAGACCCGGGAAACAAGGAATTCCGCACCCGTCAGGTGCCCAAAGTCATTGGCGGGCTCAACGGACCGAGCGCGCGGGCGGCCGAGATCCTTTACGGCGCGGTCTTCGACAAAGTCGTTATGGTCACGTCCACGCGCGCCGCGGAGATGACCAAGCTGCTCGAAAACATCTATCGCGCCGTGAACATCGCCCTGGTAAACGAGCTGAAGTGCCTGAGCATGCGCATGGGCATCGATATCTGGGAAGTCATCGAGGCGGCCAAGACGAAGCCCTTCGGCTTTACGCCCTTTTATCCCGGGCCGGGCCTGGGCGGACACTGCATCCCCATCGACCCGTTCTACCTTACCTGGAAGGCGCGCGAATACGGTTTTCCCACCCGCTTCATCGAGCTCGCCGGCGAGGTCAACACGGCGATGCCGGAGTTTGTGGTCGCTTCGCTGGCGGAAGCCCTGAACCGCCGCAAGCGCTGCGTGCAGGACGCGCGCATCCTGATCCTGGGCGTTGCCTACAAGAAGGACATCGACGACCTGCGCGAATCGCCCTCCTTGCGCATCATGCAGCTCTTGCAGCAGCGCGGGGCGAAAGTGGATTACAGCGATCCCTACTTTCCGACCTTGCCCAAGACGCGACACTACAACTTCGGGCTATCCTCGGTCGAACCCACGCCCCAGGTGCTGGCGAAGTATGACGCGGTGTTGATCGCGACCGCCCACTCCTCCTTCGACTATCGCGCCATCGTGCGCCACGCCCGGCTGGTGGTGGACACGCGCAACGCCACGCGCCACCTTACCGAGCAGCGCGAGAAGATTGTGATGTGTTAGGAACCTCTGCGCGAAGACGTCCCCCGCGCGGAGGATGAGCGACGATCGCGGAACCACGGAGAAGAATCATTCAAACAATCCCCATCGCCCGCGTCGAGCTTGACGAGCGCGAGATCCGCGCCGTGGAGAAAGTCCTGCGCTCCGGCCGTCTGCGCGCCGGCCGCGTCGTGGAAGAATTCGAAAAGCGCTTTGCGCGCTGGGTGGGCGCGCCCTATGCCGTGGCCGTCAATTCCGGCACGGCGGCGCTGCACCTGGCCTATCAAGCCCTGCTGGCCCCCGGCGACGAGATCATCGTGCCGGACTTTACCTTCGTTGCCACCGCCTCGATGGCGCTGGCGGTGGGGGCGCGGCCGGTCTTCGCCGACGTCGATCCCGCGACCTGCACGCTCGACCCGGCGGACGCGGCGCGGCGCATCACGCGGCGCACGCGGGCCCTCGCGCCCGTGCACCTCTACGGAAATCCCGCCGCGATCGGCCGCCTGACGCGCCTGGCCCGGAAGCATCGCCTGCGCATCATCTGGGACGCCGCCCAGGCGCACGGCGCGCAGTATCGCGGCCGCGACGTCGGCTCCTTCCCCGACGTTGTCTGCTATTCGTTTTATCCCTCGAAGAACCTGACCACGGCGGAGGGCGGAATGCTTACCACTTCCGACGCAAAGCTCGCCGCCACCTTGCTCCTCGCCCGCTCGCACGGAGAGGAGAGCCGCTACCTTCACACCCGGCTGGGATTTAACTTCCGCCTGACGGATGTGGCCGCGGCGCTCGGCTGCGAGCAACTAAGAAAGTTGCCAGCGGCTATCCGCCGCCGGCGGCACAACGCCGCCACCTTGACGCGCGGTTTGCGCGGCATTCCGGGACTGGAACTGCCCCAGGCCGCGCCGGACACGCAGCACGCCTTCAATCTCTACACGGTGCGGGTGCAGGCGGACCGGTTGGGCATCTCGCGCGACGAGTTCCGGAAGGCCCTCGCCGAGCGCGGCGTCGAGACTGCCGTGCACTATCCTCGCGCCCTCCACCAGCAGCCGCTCTTTGCCGGCTTCGGCGACGATGACGATTTCCCCTCGAGCGCCGAGCTCGCCCGGACGGTCCTTTCCCTCCCCGTCCACCCTGCTCTGAGCGAACAAGACCTTCGCAAGATGATCCGGTCGGTGAAAGAAGTGGTGGGGTGCGGCGCTTAAGCTTTCTTGCGCCGGCTCTTCGCGGCGGATGGAGTGTGCTTGCGGGCAGCCTGGCGCGCCTCGTCGGCGCGGCGGCAGACTTCGTCGTTGTAGCGGTCCACAGCTTCCAGCAGGGGCGCGCCGCCGAAGCGCTTCGCCTCGTGAATGATGGAGGCGATGTCCTTGGGCAGGCAGCGGCCGCGGAAGCCGCGCTCTTCGGTGACAATGGTGTGCGACCTGCCGATGCGCTCGTCCGCCAGCCAGATCTCCCGCAGCTCGCTGTAGTTCACGCCGTAGGCCTGGGCCAGGTCGTAGAACTGGTTGACGAAGGCGACTTTGGTGGCGAGGAAACTGTTCTCCATGTACTTGCACAGCTCGGCGGTCGTCGCGTCCGTCATGTAGTAGCGCACGAGGGGGCCGAGATGCTCCTGGTAGGCGCGCACGACGAGATCGCAGACCGGCTTCGCTCCCCCCACAATCACAAAGCCATGGCGCTCGATGGCGCGCCAGGGATGCCAGCGCGTCTCGCCGACGTATTCCGGACTGAAGCAGATCTGCTTGCCCGTGGCCTTGACGAGTCGGTCCACCGTGCCGGGCGGGACGGTGGACTTCAAGCAGATGGGCGGACCAATCCAGGCCACCACTTCTTCCACGGCGGAGATGTTGCAGCGTCCCCGCTCCGTCTCCGGCGTGGGAACCGCGACGAAGACCACGTCGCAGGCCTGGATCGCCGCCTTCTGGGCCGCACTCCCGAGTTGCGGCAAGAACTTGTCGTAAACGCAAACGTCCGGGCAGCCGGGCTCGTAGCCGAATACCTTGGCCAGTGCCTGTCCCACCACTCCGTAGCCCACAATGCCGACCGTCATTTCCCTACCTCGGATCCCCTCTTGTGCTCTGCTAAACTCGTCTGGCTGGAATTTCAGCCCACAAGCTCAGGGAGAGTAACAGTAAGCCAGGCCTTTTGATTTTGTCAATCAGACCGCGTCGTCCGCCCCAACTTTATCATTTTCAAGCACTTTCGTGGGAGACGGGGGAATGTGAGGAGTCTTATGCGCGCCAGCGATTAAAACATACTTGAAACCTGCAAGTACTAGTACCTCCGTCATCACCAGTGGTGTATTTTTCACTTGAAAAGGAGGTGTTGACTATGGCAGGATTCAAAAGGAGTAACCCTTCGGGTGGTCCCTGGCCGCGTCCGCCGGTTATGTAAGTTCGACTGGTCTGCAGCGGGACGGGGCACTTGGGTTGCCCCGTCAGCGCGTCGCGGGTAAAACCAGTGGTCGTCGCCATCGCGGTTTCGCTACAGTTCCTTGTGGGGTTCACTATTCTGGTGCGCGCCGTGCGGGAAAAGCATCTCTCGCGCTACGCGTTTTTCCACACCTACTTGATCTCTTTTCTGGCCACCGGAATAGTCGGCTTGGGCGTTTTGGTTTGGGCTTCAAAGCAATACCCCACCTATTTCTGGATCAAGTTCCTGGCCTTGGCCATCGCCGAGTTTGCGGTGTTGGTGGAGACCGGGGACCACGTCTTCCGGTCCCGTCCCGCCCTGCGCGTGCTCGGTCGATTTGTAACCATTGGTATAGCCGGTTTGTTTGTGGTTCTCTATACCCTCCCACCGTTAATGGAAATCCAGCCCACCGAGTTCGCGGTTTTTGACCTCGTCAAACGCGCCGCGCTGACGAAGGCCGTTATTGCTCTCTTGCTGGTGGCACTGGCCAGACGGTTTCGCGTTCCCCTGGGCAAGAACATCGCCGGGATATTGCTCGGACTCATGGCGTTTCTGGGCATTAACGTCACGAACTTCGCCTTGGTGGAAAAGCTGGGATGGGAGGCCTATGGCCAAGTCTTTGCGACGATCGGCCCGCTTAGCCAAACCCTGATGATGCTGATCTGGCTGGTCAGCTTATGGAAGTATGAACCTGCGCCCGCCACCGCCGCCGCGGAAGTGTCTCTGGAACCTCTGCCGGAGCGATTGGCACATTACGATACATCACTGCAAAGGTTGTTACGACGATGACGACTGCAATCTTGTATTCCGCTCTTGCCGTGTTACTCCTGGTTGGCTTGGTCGTGCTTCTGCGCTGGCGGGAGGACCCGCAAGCGAGCGCGGGCGACGACG
>Ga0187878_1001845_pt1 | contig 19770 bp, 18 predicted proteins | sample June2016WEW_17_1_FD_132979 | JGI IMG/M metagenome (GOLD analysis project Ga0187878, IMG submission 132979) | Peatland microbial communities from SPRUCE experiment site at the Marcell Experimental Forest, Minnesota, USA - June2016WEW_17_150 | ecosystem: Environmental > Terrestrial > Soil >...
ATTTCAGCTCGGCTTCCTTGAGAGAGGTTCGGATAGACTCTATAGTCTTTCCCGGGTTTACTACCATACCTCTAGATAACCCCGTCGATGGTGCATGACCCACACCGAGTATGTTCAGCCTGCCGTCTTCCCTTATCTGCGATACGATCGTACATATTTTAGTTGTACCTACATCAAGACTTACAATAATATTCTCAATATTTTTTGACTTCATAGATTTGTATTATTCAGTTGATGAAATATTGTTGTTTTTTACTACTATTATATCGTTATACCTCAGATCCAGATATTTGAACGAATATCTGACACGGTATACCAATACCTGTTTCAGAAATTCATCCAGATATATAAGCTTCTGTTTTATGGCATCCCGAAGTGTCTGACACGTAATGTCCTTCTTGAAAACATCATCAATCACCTTTCCTCTGGTATCTATATTTTCATAATCGATCAGATATATCGGCGTTGCATCTTCCAATGAATAAATTACTATACCTGTTGTATCGGAGAAATTTATTTCCGATATATAATTGTAAAGTATCCTGTCGATGCGCGCCGATTGCTTTATTATATAATGAGCGATCTTCAGGTTCTTCATGTCATTTGACGGAACAGTATTAATATCCGATATCCCGGTCAGCCCGCTGATGACCGGCAGATCAAGATTTTTATTTTCTTTTTTGAATATATATAGGTTGAGCTGATCATCCGTAAGAAACAGTGTTCTTCCATTTGAAACTATGGCTACCGGACTTTTTTCCGCTATCTCTATCTTTATCGTTGATGATTCTTTACTGGCACTCACTTTGCTGATGTTCGGGTGTTTCGCTATCCTGTTCTCGATCATTTGCAGAGTAAGTGCGTTCGACATTATTAGTGAATCTGACAGTTTGGCAAAATCAAATATTTCTTCTTTAGAGAGAGTAACATTGCCTGACATCTCAACTTTCCTGATATTGGTTTTATCTTTCCAGTATCCCGAAAGCACTATGCCGGAGACGGTGAACAACAGAACGATTATGAACAGCAATATTACCTTCATTCTTCTCATTCAAATGTTCCTTCCTCGAAACCAACAGGTTTTATTTCTAGCTCAAGCTTGATGCCCGTTTTTTCTTTTACTGTCCGCCTAACGAGATTTATCAGCTCGACAACATCTCTTGCCGAAGCTTTATCATAATTCACAATAAAATTGGAATGTTTGGCCGAGACCATCGCACCTCCGCAGAACATTCCCTTCAAGCCGGATTCCTCGATCAATTTTGCAGCATAATTCCCCGGAGGATTTTTGAACACACAGCCTGCATTAGGTATCTCGACCGGCTGCGTATCATTACGCTGGCTGATCCATTGTTTCCGTAATGCATTTAATTCTTCGGGATCCCCTGCCGGCAGCGAGAATGTACCTTCGATTATAATGGAATTTTTTAAATTCGAATTTCTGTAAACAAACCCGCAATCCTCTCTCGGCAAAATCCTGATCTCTTCGTTCTTTATTGCTTTCACTTCCGTAATATATGTTGACGTCTCCCCGCCGTAGCATCCGGCATTCATTACCAGTGCGCCGCCGATAGTAGCAGGTATACCGGCAAGCATCTCGACACCTGCGTATCCGTTCTGGATGCAGAAATCGACGAATCTTGCCATCTTCGCACCTGCTCCGCTTATGATCTTGCCGTCCTCGTGCCTGAGATAACCGAATCCCGCCTCAAGATTAACAACCACACCCCTTATACCCTCATCGCTGATGAGCACATTACTTCCGTTTCCCATGATATAATAGGGTAAGCCTATCTTATTTACATACTTTATCATGTTCAAAAGATCTTCAGCATCTACAGGTTCTATGTAATAATCTGCAACCCCGCCGATACGGAACGTAGTGAACCTCGCCAGGTTTTCGTTCAGCGAAATATTACCTTTAAAAAATTCTTTTATTTCAGCTATTGATATCAAATTATTGGTTCGATAAATTTCTTATGAATTCATCACAAAAGATTGTTACATCCCCGGCTCCCTGGAACACTATAATATCGTTAGCCTGAACGCTCTTCAATAATTTCTTCCTGAGTTCATCTTTATCCGAAATATATTCAGCCTGAACATTCATCTTTTTAAGCTCATCATATATCAGTTTGCTTGTAATATTTTCAATAGGTTCTTCTCTAGCGGGATATATATCGAGTAAAAAAACCTTATCAGCAGCAGCAAGCTGAAGAGCAAACTCCCTGTAAAAGTCCCTCGTTCTTGAATACAGGTGAGGCTGGAAAACGGAGATCAACCTCATGTTTTTCGATGCCTCCTTCAATGCCCTCAGGCTCATCTCTATTTCTCTCGGGTGATGGGAATAATCGTCATAAACCTGAATATTATTCTCTTTATATTTCAGCTGCAGTCTCCTATCAACGGTATGGAAGCCCTTCATGCTTTTTCTGAATTCATCAAATTCAATGTTCAATATTTTAGATACTGCAAAACAGGCTGTTGAATTCAGAACATTGTGCCTCCCTATAAGTCCAAGCTGAATATTTTTATAAGACCTGTAAGAATTGATCAGTGAAAATGATATCTTATCTGACCTGAAATTGTAATCCGTTATCTTCAAAAAGTTTGTATTATCGAATCCATAAGACATCTTTTCACCCGTCAAGGACTGAACAGTGCTTTTTACGTTCCTGTCATCGCCGCAATAGATTATACGGGAACCGGGCTTTGTTTTTCCGCAAAAAGTCTTGAAAGCATTTTTAATATCATCAAGGTCTTTGTAGATATCAAGATGGTCTACATCGATATTCGTTATTACTGCGATATTCGGTTTTAATGCGAGGAATGATCTGTCATATTCGTCTGCCTCTACCACGGCATAGTTGCTCTGTCCCATCCGGGAAGCAGCCCCTTCAAAAAGAGGTACATTCCCGCCAACGAAAACCAGCGGGTCTAATCCCGAATCTATCAAAACTTTAGCTATCATTGCCGTAGTTGTTGTTTTCCCGTGGGTTCCCGATACCGCAATCAAATACTTGTCATTAACTATTTCACCTAGGATTTCTGCCCGTTTGATAGTTTTTATGTTTAATTCCCGGGCACGAATCATTTCCGGATTGTCCTCATGAACTGCTGATGTGTAAACAACGGTATCAATAAAAGTGCTTATGTTATTTTTTGAATGACCGATAAAGATCTTCGCACCGAGGTTTTTTAACCTGTTAGTGATGTTCGAATCTGTAATATCGGAACCTGAAACATTGTATCCGTTGCGTAAATAGTACTCTGCAAGTCCGCTCATACCTATCCCGCCTATACCTATAAAGTAAATGTTCTTCGTATTGTCTATTGCTGTAATAGGGATCATATTAAGGATGTACCGGATTTTTTATTCTTAAAAATTCTCTTATTAATTCGGAACCGTGTTCGAAATCATTAGCCCTTATTCTTAGCCATTTCTTCCTGTTTCTGAGCTTCAACTTTATTATTCTGTAGGGCATATCTTCACGTCTTTTTCTTTTTCTTCCAATTTTAATATTCAATATCTCATTATTCAAAATTTCCCTTTTACCGAACCTGTTCTTCAGGACAATCCTGTCAGTCAACAGTATTATCTGCCTGCCACGTATAAAATTCAATAATACGAACAGGAATATTATCGGTATAAAAATTATAAATATATAAATGATCGGATCGTTAAATACGAGTTCAAACTTTTCTTCGAAGAATTTTCCTTTTATCAGAGCGTACAGGAAGAAAAAAACCAGATACAGCACTAGAGTCTGGTAGTAAACATCCATCCGGTATTTGTATACCTTCTCTTCCATTTAATTTTTTTTAAAGTTTATAAAATCATTCAAGAAATTTGCAATTTTCAGTGCCGCATCCTTATCGCCAAACCTCTCAATATTTTTTTTCATGAGAGCACGTTTGTTCTCATCTTTCATTAATTCCAGTATTTTATTCTCGAATTTATAATTAAGCTCGTTATCCGTTACCATTTCTGCCGCACCGGCATCCACCATTGCTTTTGCGTTTTTTTCCTGGTGGTTATCCGATGCAAATGCATATGGAACGAATACGACTGCGGAACCGAAATATGCAGCTTCCATCATTGTCGATATCCCCGACCTGCATACTACAAGGTCTGCGGATGAATATGCGTAATCCATATTGTCTATGAACTTGAATAGTTTTATCCCGGGAAGCTCTTTTATCTTTTCGGAAATCGTCTTGTAATCCCTGTAACCGCTCTGCCAGATTATTTGTATGTTGTTATTAATCAATTCCTCTGCACAATCCAGTAAAGCTGTATTTATGGAATTTGCACCCTGGCTTCCTCCGAAAACGAACAGGGTCTTCAGTTCGTCTTGCAATCCGAAGAACTTATTGGCTTCATAACGGGGATAATGCCTCAGGGTGCTTCTTACTGGGTAAGGCATGACCTCAAGATTATCCTGCCGCTTAAAATATTTTTTAGATCCTTCGAAATTCAATATCACTTTATATGCCTTTGATGCGAGCGCTTTCACCGTTAAGCCGGGGAAATAATTTCCTTCGTAGAGCACCGAAGGAATACCGAGCTTATATGCCGCTCTCACAACAGGTCCCGAAACGTATCCGCCAGTACCGAATACTACCTGCGGTTTGAACTCTTTCAAAAAATTTTTAGCTTTTTTTGTAGACCTTATCAATTTATAGATTACATTTATATTTTTCGGGCTCAAGCTCCTGTAAAAGCCCCTGATATCCAGTGTTAATAGACTGTATCCGCACTTCGGAATTATTCTTTCTTCCATTCGTCCTTTAGCACCGATGAAAATTATCTCCGCTTTTTCGTTTTGCTTTTTTAGAGCATCAGCAACCGCAATGGCGGGAAATATATGCCCGCCTGTTCCGCCTGCCGCAAAAACAATCCTAGCCGTCATCTTCCTCAATCGTATTTAACCAGATCGCCTCTTTAGAATTCGTTCTGTTAGTCGAAATATTCAGGAGTATGCCAACAGCTATTGAATTAAAGATGATGGATGTACCGCCGTAGCTCATAAAGGGCAGTGTCACACCGGTAGTAGGTACGATCCCCGAAGCAACCATCATATTGATCACTGCGTTTATAACTATTGTTATCGTAATTCCAAATGCCAGATATTTACCGAAATCTTCATCTATTGTTTTTGCCAGCTTCAATCCTCTGTATAAAAATATTCCGAACATAAGTAATACCAGCGTGACACCAATAAACCCGTATTCCTCTCCTACTATAGAGAATACGAAATCATCATAAGACTGGGGCAGGAAAAATTCTCTCTGGTTCGAGTTGCCGGGTCCCACGCCTATCAACGCTCCGTTCCCAAATCCTATAATTGCCTGAGAAAGCTGGTAACCTGCATCACTGTTCACTGTCTGACCCGAGAACGCAAATATCCTGCTCAATATATACGGCTTTGAAAGAACGAATATGGCAGCAAGAGGGATTATCGATACAAAAGTAATAAGTATATGCTTAAACTTTACTCCACCCACAAACATCACCATCATGCTTGTTACAAGTACGATCGCTGCAGTAGAAAAATTCGGCTGGATCACAATTAGAGTAACTATCAGCATGACATAAAATATCATGGGAAGATAGGAGTAGTACAGGCTCGAGATATAATCTTTTTTCTTCGAAAGCATGTAAGCTAAATTTATAATGAGTGCGAATTTTACAAAGTCAGCCGGCTGAAAGCTTAACCCCGCAAAATGTATCCAGCGGCTCGCTCCCTTGGTTGTTTCAACCCCTGCAACCAGCAGGTATAAGAGCGAGATAACTGCGGCGAACATGAGAAACTTCCTGTACCTGATAATGTGCCTGTAGTCTATCCGTGAAAAAAGAAATATCATGAATATTCCTGCACCCGCCCTAATAAGATGGTTCTTGAACAAGTAAGAGCTGTCACCGTTCAGCTTAACCGACCAGCTGGATGAAGCACTGTACACGACACCGAGACTGAATGCGATCAGTGCGATGACCGGCAATAGGATCCATATATCTATTTTATTTATCTTGCTGCCCATTTAGAGATCAAAGCTCATTTATTATTCTCTTAAACTCCCTGCCCCTGTGCTCGAAATTATCGAACTGGTCAAAGCTTGCACAAGCAGGCGAAAGGAGCACTATGTTATTTTCTCCGGCTGCTTTAAAAGCTTTTTTTACTGCATCGGTCATGTCATCAGCCAGAGTAGTTGGAACTATATCTTTGAAAAAATTATATACTTTATCACGTGATTCACCGATCGCAATAATATGCTTTACATACTTTCTGACTTCCTTTTCGATTTCGGAGTAATCATTACCTTTATCCCTCCCGCCCAATATCAATATTATCGGCTCCGGGAAACCCTGCAATGCATACCAGACCGAATTTACGTTTGTAGCTTTTGAGTCATTATAAAACTTTATACTGTTCACTTTCCTCACAAATTCAAGGCGATGCTCCACACCCTTGAACTCCGATAGCGTTTTTTCGATAGAAACTTTCCCGATACCGAAGATCTTTGCTGCAAGAATAGATGCCATAGAATTATATATATTATGCTGTCCCTTTATCATTAATCCTCCGGCATCCATTATATCTTCTTTTAGATCTTCCCTGTAATAAATTATATGATTATCCTGAAGATACGAACCCATCTCATATTTGTTGCCGGGGTTCGTATTGATACTGAACGGTATCAGCCTGGCTTTAACCTTGCCGATGCTGTGTTTAATAACTTCATCGTCATAATCAAAAATGAAATAATCATTCTCATCCTGATTTTCGGCTACTCTTAATTTAGACCGGATATAGTTGTGTATTGATTTATCGTACCTGTCCAGATGATCCGGTGTGATGTTCAGGAGCATCGATACATACGGCTTAAAGCTCTTTATATTATCGAGCTGGAAGCTGCTCGTCTCCACTATTGCAACACCTTCTTCTCCTACATCATCTGCAACATCACAAAAAGCAGTTCCTATATTTCCGCATACATAAGCTTTATATCCTGCATCCTCAAATATTTTACCTGTCAGTGTGGTGGTGGTGGTCTTCCCGTTCGTCCCCGTAATTGAAATGATCTTCCCTTTACAGAACCATGAAGCTAGTTCTAACTCGCTTATAACTTCCATGCCGGCTGAAAAAGCTTTGGTTATTACAGCAGAATTCTGAGGAACTCCGGGACTTACAACCATAACTTCATTTTCGAACACCTTCTCCGAATGTCCGCCGAATTCATGCTCAATAGCATTCTCGCTGATCTCTTTGATGAAATCCTTATTTATTTTCTCGACAATACTAAAATCACTCAAAAAGACTTTATACCCTTTTTTCTTCAGGAGTTTGGCCGCAGCAATTCCACTCCTTGCAGCACCAATTACGGAAAATGACTTATATTTTGTCCTATTGATCAACATAACGGTTACCTGGGCAAGGTTGCTCCTACATTTAACCCAATTCCCTGATATCGTCTATCATCGAATTCCCGCAGGTAAATGAAATATTTTAATTCCACCATAACATTGAAATCATAATTTTTAAAGAACACAGTACCGAGAATGATATTAAGTCCGAGACCGCCCCTAGCAGCGATGGAACCACCGCCCGTATCTCTCTCCTTGCCTATAAAATGAAGCCCTAGTCCGCCGCCGACGTATGGATCTATTTCAGACTTGTTAGACGGACCCAGGAACGGATAAAGTACATTCAGATCGATACCGATATCAGTAAATACCGGACTGGTTTTAAATCTCAGCGGCACGCTGATCTCAGCGAAAAAATTATCTCCCACATATTTTCCAAAAACTTCCAATGCTATCATCTGATTTCCGTTATAATCTCCCTGCAAAAAGAACATCCCGAACTTACCCCCATAGGTAAAATATATTTTCTTCGTGGGTTTCTGTGTCAGATCGAACAAAGCACCCGACGTTTCTTTTTCTTTTAGCGTAAACTTTTTCATTTCTAAATCCTGTGCGATAACATTTGTATGCTCCAGAAAAATAAGCGTGGTTATCAAAAGAGCGGTTATTATATTATTATTATTCATTTTCATATTAATTATTTATTGTTAGTTATCTTACTTTGAAAGTTGCAAAAGTAATGATTGCGAGTATAACTGCAACGATATAGAACCGTGTTACGATCTTTGGCTCCGGAATACCTTTCATCTCAAAATGGTGGTGAAGAGGAGCCATCCTGAACACCCTCCTGCCTTCTCCGTATTTTTTCTTCGTATACTTGAAATACAATCTCTGGATAATTACAGATACCGCTTCCGCAAAAAATATTCCGCCAAGTATCGGTAGCAAAAATTCTTTCTTAACAAGGATCGTAAGCGTCCCGACAGCTCCGCCTAAAGCCAGTGCGCCTGTATCACCCATAATGACCTGGGCAGGATATGAATTAAACCACAGGAAACCCAGAGACGCGCCGACCACAGCAGCACAATAGACTGTTAGCTCTCCATTCCCCGGCAGATAGATAATATTTAAATATTTGCTGTAGATCTCATTTCCTGATACATAGCTGATGAGTGCCAGTGCCATTACGGCTATTCCCACGCAGCCGATCGCCAGGCCATCCAGACCATCTGTCAGGTTAACTGCGTTCGAAGTAGCTGTAATGATAAAGATCATAATCGGTATATAATAATATGCGAAATCGAATTCATAGTTTTTAAAGAAAGGAACTGTAGTAATTGAATTTATATCTTTGAACTCGGGAAGAAAAAATATCAAGCATGATATCACCAGTCCCAGCAGGATCTGATTTAACAACTTGTACTTCGCTACAAGTCCTTTCTTGTATCTTTTAAATACTTTAAGATAATCATCGATGAATCCTACAATTCCCATCCAGACGGTTGCTATCAGTATCAGGAGAATATAAGTGTTTTTAAGGTCTGCCCAGAATAACACAGGTACCAGTATGGAAACCAGAATTATTATACCGCCCATTGTGGGTGTACCCGCTTTTACCAGATGGGATTGCGGACCATCGTCCCTTATCTCGTCTGCAACTTTATCTTTCTGAAGCTTTCTTATTATTTTCGGACCTATCCAGAAACTGATGAACATCGCCGTTATAGCAGAAAGTGCCGATCGCCACGTCAGGTATCTGAAAATGTAAAATCCCGGTGGATTTAATAATTTGTGTATTAATTCTGCCAGATAGTAAAGCATTATCCTATATTCTTCTCCTTGTCTGTATAGCTTCCGCAGCTTCTTCCATCTTCATGGAACGTGATCCTTTGATGAGCACGATATCATTCCTTTTAATTACGTTATTTAAAAATAGTATCAATGTTTCCTTCTCTGTGAAATAAAAGTTATTCTTTACTCCCTTAGCGCCTTTAAAGGTATAATAGGACTCGGGACCATAAGTATATAAGTTATTAAAACCGAGCCGTTTAACCAGCTTTCCGATCTCTTTATGTTCTTTTTTACTTGACCTGCCAAGCTCTAACATATCAGCGAGTACAATATGTTTTCTGCCGCCTATATGATACCTCTTTAAATTCTCCAGTGCTACTTTCACCGAATCGGGATTTGAATTATATGTATCATCTATTAACCAGATCCCGTTTGCATCGATAAGTTCGTTCCTCTTATTCCTGCTTCTGCTGAATTCGGACAGCGCTCGTTTGATACCCTCCGAAGGGACATCAAAGTAAAATCCCACAGCTGCCGCACATAATGCCGAATCGAAGCTCTGGGTGCCTATCATATTGAGCCTGGTGGTAATCCTTTTATTACCGTATTTGATTTCCACCACCGGGTAGAATCCGTCAAATTTTATAATTCTGCCCGATACATCAATGCCATTTCTCCTGCCGTAAGAAAATACTTTCATCGATTTACGATCTATCTTTTTATTAATATACAGGTCATTATTATTTTTAAAGAACGTTCCGTAATGATTCTTTAAATATTTTACAAGCTCGAACTCTTCTTTCATCACACCGTTAATATTTTTTAAGAACTCCAGATGCTCTTTACCTATATTGGTCAGCAGACCAAACTGCGGTTTCACTATACCGCACAGGTTCTTGATCTCATCGAAATGATTGGTGCCTATCTCTATCACACTCATATCATGCTTATCATTCATATTCAGTACGGTAAGGGGCACCCCGATAGCGTTGTTATAATTACCCTCAGTGTTGTGAACACTATACTTTTGGGAAAGAACGTATGCTACAAAATCCTTTGTAGTAGTTTTACCGTTGCTGCCCCCTACCGCTATCACTGGCATTATGAATTCATTTCTGTAGTACCCTGCAAGCTCGCCGAGCGTCCGCAGGGTATCATCTACAAGAATGAATGATTTATTTTTAAAAGAGCTCTTCTTCCTATTCCGGGCAAACCACTTTTTTTCTGCCAGTACGGCTTTGATCCCTTTTCCAAAAACATCTTTAATAAAATCATGCCCGTCATACTTTTCACCTTTAATTGCTATGAACAGATCATTTCTTTTGCATTTCCGGGAATCGATTGAAACCCCCTTAAATACCGTTTTCCTGATCGATTCCTTATTAATTATTCGTACGTTTGGTATTTTTAAAAGATCATCTATATTTAATTTCATTACCTGTATCTCCCGGCAATCTCAATATCGCTCATGGGGTATCTGACTCCTTCTATCTCCTGGTAATTTTCATGTCCTTTACCTGCTATCAATATGATGTCACCGGTTCTGCTTAGATTCATAGCCTTCCCGATAGCTTTTTCACGATCAGGTTCAACTTCGTAATTACCGGTTATGATGCCTTTTTTTATTTCTTCAATTATATCAAGCGGTTTTTCGAATCTCGGATTATCAGAAGTTATTATGACATGATCACTGTTCACCGCAGCTATCCTGCCCATTACCGGTCTCTTTGCTCTGTCCCTGTTACCTCCGCAGCCGAATACAGTAATTACTTTAGCTTTCAATGCCGATTCATCGAGCAACTCTCTGATAGCAGTAAGTACATTTGACAATGAATCCGGCGTATGTGAATAATCGATGATTGCAATTGCTCCGTTTGCTAATTTTATCTGGTTAAATCTTCCTGCTACAGTCTGAAAATCTGCAACCCCGTCCCGGATGACATCGTAACTAATCCCAAAATTTTTCAGGCATGCTGCTGAAGCTAGAATATTATAAACGTTGAACCTGCCTATCAAATTTGTTTCTACAGGTATCTTTATTACACCCTCACCGTTCGCAGGTACCGTCATAATAAAGCTCATTCCGCTAAAATCCATTTTTAGTTCCCCGGCTGTATAAGCGGCGCGCTTAAACCCGTACGAAATTCTCTCCGACTCCGTATCGGTTACCATTCCGCTTCCCGAATCATCATCGATATTATAAACTGCATAAGTCCTGTTATTTTTAGAATTAATTCTTTTCATCGAATCGAACAAAATTTTCTTCGTATTGAAATAGTCTTCCATATTCTTATGGAAATCCATATGCTCGGCAGTAAGATTGGTGAATACAGCCGCGTCGAAATCCAGCCCGTAAACCCTATTCAGTGCAAGTGCGTGTGAAGATACTTCCATTGTCACATATTCCACACCTTCATTGTACATGATATTGAGCAGTTCATTTAATTCCAGGCTTTCTGGAGTCGTATACTTCGTTTCTAAGATTTTTTTGTTTATGATATTTCCATTAGTACCTATCAGTCCGGTCTTCTTTCCGCTTTGTTCAAGAACATGATTTATCAGGTGGGTCACCGTAGTTTTTCCGTTCGTACCGGTTACACCTATTATTTTCATCTTTGAAGAAGGATATCCGAAATAAGCGTTGCTCATCAAAGCAAGAGTTTCACGGCAATCTTCCACTTTATAAACCGGTATATTGTTCCTGTAATTTACCACGTCTGATATCACAGCCAGGGCACCTCTGGCTACTGCATCCTTTATAAAGTCATTCCCATCCATCATGAATCCTTTTATCGCAAAAAAAACATCCCCTTCTTCGACACGATTCGAATTATAGCAAAGTTTATTGATCTCAAAATCAGATATAACTTCTTTGTCCATCATCCCGCCAAATGCTTTTTGTAGGATTTCAGAAAATTTCATAGAATCGATCTAATTATTGCTTTCACAATTGATTATCACCTGCTGATTCGCTTTTAACACTGTTCCTGCATCCGGTTTATATCCTGCGACCCTGCCTGTTCCGTTTACTTTGAAATCCACTCCCATTGATGAAAGCAATTTAATACACTTGCGTAAACTGAGTCCTCTCAGGTCCGGCATTATAACCGGATTATCTTTCTCGGGCTTGCCCGAAGCTGTAATACTGCTGCTTCCTGTTATAAGAGTTATCTTTTTTATTTTGCTGCCGTTCGCTTCATTAATTATCTTCTGGTCAACCACGACCGCATTCTTCTTCGGCCCATCGATATCATAGTCAATTTTATTATCCTTTAGTAATTTCACCGCATCACTTACTTCAAAATCAACAAGATTGATACTTAGAGGATTATATGGTTCTTCCTTACCCTCTCTGCTGTCAGCAATCTTTATCTCTGAATCTGTATTTTGCAATTCCGGGTGCAGGTAGTCCATCAGCCCGTTGAAAGATATTATTCTCTCTGTGATCCTTCGGAATATCGGCGCTGCCACCTTCCCACCGTAAAACTCACCTGTTGCAGGTGCATCCACTATCACTGCTATTACTATCTGAGGATCTTCAGCTGGAAAATAACCGATGAAAGAAGACGTATAGCTCTTTTTAGAATATTCACCGTTAACGAGCTTCTGTGCGGTACCCGTCTTGCCCGCTACTTTCATATTGCTAACCTTCGCCTCTACACCTGTTCCTCTTTCAACCACGCCATAGAGAAGGTCGGTTAGTGTTCTTGCGGTGTTCTTTGATATTACTTTTCTGATGAGGGTCGGAAGGTGCTCTTTTATTACAACTCCATCGGGGGTTGTTTCTTTCTTAATTATGTAAGGTTTCATCAAGCACCCGTCATTCGCAATGCATGAATAAGCATTCGCCATCTGGATTGCTGTTACCATCACTTCGTACCCGATCGCCATAAAACTCAAAGATACAGGCGAAAATTCTACGGGACGTTTAAGCGAACCTTTCACTTCACCCGGAAGATCCACTCCTGTAGTAATGCCGAAACCGAAATCACGCGCATACTTGTAAAATCTTGCTGCCCCCAGCTTTGAAGCTACCTGCATCATTCCAATGTTGCTGGATTGTTCCACAACCTGCTGAAATGACATACTGGTAAATTTATGCGAGTCTTTTACCTCGATCCCGCCTATCTGGTATTCCCCGCCCTGTGTATTGATTATATCGTTCTTGTTCTCTAAACCTTCTTCGAGAGATGCTGCTGCGGATACTATCTTAAATGTAGAACCCGGTTCATACAGATCCGTTAAAAATGTAAGCTTCCCTGCATATGTATCTTTGGCATCTTCACTCACGGAACGGTTCAGAAACGAATACATCCCTAGTATCTCGCCTGTTTTTACTGACATTACTACACACTTGCCGCCTTCAGCACTGTTCGCATTAATACCGTTCTCCAACTCCTCTTCAATTATCTTCTGGACATCCATGTCTATGGTTAAAACGATATTGTTCCCGTTTTGCGGTTCCATTCTCGGATATTCAACTGCAGGTTTTTTTCTTCCAAGCCCGTCCTTCTGCATTACCACATAACCGTCCTTGCCGGCCAGCTGCTCATCGCACTCGAGCTCCGTACCGCTAAGCCCTTCATTATCTATATCGGTGAACCCGATTATCTGCGATGCGAGCGTATTATAATTAAAAAGCCGGTGCGATTCGTTTATTTTGATGACACCGGACAGATTCAATCCCTGAAGCTTTTCCCCGTACTCCTGGTCTACCCTTCTTTCAAGCCAGACGAACGAGGTATTGTTCGTATTCAGCTTATCGAGATAATAGCTTTTGTCCTTCTCAAACACACTGGAAAATATCTCCGCCACTGAATCTTTGTTGTCCACCATATTCGGGTCGGCCGCAAATGAAAATTGTGTTACATTCGAAACCAGCGCATTTAACTTTCTATCGAAGATGATTCCCCGGGTAGGTTTTAGCGAAATTTTGCTCTCATACTGTTTTTTTGCCGCAAGCTGGTACCGGGCAGAATTCAGCACCTGTATGTTGAACAGCTTAATATAAATGCACAGCAAAAGAGCCGTAAATACACATGTGAAAAACGTTATCCTCCGTGAAGGATTAGCGTGATTGACATTTTTTGTATATTCGAACGTTTTCAATAGAATATTTATTGCTTAAGGTTGTTCAATTCCGATCTGTTTACCGATATTTTCTTCATTTTACTCGAAGAAAGGGTCAGTTTGAGCTTATCTACAGCAGTTGATTTAATATTTTCGAATGTGCTCAATCGCTCTATCTCGGTCTGCAAACCGTTATTTAATGTGACGGCTTTATTCAATTCTGTATAAATATTATTATTCTCTACTGCAAGGTTATTTACCTTTATGATATTGTATACAAAAAAGACTATTATCCCTGCAAAGGTGAAAAGAACTATAAGTACGTTGAACAAAGAGATTTTTTTCTTTCTGGTATTTCTCATGCTTTTCTCTCCGCAGCTCTTAACTTTGCGCTTCTTGCTCTTATATTAGAGCTAACCTCTTCATCCGAAGCGATAACCGGTTTTTTCGTCACAGGCTTAAGCCTTTCATCATTCCTGAAAAAATTCTTTACAATTCTGTCTTCGAGCGAATGATATGAAACTATCGCCATCCTTCCTCCGGTTTCCAGATACTCCGCCCCACCCGATAGCAGCAAGGAGAGATTTTCGAGCTCACTATTTACTTCTATCCTCAATGCCTGGAATACCTTTGAAAGATCTTTATTCAGATATCTTGGCGGTATTTTCCTTTTCAGCACTTCGACCAGCTCAAATGTAGTATCGAATTTTGTTCTATTCCTGTGATCGATAATATCCCTGGTTATCTGTTTGCTGTATTTTAATTCACCGTAATCTCTGAATATCCTGTAAAGCTCTCTTTCGTTATACGTATTTAATATTTCTTTCGCGGTCAGTGATTGCCCGGTATTCCTACCAGCACGCATATCAAGCTCTGTATCCTGCTGGTAGCTGAACCCGCTTTCATGCTCAAGCTGATACGTCGATATCCCCAGGTCTGCTGTCATACCGGAAATAAAATTCCTGCCCTTATGGCTTAAAGTATCTTCCAATATTTCTTTGATGTTAGAAAAATTATTCTCTAAAAAGATAATTCTGCCTGTGTAACTTTTTAAACTGTTCTTGCAATATTCTATTGAGTTCAGGTCAGTATCTATTGCTATTACGGTTACATCGCTGCCCGTGTTATCAAGAATGTTTTTAGTGTAACTGCCGCCTCCCAGTGTGGCATCGACGTATATTTTAGATTCAGTCTTATCTTTATTAAAGAGCAGGAGGTCTGACGTTTCTTTTAGTAATACCGGCTCGTGGTAAAAAGCATCATCCAAAGATCCTGTCCTTTCACGGAGTGTTTCCCGGAATTTTGATCATTACTTTTTCCATCACCTCTTCGTAAGTGTCTTTGTTGCCTTTCAGGTAGCTTTGATAATTTTCTTCGTTCCACAGTTCTATCTTCTCAATCTGTCCGATAAAAAGAACTTCTTTCTTAATATCTACTTTTTGAAGAAGGTCCTGCGGTATCAATATTCTGTGCTGTGAGTCTATCAAGCACTCTTCGGCATAATACATCATCTGTCGAACCATTGCTATTTCATCTCTTAAAAAAGGATTCAAACTTTCTATTTTTTTTAGTAATTTAGTCCATTCATAAGAGGGATAGAGCCATAGACAATTGTCCCTGCCAAGTATTACGTGCATCAGATTGTTCGCTTCCGGTGTGATGTGTTTTCGGAATTTAGAAGGGATTATAATTCTTCCTTTTTCATCGAGAGTATTTATGGCATGACCTTGAAACATTTGTGTTTATCCTATATTTAAGGTTTAAAAAGATAGAAAAAGAATAAATTAAAATCCTCCACTTCTCTCCACTTTCCTCCACTACAAAAATACATTTTTTTGAGTTAAAGTCAATAATAAAATGAGTTTATTTCAAAAAAATCTAAAACCCCAAAACTGCCCTTTCTAATTAGTTCCATATATTTATGTATTTATTGCGATTTTTTATTAATTATTTGAAGGGGGGTTTATAAATAAAGAATGAAAGCGGAGAACTCAGATAGGTCCGTTTTTAACTATATTATTATTTTTAACGGCTTTACTGATTTATTAAGTATCCAAAGCTTTTTTTAATTACTGAGAAATACTCAAGTTAGGATCTAACGGCTTGTTTTATGAAATTATAAGGTATGAAAGATTGAAGATTGTGATTGAAGCTTTTACAAAAAGAAATATTCCTAATAGAATTAAAATAATTCCCGCAATAATATTAAGTTTACTGATAGTTTGAGGGTTTATCCTATGTTTATTGCCTGTTATTAACTTGAGAAGTGTATAAAACCAAAAAGTTGTTCCTAATGCTGCCCCTGCTGAAAATAATACTCCTCCTGCGAATGAAGCATTGATCACCCTGTAGCTTTTCAGATAACCGACTAAAGCTATCCATGAGGCGGGGAGAGTCAATGATGACATGCATAAAAGGATGCCCATAATAAATAATCCGCCTAAAGATGATTTCGCCACCACAGGTACATTGATCCTGGTTAATTCTACCGCCCTTTCCTGAAGCTCCACCGCTTTCTCATGAAGTTCACTTATCCTTTGGGATTGCTGCATTCCAAGTTCATTAAACGATGCTTTAGAACGCATAATGATAATTCCGTACACTATGACGATCATACATCCTGAATAAATAAGTACTATCTGTATGGCGCCTGCATTCATGGAATACAACCTCCCAACAGATTCCGGCAGAAGAGAAATTAACAATGATATTCCTCCAAATGCTATCATGCAATACACAAAATCCATAAAAGCTGCCCCGATACTTATGGCAAGACCTTCTTTTATCTCATTCTTAAAACCCTTCGATATGAGCGCAAAAGCAATAGGTCCCAGCGGGGGGATCGACACAATATAACCTGTTACAACACCTGCAATAAGTGTTAATATCATTTATGATAAATTTTTTGTATCATTATTATTATAAAATGCAATGTAACAATACTTTATCAGGAATAAAATTCCTTTTTTCGGATTTCATAAATCTTGACTAAATTAATCTAAAATAACAGATTGAAAGATTTTCATTACACTTTTCTTCTAAATAAAAAATTATTATCAATACTTTATTCATCTTTAATCCTGTCTCTAACCACCCTGTTTCCCCCCTTTAATCAAAGGGGGGTTTTAGGTTAAAATTCTTAATTAATACAAAATAGTTACATAAAGAGATGGATACTTCTTTCGAATCAATACTAAAATATTACTAAATGATTTACACTTTAACCGTTCAACATCTTTATAACTTCCTCGTGCACCCTCCCGTTCGATATCAATGCATCTCCGTTATAAATACTCCGGTTTCCTTTTGTGTCGGTGAGCATACCCCCGGCTTCCTCAACACATATCTTAGTTGCAGCAACATCATAAGGTTCAGTATGCGGGTCTATCATGAATTCCGCCTGCCCTTTGATTATAAACGAATGTCCGTGGCAGTCGCCGAATCCCCTGCTGTAATAACATTTTGAAGCTATATCGAGAAATTTATTTCTGTAACTCTGCTTCAGTATATAATCCAGCCCGCCAAATATGCAGAATGAATTTTCAATTTTTTCTAAATTGGAAACCTTTGTTTTCCTGCCGTTGATAAAACATCCGTCATTTCTGGATGCATAAATGAATTCTTTTAACGCAGGCATCGAAATTATCCCCAATATTATCTCACCTCCATATTCGAGAGCGAGTAGTGTTCCCCAGTATGGAAATTGCCTGATAAAGTTCTTTGTCCCGTCTAAAGGATCTATTATCCACATGAATTCCGAGCCATTATCCTCTCTTCCGCTTTCTTCAGAGTATATATCGTGGGATGGGTATTTTTTCTTTATTTCTTTTATCAGGTACTCCTCACATTTCAGGTCTGCAATTGTAACGGGTGATTTATTTGGCTTTAATGAGGTCTTTACTTTTCTGCCGAAATATTTCATCGTGATTGAAGAAGAACTCTTTACTATCTGGATGGAAAAAGCAAGTAATTTCTGGAGTTGTTTTTTGCTGATGCTCATAGTTCGTTTGATTTTAATTTACAGTATAAACCGGATATCAAATCTAATAATATTTTTCATTAAAATAGATTACAAAAGAAATTGAAACGTTGAATCTGTCTTATCTAGACGATTGGGACTAAGTCTTGTTATTGTTATCTCGTTATTTATTGATTATGCGAACTTTATTTGATAATTTTGAATATCCGCTTAAAACAATTTAAATAATAGAAATGGCACGATCAGAAGTTCAAATCTTTTCAGGCAGGCTCTCAGAATATCTAGGAAAAAAAATATGCTCTTATCTTCATATACATCAGGGTAAGTGCAAGATAGTCAACTTCAGTGACGGTGAAATATGGACGAAGTATAATGACAATATCAGGGGCAAGGATGTTTATATTGTGCAGACCACCGTTCCTCCATCGGACAATCTCATGGAGCTTCTGATAATGATAGATGCCGCTGTCCGTGCTTCAGCCAGGAGAATAACAGCTGTCATTCCTTACTTCGGTTATGCAAGGCAGGATAGAAAAGACCAGCCCCGCGTGGCGATAACGTCAAAATTAGTAGCAAATCTCATTACCGTAGCGGGAGCGGACAGGATTATCACGATGGATCTCCATACCCCTCAGCTCCAGGGATTCTTCGACATACCGGTAGACCATCTTTACGGTTCTGTGCTGTTTATAAAATATTTCAAACACCTGCAGATCAAGAACCTTGCCGTAGCATCCCCCGACGTAGGAGGGACAAAACGCGCACGGGTTTACTCAAAAGCGCTCGGCGCCGACCTGATTCTTATCGATAAGCGGCGTCCGAAACCCAACGTTGCCGAAATACTCAACATAATAGGCCACGTGGAAGGAAAGAATGTCCTGATAGTTGATGACCTTATTGATACAGCCAACACATTTACCGCAGCCGTAAGAGCATTAAAAGAATCCGGAGCAAAAAATATTTACGGTGCCGCCACCCACCCCATTCTCTCGGGAGCGGCTATCGAAAGGATAGATAATTCCTGCATAACCAAGCTTGTTGTATCCAATACCGTGCCTCTCCATGTCCATTCTAACAAGATAGAGGTGCTGGATGTATCACACCTTTTTGCCAGCGCTATCGTAAGGACGAACGAGAACAAATCCATCAGCTCGCTTTTCGATATCGAGTAAAGATATATATTCTCGTTTGATTTCTGTACAAATCCAATATTTTCATACTTTTAAATTCTAAAGTTGTAACTATCTGCTCTATGTGGATTTATAATACAATATAAAATTGTTTTTTCATAATAAATTGAGTATATTATTTAGTTAATAAATTATGTAAATAATTAACATTTAATACAGGAAAAACCTGAATAATTAAACCACAAAGGGGGGGGTAATGAAAACCAAATTATTCACTCTTCTATTTCTCTTCGCTTTTATACTTCATATTAATTCACAGTGGGAACAAACATCAAACGGTATTAGTCCACTCATCATAAACAGATTAGCAACCAACGGGGGAAATATTTTCGCTGGTTCTTTTGGATGGGGAATGTATTTAAGCACGAACAACG
>Ga0187878_1001846_pt1 | contig 19763 bp, 12 predicted proteins | sample June2016WEW_17_1_FD_132979 | JGI IMG/M metagenome (GOLD analysis project Ga0187878, IMG submission 132979) | Peatland microbial communities from SPRUCE experiment site at the Marcell Experimental Forest, Minnesota, USA - June2016WEW_17_150 | ecosystem: Environmental > Terrestrial > Soil >...
CCATGCTCAGATCGTCGACGACATCGCCATCATCCGAACGATGTACACCGACGCCATCAATCACGACCCCGCGATTACGCTCAACCAGACCGGCTTTCAACAGCCCGGCCGTCCGAGTCTTGGCGCCTGGGTCAGCTACGGTCTGGGGAGCGACAATCAGAATCTTCCGACCTTTGTAGTCCTCCTTTCACAGGCCAACGCATTGAACACCGACCAGCCGCTCTTTTCGCGTCTGTGGAGCAGCGGATTTCTCCCCTCCAAGTATCAGGGCGTGCGCTTCCGGGCGAGCGCCGACCCGGTACTGCATCTCGCCAACCCGCCTGGCATCGACCGCTCGACGCGCCGCAAGATCCTCGACGCCATCCGGAAGTTAAACCAACTGACGGCAGAGGAGTACGGCGACCCGGAAGTCGAGGCGCGCATTTCCCAATACGAAATGGCCTACCGCATGCAGACCTCTGTCCCCGCGCTGATGGACTTATCGAATGAACCGGAGCACACGTTTGACCTTTACGGGTCCGACTCTCGCAAGCCAGGAACATACGCTGCCAATTGCCTGCTGGCACGGCGTCTGGCGGAGCGCGGCGTACGCTTCATCCAGCTCTATCACCGTGGCTGGGATCAGCACAACGATCTGCCACGCGACATTTCCTTGCAGTGTAAGGGGGTGGACCAGGCTTCCGCTGCGCTCATCCAGGATTTGAAACAGCGCGGGCTGTTGGACGACACGCTGGTCGTGTGGGGCGGCGAGTTTGGCCGCACGGTCTATTGCCAGGGAAATCTGACCGACAACAATTACGGACGCGATCACCATCCACGCTGCTTTACGATGTGGATGGCGGGTGGGGGAGTCAAGCGCGGTATGACGCTCGGCGAGACCGACGACTTCTCCTATAACATCCTTTCTGATCCGGTCCACATTCACGACCTCCAAGCAACCATACTGCATTGCCTGGGGATCGATCACACGCAGCTTACCTTCAAATACCAGGGACGCCACTTCCGCCTGACCGACGTCAGCGGCGAAGTCGTGACGAAAATCTTGGCTTGAAGAGGGGCTACTTTGTCTTCAGGCGTTTGAGGAGGGTCACGCGCGTCCCGCGGCGACCGCGGCGGGAAATGCGCACGTGGTCCATCAAACGCTTCATCAGGAATAGCCCGCGCCCGTGGGTTTGGAGCAGACACTCAGCGTGGGTGGGATTCGGAACCTGCGAGGGATTGAAGCCCATTCCTTCGTCTTCCACAATCAGCAGCATGCCACGATCGGGCTGACAGAAGCAGCGGACGACGATGTTCTTGTCAGGATCCTGCCGGTTGCCGTGGATCACGGCGTTGGCGAGGGCTTCGCGCAACGCCAGTTCCACTTCCTCCAAGCGGCGCGAATCACATTTCATCTCACGCGCCAGGATCATCAGCGTCTCGATGACTTCGTCAAGCGCCTGAAGAGTGCTGGGGATGACATCGTAGAAGCGGAGCGCCAGCTTGTCTTTTTCGACGTGGATCTTGCCGACGCGACGTGTTCGGACGGAAGGCATCGATGTAGGCTTGTCGTGGACCGGGTGACTTGTCATCAGGGCGCCACTACTAAAACCCGCACAAATGTGACTAGACCTAAATCATAGCACGCCTGACCGCGATGGCAAGTCGGCTTCAACCGTTACGAGGTACATATCTACCTTGCCGCGGCGTTGGGGAAACGCGGGCCCCTGCCGCGGGCCGGCGGGTGACTACTTTCCCACGCATGATTGTGCCGTGCTGGAGCTGTAACGCAATCGCGGGATAAGGAAGCCCGCCGACCGACGCCCAGAGTTTCCCATCCATGGGACGAATTGACGATGCGAGCGACGCTTGGCTTGACGCTTCCCCCACCATCCCCTAAACTGAATTCCTGCCCTCCAGGGGACACATGAATCGAGCTTGGCTTCGAACATTGACAGTTGCGCTGGCCATGGGGCTGCTGCTGGCCTCGCACCTCCTCGCTCAGGAAGATATGCAGTTCTTCCCAGTGAGTGAAATCCAGCCAGGACTGAAAGGGATTGGCAAGACCGTTTTCCAGGGAGACACGATCGAGGATTTCCAGGTGGAATTCTTGGGCGTACTCAAGAATGCCCTGGCCGCCAAACACGATCTAATCATCGCCCGCCTCTCGGGGGGACCGCTCGAGAAGACCGGTGTCATCGCCGGAATGAGCGGCAGCCCGGTGTACGTGGACGGAAAGCTTGTGGGCGCGGTGGCCATCTCGTTTCCGTTTTCCAAGGAGCCGCTTGCCGGGATCACTCCTATCGCAGACATGTTACAGGTCGTTCCCACCCCGCCAACGGCCGCTCCCGCTGCCAACCCGGTAGCGAGCCTGCGGATTGCTCCCATCCCGGGCTCGTCGGCTATCGGGCGTTTCATTCCCGATGATGAAAATCCTCTGGAGAGATGGACGAAAGTGCTCGACACTGGAGACCATGAGGGGGATTTCATCGGGCTGCGCCTACCGCTGCGGTCGGGAGGGTTCCCCAGCGAGGTTCTCCGGGACCATGCACCGATCTTCCGCCGCTTGGGATTGGAGCTAACGCAGGGCGCAGTATTGTCGGGGGGAGAAGACCGGCCCTTGGGCAAGTCCGACCTGCTCCCTGGGTCTATGATCAGCCTTCTCCTGGTTCGTGGCGATCTTAACCTGAACGTCGACTGCACCGTCACCTACCGCAGGGGGAACGAGCTCTTCGCCTGCGGACATCGATTCATCATGACCGGTCCCACCAAGATCCCGTTCGCCACCTCGCGGGTTATCACCGCTGTCCCCAACCTCGCCAGTTCCTTCAAATTGGATGCGCCGGGGCCGCTGGCAGGTGTCATCACACAAGACCGCTTCGGGGCCATTTACGGAGTGGTCGGCGAGAAAACCTCACAGATTCCCGTCCATGTTCGGCTGCAGTCAGGCCTGAATCGCACCGAAGAATACAATCTTGAAATCATCCAGGACCCCTTTCTGTCACCGCTTCTTCTGAATGTCGCACTCATCTCCACTTTGAGCGCCACAGAGCGCGCAATCGGCCCGGCCACCCTGGAATTTAAGGGGAGGATACGATTGGCCGGGAACGATCCCGTCGAGATTGAGGATGTAATCTCCGGCGATGTGAATACGCCCAACAGTGCCGCTCTCACTTTCGCCGCTCCGTTTGCCATATTGATGGGGACATCCTTTCCGGACTTGCACGTGGAAGGGATTGACATCTCGGTAGCCGCCAGCACCGAGAAGCGGGTGGCGACCATCGAACAGGTCTGGAGTTCAAAATCAGAAGTTGCGCCTGGGGATAAAATCGAAGTAACAGCTCTACTACGAACTCCCACGGGCGAAATCATCGTGCACAAGTTGCCCGTGCAGATTCCTGAGAGCGTCCGTGACCGAAATTTGTCATTGGTGGTTGGCAGCGGGGCGGCGATCAACGCGTTACAAGCGCGCTTTTCCGCCCTTAACGCCACTCCCCGGAATTTGCAACAACTCGTCGAAGCGCTCAATAAAATGCGGCGGAACAACTGCCTTTATGCCCTTCTCCTGGCACCGCAGCGCTCCCTGGTGATGCAGGGAGATGAATACCCCTCCCCGCCTCCGTCGCTGCTCCAGACGTTTCTGTCCGACCCCGCCGTATCGAGCAGTGTCAGCTTCAGCGGCACTTCGGTCGTGGGTGATTTCGAAAACAAACCTGTGTCCATGAATATTCGGGGACAAAAAACTCTGCTCCTGAAGGTCGTGCAATCGGGAGAGTAACCCTCAACTCGCTGCCGCCGGCACGAGAATGATCAGCCGAAGGTCAAAGGATGAAGAAACCGAAATTTCTGTTCGTCGTTATCCTGGTCGTGGCCGCTCCTCTCCTGGCCACCGGCACCGTTTTCTGGCAGGTGGCGACTTACGAGGAGTTACTCCAGGGCACGCTACACGATGTTTCGCTGACTAAGGACGGGGCACTCCGCCTGGCGCCCGAGGCCAAAACGATTTTCAATCTCGAAGAAACCCTGGCTTTAGCGCTCGCTACGGACAAGGCACGGAACATCTATATCGGGACGGGTCATCAAGGGAAGGTTTTCAAAGTGGACCCGAGCGGGAAAGGGTCGGTCTTTTTCACGGCGCACGAGGCAGAAATATTCGCGCTCGCAGCGGCTCCGGACGGCGCTCTCTTTGTGGGCAGTTCACCGGAAGGGAAAATTTACCGAGTCACGCCAGACGGCAAGTCCACCGTGTTCAACGATCCCAAGGCCAAGTACATTTGGGCCCTCGCCTTTGACAGCAAGGGCAATCTATTCGCTGCCACTGGAGACCAGGGAAAGATATTCAAGATTGACCCGGCCGGGCAGGCGACGGTTTTCTTCGACAGCAAGCAGACCCACATCATGTGCCTCACTTTTGACCCCAAGGGCAATCTTCTGGCGGGGAGCGTACCCGACGGGCTGATCTACCGCATCGATCCACAAGGCAAGGCTTTTGTACTTTACCAGGCAAGCTACCCCGAGATTCATGATCTTGTTCTCGACGCCGAGGGCAGGATTTACGCGGCGGCTCTCGGCGGCGCGGGAGGCAAGGGGACGCCATCCCTCTTCCCCTCCGGCGGCCCGGCAGGGCCAGTCCAAGGCGGGGTGACCACCATCACCGTCACCGCAAGCACCGAAACTCCTTCCAAGGATTCCAAGGAGGTTCCGGCCCAGTCGCCGGGCCAGGCCCAGGCTGCGGGGGCCGCAGGTCGCCCGGCACCGCAGGCTGCCCCCTTCCCCATGCCGCAGATTCCTCAGGGTCGTGGCGCACTGATTCTGGTCCGGCCCGACCAGACAGTGGAGACTGTATGGAATTCGAACAGCGAGAGTGTGTTCGGATTAGCCGTTCGCGGACAGCATGTCTTGTTTTCCACGGACTCGAACGGGCGAATTTTCGACCTCACTGCCTCGCCCGACCGGCCGGAGCTAACGCTCTTGGCCCAGACACGGGAGTCCCTAGCCAGCCGACTGCTGTTGCAAGGCTCGGATCTTTACATCGCCACCAGTAACATCGCCAAGTTGTTCCAGCTTTCCGTGCGCTTAGGCAAAGAAGGAACTTACGAGTCGCCTGTCAAGGACACGAAGTTCGTATCAAAGTGGGGAAACCTGGCTTGGAAGGCGGAAGTGCCTGCCGGATCCGAGCTTGAGTTCTACTCCCGCTCCGGCAACTCTGACCGCCCGGATCCGACTTGGAGCGATTGGTCTGGGCCTTATAAGACCGCCGAAGGATCGGCGATTCAAAATCTCCCGGCCCGGTTCCTTCAATGGAAAGCCGTCCTGAAATCCACAAGCGACAAAAGCCCGGAGCTCACTGAGGTGACGATTTCGTACATTAATCAGAACCTGCCACCGCAGATCCGCTCTCTGGCTGTCAGTGGTGGCGGTGAAAGAACCAGCCCAACTGGTACACCAATGAGCGCTCCGCCGGGAACAATTACGGTTGCCGGAGGTTCGTCAGGTTCAGCGGGTTCCGGAGCGCAGACCAAGTCTCCCCTTACCTTTACCTGGCAGGCCGACGACCCCAATGGTGATCAGCTCGTGTATTCTGTGTTCGTGCGGGCCGCTGATGAGCAGGAATGGCACTTGCTAAAAGACAAAATTCGGCAGACAAGCTACACCCTGGAGGCCAGCTCCCTCCCAGACGGCAAGTACGTCGGGCGCGTGGTGGCATCGGATGAAGAATCGAACTCGCCCGACACGGCACGGACTGGGGAATTGGTCAGCGCCCCCTTCTGGGTGGATAACACTCCTCCAGTGGTCAGCGTTGCGAGAAGCGATATATCCGGAGATAGCGTGCAAGTTCAATTCCATGTACAAGATACAACGTCGGTCTTGCGCGGCGCTGAGGTCTCTCTGGATGGCAAAGACTGGCATGACGCGCTTTCCGATGACGGTGTGGTCGATTCAAAACAGGAGACTTTTACAGTCAAGCTGAGCAAGCTCGGACAGGGCGAGCACATCATTGTCCTCCGCGCGGTCGACGTAACCGGTAACGTTGGGCTGGGCAAGGCGGTCGTTCGCATCGCCGCAGGAGCCGGAACGCAGCACTAAGCCCGGTCGATTCTAGGAATCCGACGGGTTAAACAGCCCCCCCGTAGGATACAACTTCATTAATTCGAGCCGCATCTCAATGGATGGAGTCGAGGCGCGGCCGATCAAAGAGCGTTTTGAGCGCCGACAAAATAACGCCTGGCAAGGCCAGCGCCGACACTCAACTGATTGCGCGGGCGCAGCGAGGGGACGAAGCCGCCTTCGAAGCGCTTTTCAACGCGCATAAGAGGCGCGTCTATTCCCTGTGCTTGCGCATGACAGGCGATACAGCGGAAGCGGAGGATCTAGCTCAGGAAGCTTTTCTGCAGTTGTTCCGGAAGATCTCCACCTTCCGCGGCGAGTCGGCGTTTACGACTTGGTTGCACCGCCTGGTGGTGAACGTCGTGCTGATGCACCTTCGCAAGAAAGCGGTTCAGACGGTCTCGCTCGACGAACCCGACACTTCGCAGGACGAGCCGATCAAGCGCGATTACGGCGAGGATGACCTCAGACTGCTGGGCTCGGTGGACCGAATCCGATTGAACCAGGCCATTGGCTCTCTGCCGCCGGGTTACCGAAATGTGTTCCTGCTTCACGATGTCGAGGGTTACGAGCACAACGAGATTGCCCGCATGATGAATTGCTCGATCGGCAACTCCAAGTCGCAGCTCCACAAGGCGCGCTTGAAGCTGCGGGAGCTCTTGCGCAGCGAAAGGAAGGAAGCCAGGGCCGGGGCACCCCCTGAACTGGCGTTGGAGAACGAAAGGTAAGGCGTCTTATGTCAGGACTGAAGAACGATTCGGGACATAACGCGGCGGCGTGCCGCCAGTTTGACCTTGACCTGCAATCCTACTTGGAAGGCGAGGGCCGGACGGAAGTGCCCGCCCACGCTCGCGAGTGTGCCTATTGTGCGGTGACCCTGGCGGACATGGAGCAGCTTCGCGTGGCGAGCCGGGAGCTACCAGTAGGAGAACCCCCGGCGCGCCTCTGGTCGAACATCCGCGCCACACTGAGGGCGGAAGGAATTATCCATGATCCCGCGCCCGCGTGGTCGCGCTGGATTCCCAGGTTGTTCCCCAGTCCGGCACCGGTGGGGGCCCTGGCAGGCTTGGCCGCATTAGCTCTGGTCCTGCTACTCTCTCCGCAGAACTTTGAGAAGTCGGGCACCTCGAATATACTTCCCAACGGTGAGCCGGTCACGGTCGCGGCTCTTATGCCGACGGGCGTGGACGTTGACATGGTCCGCACCGTGAAGGAGATGGAAGAATCCTATTGGTCCCGTGAAAGCTCCGTGGAGCCGGGGCTTCAAGAAACTTATAAAAAGAGCCTGGAAACCTTGGACGCCTCGATTGATGAGTGCGTTCTTCATTGCAAGCGCGAACCAAGCAACGCGCTGGCCCGGCATTATCTGATGCTTGCCTATCAATCAAAGGCTGAAGTTCTTGCGTCGGCGTTGGAACCTAGCAATCGCTAAGCTCAGCGAAAAGGATAAACTACCTTGAGCAGGCAAAATTCGTTTCCGCGACGCAAGAGACTGCTGTCCTATTTGGCAGCGCTGGTGGTCGGTCCGCTGGTTGTCTGGGCCGCCGAGCCCGTCCGTATCGAGAAGACATTCGACACGATCCCGGACCCCGAAGTCAGCCTGAGCAACATGCGTGGGCAGGTCGTCGTGCGCGGATGGGAGAAAGACCAGGTGCACACGATCTGCAACGTGGCTTCACCCCGCATGGAGATTGACACTGAAACGATCCCCCACACGGGGAAAGCCGAAAGGTTGCAACTGAAAGCCCACGCCGTGGACCCTTCGGTGACTCCCAGTGAAGAGAACGCGGACTGCACACTCGACGTACCGGCCGGTGCCAGCATCGACATTCAGAACCGGCAAGGCAGTATTCAGATCGAAAAACTGACCGGTCAGCACGCTCGTCTCGAGTCTGCGGACGCGAACATTACGGCCACGGATGTGGGCGGCCACCTGACGGCTCGTTCCATGCGCGGCGATATCGATGTCGTACGCCCTGCCGGGCGGGTAGAGGCTTATTCCATCACTGGCAATCTGAAGTTCACAGATCCCACGAGCAAAGATTTGCGTGCCAACACCAACTCGGGCCACATCTCTTATCAGGGTGACTTTGCACCGGCTGGCCAATACATCCTTTCTACATACAGCGGCAACATTGCCGTCGTTTTGCCTCCCTCGGCGTCTTTCGAGCTGACCGCCAAAACGGTCAAGGGCAAGGTGGAAAACGCCTTTTCATTAAAGCCGGCGCGCCACACCACGCTGCCTTTCCCCTCGGCAAACAGCCTGTTCGGAACCTACCGCACAGGCAATGCGACCGTGGAGCTGACCTCCTTCAGCGGGCGGATCAACCTCCGGCCTCAGCCCTGAGGCCTGCCCTTCAGCCTGGAGGCCGTGGCGCTCCTCCTCGGCACTGCCTCGGATTCCCATCCATTCCCAAGTCAAAGGAAAGGCCGGAAGATTGCGCCCCATCGACGGCGCCCCTATAATGGCTAGTCGAGCTCTTCTGGGATGCGCCACCGAAAACGACAACTCATTTACTTGTTGGGCTTCATGGGAGTCGGCAAGACGACGATCGGAGCATTGCTCGCAGAGCGCCTGCACTGGCCGTTTATTGACCTCGACTCCGCCATCGAGGCGGGACAGGGCACCACCATCCGGCAGATGTTTGAAAACGCCGGGGAGCGTTTCTTCCGCGAGATGGAACGGGCCGCTTTGGAGGAAGCCTCCAAGACTGAGCCCGCCGTCATCGCCCTCGGCGGTGGAACCTTCGCCCAGCCTCAGAATCTCACCTACATTCACGAGACCGGAGGGACCACCGTCTGGCTCGATTGCCCGCTCGACGAGTTGCGCCTCCGCTGCCAAGGCAAAAATGATCGTCCCCTTTTTCGGGACGCCGCCAGCTTCACCCAACTCTTTGAACAGCGTCTGCCATACTATCGCCAGGCACAGTACCGCGTGCCAACGGAAAATCAGAAACCGGAGGAGATCGTCGAGCAGATCCTTCGTCTGTCGATTACCTAAGCCATGAGGAAAACAAACTCTCGTCTGAGCATTGCAGCGTATTGCCTGGTTTCGGCCAGTGTGGCAATGCAGATTTTCTCATCCTGCGAGGCTTTGGCGGTTCCCCCACCCAGCGATAATGACCGCGGCAGCTTTGTCTTCACCATTGCGGGGCAACAGGTTGGGACAGAGACTTTTGAGATCCGCACCCAGAAGGGTCAGGTTGAGGCCACGGGTAAGGTGGACCTCCGCGTCATGCAGGAAGGAAAGACTCTGGATTTCAAGACCTCTGCCAAACTAACGCTCACATCCGATCTCGTGCCACAGAACTACGAGTGGGACCAGAAGGGCGCCCAGTCGTCCCAGCTGCAAGTTGACCTGCGCAGCACGCCGGCGACGGCCCACTATCGAACGGTTGCGGGAGGGGATGATGTGCGAGAGTTCGATCTACCCCGCAACGTGCTCATCCTCGATAGCAACGTCATCCATCACTTCGAACTGGCACTGATGCGCTTCCGGCGGGCGGGCGGTAGCAAGCAGACGTTCCCGGCTTTTGTTCCTCAGCAGGCCCTGCCCGGCAGCCTGAGCATCGAGGAAAGCGGCGAGGAAAGCGTGGACATTGACGGCAAAACCAGGAAACTCCGCCATTTCGTTCTGACAACCGAAAACGCCCAAATCGATCTCTGGGCAGATGGCCAGGACCGACTTCAAAAACTATCGATCCCCGCAGCACGGCTCGAAGTCATTCGCCAGAAGTGAACTCGCCGAAGGAATGCATCGTCGCCCGGGCAACTGCAGGGGTCGGGCAGGGACGTCCCGAGGCTTGATTCCCTCGTCTCGTGCCTTGGCGACGAGTGTTTTCCTCGTGAGTGCAGGGGGTCACTGGGGATAGAAGGCGAAGTTGGAAACGGCGATTTCGTCGCTTCCCGGAGCCAGCAAGCCAAACTTCCCGCTCGCCAAATTCCTGCCAGGATCCGACCAGGAATCAATCGTCACCCAACCCTTGCCGTCGAAGACTTCGTGGGTGACCGCGTTGGCCGCAACCCGCATTTGCAGAGTGTAGTAGCCTTTGTAATCAACGCCCATCGGAACCCTGGCGAGTTCCTTGGTCACGCCATTCTGGACAACGCTGCGATAAAAAGTTTTCTTGTCGGTCTGGAAGAGAACGTAGTTGCGATCGTCTGTGTAATTCAACACCCACTGCAATCGCCGGCCGCGACGCAGGGCTAGCGTCATGACAAAGCGGCCCGCTGTGGGAGTTGTCCGGAAGAGTGCGACCCCGCCACCCCGGCGAACTAACCAATTTCCATCCCGGCTCCAGCTTTCGGGTTTCTCCCAGTCGGAGGTGTCACCTTTGCTCTCGGCGGTCAAGCTGAGGTCCACCGTCTTCGTCTCGCCCGCCGCAACATGCAGAGTGACCGATCGCGCCGCATGGCTCGGGGCCGTGGCCTTAAGGATGTAGGTTCCCTCCGGCAGGTTCAAGTTCGTCTCCCGCACCGGGCGTGATTGCGCCTCCCCCACGCGAGCGATAGTGACTTGGCTGTCGGCAGGAGAGACGCTCAAGTGCACGACGCCCAGTGCCGCTTCCAGCGCCACCTCGATCCCGGCCAGCCTCACAGCCTCGCCGGCGCCGAAAGATCGGACGATCCTCTTTGTTCGATATTGCTCCTTGCGAATCTCGATCGTGTGCTCGCCGGGGTTGATCCCGGAAGTCGAAAAGGCGCCGTCATCGCGTACCGTTCCCAACACCTTTTGATCCACCACAACCTGTGCCCCCGGTAGCACGCCCTGGAGCTGCAAGGAAGCCACCGACGGGACGGGTACTAGATGGAACTCGACCTTCGCCTCCCCACCCTTGCGCACCTCGGCCTGCTGGACTTCGACCGGTTGGTAGCCTTCCTTGACCACCCGAATGTTATAAGTCTTGACCTCGAGGTTGGGTATGCGCACTTGGCCGCGCTGCGTCCTCCGACGGGATTCCCTGCCATCAATCAGGACCCGGACGTTATCCTCGCCGGTTACCACGACGAGTGTCCCCACGTTGCGGTCGGAGCTGAGGAAGGCTGTCAGGGCCGGGGCCGGACCGTTCTCTATAACCAGCTTTCTCTGGTCCTGACCTTCCCCGAGAAGGAGTTCATGCGAGCCGCGCGCCAGGTTCTCCATGTTCAAACCTGCGGGCCCAGCATCACCCACGGGCTGCCCGTCCAGGTTGGCCTTGGCCGGTCCATAGCTGGTATAGAGACGGCCGTGACTGCCCAAGTTGGAGAAGACTACAATCTTCAGCTCTCGCGCAACGATGGGCGCGCTGATCGTGGGAACCGAGCCAGCCATTGCCTCAAACTCGATGGTCGCCTCGCCGTAGCGCCCGGAAACACTCAAGGAGTGCTTGCCGGCAGAAACACTGTCCAGAATCAGTTGCCCGTCCTGAAGCTCTCCGACGGCATTCCCATCCAGGTGGACACTTCCCGCCTGGAGGTCGGTATACAGGCGAAACGTGCTGGGAAGAGGCTGAAGCGTTAGGTCGAGCGAGGCCGGCGCTCCGGCCTTCACCTGGAGAGTTGCGGATTGGGGCTGGTAGCCCGCCAAGTCGGCTTTAAGGTTGTAGGCCCCGGGCGGCAAATCCAACTGAAGATTTGAGACCCCTCGTGATTCTCCGTTAAGAATCAGTTCCGCTCCCGGGGGCGAGGTGCGAACCTCCAGGGACACCGTCGGCCCAACGACTTTCGACTTCATGTGCTTCAGTGCAAAGTAAGCGCCCGCTCCGACTAGAGCAGCTCCGAGAATGCCGACCAGAGTCACGATCAGCCACGGAAACGGCTTCTTCGGCTCTGGCTGAACTTCCGCCGGGGCAGGCATATCGATCCGCGGGGCTTTGCGAATCTTAGTCTCTTCGAGATCCAAAGCCCCGGTGAGCCCTGCGACAGGTGGCACACCTGCTGGTTTCGGCGGAACGACTGGAGGTTTCCGTGCCGGGCGCGTTGCCGAAGGCGGCGGTGGAGCCGGGGCGACCGATCTGGCAGCAGTCGGCGTGGCATCCGGAACCGGAGGTGCCACCTCAGGCTGAGGCCCGCGGGGCGGCGGGGTTGGCGAGATGGTCTCCGAAGGTCGTGCTTCCGGAGCAGACGGCGTGATTTGCGGAGGTTGTGCAACAGCTTCGCGAAGTGCCTTTGCGCCCTGGAACAGAAGCGTCCGGTCCTCGGACTCACTCGGCTCAGCAGGTACTGCGACTGGAGGCCCAGGAGCGGCAGCCGGAGACGCAGGCGGGGTCTCCGCGAGTGCCTGTCCGCCGCGGAATATCATCGTCCGTTCTTCCGCCACCTCAGGTTGTTCGGAAGCTGGGGGCGGAACGGCGGGCCGTCCTGCCGCCAATTCCCTCCCGCCGTGAAATATCATGGTCTGCTCTTCGAGCTCCGCCGCGGGTTGGGCCGCGACGCTCAGCGAGGGCAATCCCGGCGCGGTGCTGGGCTCAGGCGGGGGAGGAGCAGCAGCCTCTTTCTCCAGGCGCTCCGCCAAACCGTAGAGACGCGTTTCAATCCCCGCGGCCACCGAGCGCACTTCCGGGTCGGCCGCACCCCGTTGCGCGATCATCTTCAGCCGGCCAGTTAAGGATTGGACAGCCCCAAGGTCAGCAACGGTTTCGGCCTCTTGGCCGATTTGCCCCAGTTCATCAAGGCTTTTCCGGCGCGTATCACGTCGCTGCGCCTCGTCTATTTCGCGCTTGAGCGTGGCTTTCAATTGCGTGAGCCGCGATTCCTCAGGATAAGAGGCCAGGGCTGCCTCAACCTCCCTGAGCGCCGCCAGCGGGTCGCCCCCAGCCTGTAATTGGCGCGCCCGCGACACACACTCACCCACGAACTCATCGCGCTTGCGGTCCTGTGCCAAGGTGCGAAGACTTTTGGCCTGAGTGTTCGTGGGATCGAGTCCCAGCGCCTGGCGGACCGAATCCTCGGCAGCGTGCCAGTCGGAATCGAGGACAAACTGCGCCTTTCCCACCAAACTGTTGATCAGCGCCGCCCGAATCGCCGGATTCCCTTCGTCCAACTGCCGTGCCTGGCGCAGAAGGCTGATGCCTTCCTCGTAACGGCGCTGCGAGCAGGCACTTTGCCCCCGCTCGAGCAGCCGAGCCGCCTCCGCGGTTCGTTCCACGCCTTGCCGTGCCAGGTTCCCCAGAGACGCCAACTCATCATCGTCGGGGAACTCCCCCGCCGCCTTCTGGAGCAGTTCCAGAACCGTCGTGTAGTTGCCCAGGTGAAGCTGCCGGTCGACCTGCGAGACGACTTTGGCCTTGGATTCCTGCTTTTCCTGTTGCAGGCGCCGCTTGATAAGCCGGTCGGTCTCAACGTTCAGGCCGGGATACTGGTCGTAGATCGTTTCCAGTATTTCCCATTGCCCCAGGGCCTCGCTGAACGCTCCGCGCTCTTCGTACAGGTGAGCCTTGGCCACAATCGAGGCAACCAGATCCCGCTTCTCGCGCATGATGCGCAGCGTGTGTTCGAAGTGTCCCTCCTCGGGGTAACGGCTCAGCGCCTCCTTCAAGATGTTGACGCGCTTGTCGAGATCAGGTTCGGCCTCGATCTGGTTGTCGACCACCGCAATGTAGCGCGACAGTTCCTGCCTCTGCCTTTCTTCCACGTCGAATTTGAGCGCCTGAAATAGCGCGTTCCCCGGATATTTGGCCAGATAATCGTTGCAGATCGCCAGCGCCTTGCTGAATTCCCGATCCGTCAGATACCTTTGCGCCTCAGCATAGGAGGTGTTGATCAAGTCGTGCTCGGAACGAACCTGATTGTAGAAGGTCTGATAGTTTGAACTGCGCCCCGCCCCGGAGGAATCGGGCACCTGGCGGTCCAGGTCGAGCGCCCGCTCGAGTTTCAGCAGCGCTGAACTGACTTCCCCACGTTGCCAGGCATCCACGGCGGACTGATAGAGCTGCTCTTTTTCCTGACGCCGAGCCAGGTAATCTTCCTCTTTCTGGTCGATTTCCGCCTTGATCTGGCGGGCCCGGGTGTCCGAGGGATTGAGCTGCAGGACGTTCTCCAGCGCCTGGCGGGCGTGGCTGTAAGCGTGATTATCGATGTGCTGCCGCACCAGGCGGAACCAATCCTCGACCTTGTCCTCCGTGTGCTTGGTTTCGATGCTGTGCTTGAGGGCCAGCGCGCCGGAATGGTCTGGCTCAAGGTCCAGGATCTGCTGGACCTTCTGCAACGCCAGAGGATATTCCTTCTCATCCAAGCGCGTTCGGGCGCTTTCCAGAAGCTGCTGGATCCTCTTTTGCCGCACCGCGACGTCAATCTGGCGGCGCAGCAGGGACATGGCCGATTCGATATGCCCTTCGGCTTCCAGCTCGCGCAGGATTTCATCGGCGAACTGATAGTCGCCCTGGTCATAGGCCTTGCCCGCGCGCTGGATGCGGGGCTGGATTCGCGCCGGATCGAAGATCTCGATGGGCTCGTTCCGCAGCGCCTTCTGGAGAGTTTCCGCCAGTTCGCGTGCCGTCGAAAAGCGATGGTAAGGCTGCTTGGCCATCGCCTTGTGCACGACCCGGCTGACGGTCTGGCTGACCGCGGGATTAATCTCGGAAGCGGCTGGTGGGACGTAGTGCAGAATTGCCTGGATAATGTCGTACTGACTGCCTCGATCGAAAGGCTTGCGTTGGGTGAGTGTTTCGTAGGCCACAACCCCCAGCGAGAAAACGTCTGAGAGCGGAGATATCCCCTTCATCTCGATCAGCTCAGGGGACATGTAAAGCAGCGTTCCCTTCAGTCCCTTCGTCGTATGATGATCCGACTTGTGGACCACTCCAAAATCGATGATGCGGACCGAGTCGTCATCCATCACGAAGATGTTGCTGGGTTTCATGTCGCGGTGGACCAGCCCGCGTTCATGCGCCGCCTGGAGCCCCCGGCAGGTCTGCGAAATGATGTCCACCGAGCGCTCGATGGTCAGCCGGTGGCTCGCCGTGCGAATAATCTGGTCGAGCGTCATGCCGCTCATGAGAGGCATGACAAAATAGGGGAGGCTTTCCTGCCCTTCCTCGTATTCACCCAAGTCGAAGATTTCGACGATGTTGGGGTGACTGATCGAGGCCAGGACTTCATACTCCTTGTGGAACAGCCCCAGCGCCTCGCGGTCCGCAATGTCCAGGATGGTCTTCAGCGCTATATCGCGCTTGATAACGGTGTCGTAGCCCTTGTAGACGACACCCATCCCGCCTTTGCCCAGGACTTCGCGGATTTCGTAGCGGCCCTTCAGTATCTTTGGGACAGGCATATCAGCACTCGTGAAGCCTCTACCTATAACACATTGCAGGCCCAGGGAAAAGCCATCCGGAGAGGCCAAGGAGGGGGTCCCCAGGCTTTCGTAACTCCTTCCAGAACATCGGCTAAGCTTTTCTTATTCGAACCATAACGAGATTCGCAGTTGACTTCAGGCAGGGCTGGCGGGTATCTTAGAGACGGCTTTATGGAAAGCAGCCTCCACACCCGCATGGCGATGTGTTGTTGTTCAAGCACAACGCCGGCGTGTGGAGATCTGAAGTAAGCAGCCAGCAAGTTTCGGACTCATCGAAACCCACCGTCGGACGCAAGTTCGGCGGTGGGTTTTTGCATTTAGGGGGGTCTGCATGTTGACAGCGGAAGTTGAAGCACGGCATACGCCAGAAGCGGTGGAAGACGAAATCCGCATCTTTGAGGAGCGCGCCGGAAAACTCCAGCGCGGCGAGATCACGGAGGACCAGTTCCGCCCCTTCCGTCTGAAGCACGGCATCTACGGCCAGCGGCAACCCGGCTTCCAGATGGTGCGCGTGAAGGTTCCCTCCGGAATTCTCAATTCCAGCCAGCTTCGCGTGCTCGCCGATCTTGCCGAAACGCGCTCGACCGGGATCGGACACGTCACCACGCGCGAGAACTTCCAGTTCCACTTCGTGAAGATGGAAAACGTGCCGGCCATCATGCGCGACCTCGCGGCGGTGGGCCTGACGACGCGCGAGGCTTGCGGCAACACCGTCCGCAACATCACCTCCTGCCCCCTGGCCGGAATCTGCTCCGGCGAAGCCTTTGACGTAACTCCTTACGCTCTGGCCACCACGCGCTTTTTCCTGCGTCATCCGGAATTTCACGACCTGCCGCGCAAGTTCAAGATCGCCTTCTCGGGGTGCGAGGACGACGGCAACTGCGCCGTGGCGGGGATTCACGATGTGGGCTTGATCGCCCGCGTGCAAGGCACCAACGGGACGGGCAGGCGCGGTTTCAAAGTCCTGGTGGGCGGAGGCCTGGGGAGCTTGCCGACCGAGGCCGCCACTCTTTCCGAATTCCTTCCGGAAGAAGAACTGATCCCCACCATCGAAGCGGTTCTGCGCGTTTTCAAGGAACACGGAAACTACAAAAATAAACTCAAAGCCCGGCTGAAGTTCGTACTCCGTGACAAAGGCATCGAAGAACTGCGGCGCTTGGTAGCCGAAAAGCGCAGGCATATCGCGACACCTCCGGAAACGCTGACCGTTCCAACGCCCGTTCAACCGCCGCTGATTCAGCTTGGCCCTGCTCCAACCTCCGGCAACGGCGCTTCGCCGGTGTTCGAGCGCTGGCGGCAACATAACATCCAGCCGCAGCGACAGCCGGGCTACGCTGTGGTATGGATCAAACTCCCCGCCGGCACCCTCCGCGCTCACCAATTCGTGGGGCTCGCAGATTTGCTCGATCGCCTCGGTCTGAGCGCGGTACGCATCGCAATCTCGCAAGACCTCGTCATCCCCTGGACGCCACTCGACCGGCTGAAGGAAGTCCATCGCGAACTGGCGGCGCTCGACCTCGCCACGCCCGGCGCGCGTACGATCGCCGACGTCACAGGCTGCCCGGGCGCGACCACCTGCAACCTGGGCATCACACGGTCCCTTACGCTCGCGGAAGTACTGGCCAAAGAATTCGCCGCTGAGTCCGACCCCGAGATCCAGAAAATTCGCATCAAGATCAGCGGCTGCCCCAACTCCTGCGGGCAGCACCACATCGCCGACATCGGCTTTTACGGCAACGCGCGCAAAGTGGGCGATCGGCAGGCGCCTTACTATCAGCTCATGCTCGGGGGCGAAGTCAGCGCCGCTGGAGTGAGGTTCGCTCGTCAAGTGATGCCGCTGCCTGCCAAGCGCATTCCCGCAGCGCTGCGCCAATTGTTGGCTCTTTACACGGAGGAGCGCTTGCCGGCCGAGCCGTTCTCCGCGTGGGTGCAACGGACGAGCGATGCGTCAATCCTCGCTCGCTTACAGACCTTCGCCGAAGGCTCGAGCGCCGACGCTGATCTCTTCATCGACTGGGGCGACAACGAAACCTACTCGCTCAACATCGGACGCGGCGAGTGCGCGACTTAAGCACCGGTAGCGGAATTCCGTGATAGCTCGTTCAACGTAAAATGGACGGAAAAATCCGGCCCTACTTTGGGCAGCGACAAAATGTCCGGCCGACCCGGCTCACCCGCACTTCCTCAACTCCCGCCTCTCCCGCACTCCCTCGACTCTCGCGCCCCTACCACCCTCCCCTCGGCTCTTGACTTCGCCATTCCCAGGGAGTACAACGCTTCTCAGGAGCGTGGCCTGACTGCACGGCACGTTCTGACGGGCCTGCACTTCTCCAGTTGATCCTCCCGACCACACGCAGCCGGCCGCGCCCATTGCGCCGCCTTCACTCCAGCCGCTGCGGCCAAAGCGAAACCCGGAGGTATGGCTTATGCGTTATCTGGCCACAGCCTTCTTCATCCTCATTTTTGCGGTGGACGCGCACGCCCAAGCGCCGGCCGTCGCGGGCGACTACGTCGAAGCGCGTTCTGGCCACGTATACACTTGCGGCTGTCTCTATTCCGGCGAATCGGTCACGGGCGGCAAGGAAGCGATTCTCGTCTGGCGGATTCTGAGCGGGGAATATGAGGGCACGTCGCTCGAGGGAATTCGTCTCGCCGCAGTCGTGGTGGGCGAAAGCAATCTCGGTGCGCCCGACGAAGCTCGCCGCTCGGTAGTCTATCTCGACGGCATCACGCGCGACGCGCAGGAGCAGGCCGTGCTGGCCCTCTGGCGGCGCGAGTATGCCAAGGTGCTGGGCGAAGTCCGCGCCGTGCATCGCGCCCCCATCACTTTCGACCGCCAGGGCGAACTGGTCAACGTCGAAGTGCCCGGCGTAGTGCGCGTGCAGGCGCGCAAGGCTCGCCTGCCCCAGGACGCGCATCCCGGCTCGTTTCTCTGGTACTCGCCCTTCACGCCCCTGGGCGACCCCACCCTCGCCACTTCCCTGCTCTACGAGTACTGGGGCAACGATTTCCAGCGCCAGTGGCGCGAACTTTTCGCCGGCATTACCGGCTACATGGGCCACTTCGAACTTCGCCCCGGAATGTAAAATCGGTAGCGCAGAGTTTCGCTTCCCAGAAACTCTGCGGCTTTTCATTGGGGGGGAAACAAGTGCCGCAGAGTTTCAGACCAACTCTGCGCTACCCCTCCGCGCAGGCTGGCGCAGAGCGCAGCTCTGCGGCCGGCTGCCCTGCCCCGCCGTTCCCCGAAGGGGAACAACACGAATAGCCGTGGGTGAAACCCACGGATCCTTCGCGCGCCACGATTCAATTTCCCCGACCCTGAAAGGGTCGAATCCGTCACATGACGGATTGAACCCCTTCGGGGTTCGATAAGAACATTCTATGCCCATTCGTCTCCGGGCCTCGGATGCGGTTGTCGGGCTAGCCCTACATCGCATGGTGCAGGGCAGCCTCACACCGCGTCGCGACCGTCATTGTCATTCCCGCGCACGCGGGAATCCACGCGCCGACCTTTAGGTCGGCGTTCAAGGTGTCCGTCAGCTGACGGGCGCTACTTCCCTGATTCGCAGACATCAAGAAACGATGTCTGCGCTACCCGCGAGGCGTGAACGCAACTCGCTAGCGAATCGGTAGTTCGGGAATGGAGCGGTTTGGGGGTAGCGGCTTCTTGAACCAGTTTGGGTGCCCATCTTCACCGAACACGACACCAAAACTCTCGCTCTTTGTTTGGCGCGTTGGCCAGTAGTCAGGTCGAAAGACCACTTTAACCATGAACCCCTCGGGCGGCGCGGGAGGGACTACTCTGCCATCGGAGAATCCAATCCTGATTGGCGGGGGTGCGCATGTCGCGGTAACAGCCCCGTCCTGTGGTAAAGCGCGAATAACGGCCTCCGTCGCCCTGTCCCATCCTATTAGGTCTTGCCACGTTGCCCCTGCGTCGCGGGTGATCTTGGACGGGTGGCCGCAGAATACCTCGACGTCATGAATCGTGAGGAGGCCGGTGTTCGTAATCACAAAGCGGGCGGAGTACGGGTTTGACGACTTCAAGGGGGACGTCGGTTCGATCGAGACTCTTGGAAAGAAGCCATAGAATCCCGGTATCGAGCCTACGGCCAGCAGAATCGAGACGAGCGTTACCACGCGCTTCCACCAGCGTCGCGGTACATTGGTGCCCGGTTTGGCCTTGTTGCCGACCGTTGAGCGTATTTCATCTTTGATCGTCTTGGGCGTCGTCTCGCTCTGCCTGTCAGCTCTCTTCCTTTTCTTTTTCTTTCCCCTCGACATAGACATCTGCCCCCGCGCGGGCTCGCGCAGACCTGTTTTTCAAGAGGCTGTCTCAGAACTTCGCGCTAGGTGTCCTGAGACGGCTCGCCGTGGGGCCAATTGGCGCAGGAGCGAAAGTGGG
>Ga0187878_1001848_pt1 | contig 19742 bp, 17 predicted proteins | sample June2016WEW_17_1_FD_132979 | JGI IMG/M metagenome (GOLD analysis project Ga0187878, IMG submission 132979) | Peatland microbial communities from SPRUCE experiment site at the Marcell Experimental Forest, Minnesota, USA - June2016WEW_17_150 | ecosystem: Environmental > Terrestrial > Soil >...
AATGTTTCGACTACCCAAGAGGGGAAAAATCTTGTAGTCTCGGTCAGCAGCAGCTGCCAGCTGGCCTACCAGGAATTCAATCTGAGCAATCCTCCTCGGCTCGTCGTGGACTTTCTTAACGTAGAGAATCGCACGGACATCCTGAACTATCCCGTTGATGTTGCTGGTGTCAAACAGCTTCGTGTGCGCCAATTCCAGACTGCAGATCCAAAAATCTCCAGACTGGTGTTCGATCTGGAAAATGGCTATGGCCACCATGAAATCGCGGCCGGCAGCCAGGCAGTGCGCATCACTTTCCAACCAAGTGATCACACCGCTGCCGAGACCCCTAAGCCCACCGCACCGCCTTCAGCGGCCACGGTCCCGGGAGTTGAATCGGGCTCGAAGCGCCCTGCCATTGGACAAAGAGCGACTCCTGTGACAACCCATACTCAGCAGGAAGCTGATACCTCGGCGCCGGTAGTGCCGGTAATCAGCGATCTGGCCATATCTGAGATTCCACAAAGCGCTCTGGCCTCGGCATCAGCCAAGCCGTCAGTTCGGGTTCAGGCACCTCCGACAAAAGAGAAATCCGCGCCGCAGCCGCCCTCAGCCTCCCCGGTCTCACCGCCTCCGGCCCCGAAGCCCCTTCAGGGTCCCTATGTAGGACATCCATTAGACATCGACCTGGTCAACTTTGAGTTGGTCGACTTCTTCCGCCTCATGGCTGACGAAGGTGGCATTAACATCGTGGTGGATCCTGAAGTCAAGGGGACCACCTCGGTCAAAATGTCCAAGGCACCCTGGGACGAAGTATTCGAAGTGGTTCTGAAGAACAACAACCTCGACAAGCAAATAGATGGCAACGTCGTACGCATCGCGACCAAAAAGACGATTCAGGCCGAAGCAAAACAGCGTGAGGATCTCAAGAAGGCGGAATTGCTGGCAGCAGACGTGGATACGCGCGTCAGGCGGTTAAACTATGCAAAGTCAGAAACCCTTCTCGCTGTCCTGAAGGAGCAGATGTCGGTCCGCGGCACCGTTGTGGAAGATAAAAGAACGAGTTCGCTCGTGCTCACGGACATTCCCAGTACGCTCGACAAAGTAATGCAGCTTATCGACACTCTCGATGTTCCGGAGCCCCAGGTCGAGATCGAGGCGCGGATCGTCTCGAGCACCCGCGATTTCGCGCGGGATATCGGGATTCAGTTTGGTTTTGTGCAGGGGAACCTCGACCGGGTCACCGTCGGCGGTCCTAACCAGGGCGGGGGCGTGACCGCTGGCCCGAATGCCTCCAACAATACCGGCAAATTCAACGTGAACATCCCTTCGCAGATGCCCTTTGGGGGCGTGGGCCTCTCGGTGGGTAACGTCTTCGACACCTTCCTCCTCGACGCGGCCATAACAGCGGGAGAGAGCACAGGACAGGCGAAGTTGATATCTCAACCGAAACTCACAACCCAGAACAACAGTCCGGGCAGCATCACTCAGGGCTTGCGTTTCCCGGTTCAGGTCATTGCCAACAATACCGTTACGGTCCAGTTTGAGAACGCCGCTCTCACGCTGACAGTGACTCCGCAGATCACTTCCGAGGGGAACATCGTCCTTGACCTGAAGGTCGAAAACAACACGCCTGACTTCGCACATGAGGTGGGGGGGATTCCCTCCATCCGCACTAGCGAGTCCACCACCCGCGTGCTGGTAAGCGATGGTGGAACCACGGTAATTGGCGGCATCTTGATCGATAATGAGCAGACTCAGGTAGATGGGGTTCCGGGCCTGGCGTCGTTGCCGATATTTGGGAATCTGTTCAAGCACACTTCAGTAACCCACAACACTCAGGAGGTCCTATTCTTCATTACCCCGAGGATTGTGAAGTAGGGCGACTACGGTTTGAATCCATCCTTGCAAGACTCGTGGCTCGGGCGGGCGCTCGCTGGGCCATGATCGTGGGCAATGACGGCGTTGTGCTGGAAACCGACAGCCGGTCCTTCCGAGCTGAGGCCGAGGGTCTGGCAGCCGAGTACGCCGCGTTCTGCCGGGCATCCCTGAAGGTAACCATTGATACAGATATGGGTGGGCTGCATAGCTCGCTGCTGGTTACCGATCACGGAAAGATCCTGCTCCAGACCTTAACCCCTGACTACTTCCTCGTTATGCTTTTGCAACCGGGAGCCTATCATGGAAAGGCCTGCTTCGAGATGTCACGAGTCGCCGAGCCTCTCGAGCATGAGCTGATGGTCTGAATTATAGCAAGGTACTAGATCACCAATCCGTTCTCAGAACCCCGCACAAAAACAAAATGAGTCCGATCCGTGGCCGGAGGTCGGGGGACCAGGCGCGGCGTGATCTCATCAAAACTATTGATGAGATTGAAGAAAACAAGCGCGGCTGGGTTTGACAACCCTCCCCATTGATGCTATCATCCTCGCCGTTACAACGGGCATCCGGGTAGAGAGCCGGCGGGCGAACTGGAATTCCAGTTGCCATCGCCAGAGCCCAAAAAAAATCCTTCGACACCATCGCAGTATCCGAATGTGTCCCCCAATGTCCCAAGCTTCACGTATTATAAGCAATTGGGGAAATAGGAATTTTTGGCGTATCTTGGAAATGGATCGCGCCTTGCGGCGTGAGGTGGCGACCGAACACACCAAGGGACCGATCGTGCCATAGGAAGCGTTTCATGAATATCAAGGAAGTCAAAGATCTCATACGAGACATCTTGCAGAGCGACATCAGCGAGTTCGAGCTGGAACACACGGGGACACGGGTAAGGCTGCGCAGGGGGATTGCCCCTGCTGAGGGGTCCACTACCTCAGTCGCTCCAGTTTATGCCAGACAGGTCACAGCCGGGCGGGAGACCATAGCGTCCATGGCAGGAGCTTTCGCGCCCCCAATCGCCCCTAGAGAAGATATGACACCGGACGAGGGGCTGCACTATATCACCTCGCCTATCGTCGGGACATTCTACCGCGCGCCCTCGCCAACCGTGGACGCTTACGTCAAAATCGGCGCCAAGGTCGAGGTGGGTACGACTCTATGCATTGTCGAAGCGATGAAGCTCATGAACGAGATCCCATCCGATGCTGCCGGCGAAGTGGCGGAAATCTATGTCGAAAACGGCCATCCTGTCGAGTTTGGACAGAAACTTTTCGGCATCAGACCGCGTAAATAGGCGTGCCTTTCATGTTCCATAAGATTCTGATAGCGAATCGTGGTGAGATCGCGCTTCGGATCATCTGCGCCTGCAAGGACCTCGACATCCCCACAGTGGCTGTTTACTCGACAGCCGATCAGCACTCCCTGCACGTGCGCTTCGCCGACGAAGCTGTATGCATCGGGCCTCCCCCGAGTGCAGAGAGTTACCTCAATATCCCGGCCGTAATCAGCGCGGCCGAGATCACCAACGCTGATGCCATCCATCCCGGTTACGGATTTCTGGCAGAGAGTGCGTACTTCGCGGAGCTGTGCGAGGCATGCGGATTGACATTCATCGGCCCCTCCCCTGAAGTGATCCGGCTCATGGGCAACAAGGAAATGGCGCGCAAAGTCATGCACGAAGCGGGAGTGCCGATCGTGCCTGGGTCGGAAAAAATCAAGGGCCCGATGGCCGCTGTCCTCGGGCGGGCCGAAGAGATAGGCTACCCGCTCATTCTCAAGGCATCCAATGGCGGAGGCGGCAAGGGAATGCGGGTGGTAAACTCGCCCGCGGAACTTCCCGAAGCCATCGAAGTGGCGCGCAACGAATCCCAGGCCGCGTTCGGCTCTTCAGATATCTATATGGAGAAATACCTCGCCGCGGCCCGCCACATAGAGTTCCAGGTGCTGGCAGACCTCTACGGCAATGTCGTGCATCTCGGCGAGAGAGAGTGCTCTATTCAACGTCGCTACCAAAAACTGATCGAAGAGGCGCCCTCGACCTATCTCACACCCGAACTGCGCGAGGAGGTAGGGGACCTGGCGGTGAGGGCGATGCGGCAGGTGAATTACACCAATGCCGGCACGCTTGAATTCATTTTCGACGAGCGGGGTAAGTACTACTTCATGGAAATGAACACCCGAATTCAGGTTGAACATCCGGTCACGGAAATGATCACGGGCATCGATCTGGTAAAGCAGCAGATCCGGATTGCCGCACGCGAGGAGCTGGGCCTCCGTCAGGAAGACATTGTTCTTCGGGGTTGTGCCATGGAGTGCCGGATCAATGCAGAATGCCCGGATACCTACCTGCCCTTCCCAGGCAAGCTGACCGCGTTCCATGCACCGAGCGGCTGCGGCGTGCGTGTCGACACGGCCGCTTACGATGAATATATCGTAACGCCCTATTACGATTCTCTGATCGCGAAGCTGATCAGCTATGCCGGCACCCGCACCGATACCATCTGCCGAATGAAGCGCGCTCTTGAAATGACCATCATCGAAGGCGTTAAAAACACGATCCCACTGCACCAAAGGGTCTTGGCCGACCAGGAGTTCCTCGAGGGCCGGATCACCACGCGCTTCTTGGACCGCTATTCCCGGCGCTGACACCAATGAAACTTAAGCTTTGCCCGATCTATCCGATCACCGACAAGCGTCTGTCGGGCAAGACGAGCCATTTGGCAATTGTGCGTGAGCTGATAAGAGGCGGCGCTTCATTCATACAGATCCGGGATAAAGATACCACGCTGCGCGAGCTGCTCAGCGACATGCGGCGCTGCGTGGAATATGCAGCCAAGTTCGAAGTCCGGATCATCGTGAACGACCGCTGCGACCTCGCTCTGCTCAGCGGAGCGGCCGGGGCGCATCTCGGCCAGGACGATCTTCCCCCGATGGCAGCCCGCACCGTGCTCGGGCGCCGCGCGCTACTTGGTTTCTCAACTCACACGCCGGCCCAGGTGCGGCAGTCAAACCATCTTCCCCTGCAATACATCGGCTTTGGCCCGATCTTCGCCACTGCGACCAAGCCGGACCATTCCCCTGTGGTGGGACTTGGGGCACTACGGCAGGCGTGCCTCCAAGCTACGAGACCGGTCGTTGCCATCGGCGGCATCGGCTTGGAGCAAATACGATGCGTGCTGGAAGCAGGAGCGGCCAGCGCGGCTGTCATTGCGACCCTGATGCGTGCGAAGAGCATCGCCCGCCGGATGGAACAGCTCTTGAAAGCCGCGGGAGCCGGATAGCTCACTACCGGTATTGTTTAATCGCGAATGATTCCAAGTTCGTTACTTAACCAATCCTTCCAGCACCTCGATCTGTTCCAGAGTTCCGAGCACCACCAGAACGCTCTCCCTTTCGATTTTCGACGATGCCTTCGGCTGCAGGTCAAAAGATCCATCGGCCTTCCGGATGGCCAGAACCATCGCGCCGGACACGCCCCGGATATCTGCTTCCTCAAGACTCTTGCCGGCAAGCGGCGAGTTCTTGGAAACGGCCATTTCGTGAAGGCTGAATTCGACTTGGCCGCCATGGGTAACCAGATCCAGAAAGTCGCTGGTCACCGGGCGTATCGCCATAGCCGCCATGCGCATGCCTGAAATGAAATAAGGCGAGATCACGCGGTCGGCGCCAGCCATCACGAGCTTCTTTTCGGTGTCCCTGATCGCCGCCCTGGCTACGATGCGGAGATTCGGATTCAGTGCCCGGGCAGAGAGCGTTACATAGACATTGGCTACATCGGAGTCAGAACAGGCAACCAGGCCCTTGGCTGCCTTGATGCCTGCCTCCATGAGAACGTCATCGGAAGTGGCGTCCCCGATGATGTGGGCAATGCTCCTGGGCTCGAGTTCTGCCGCGGCTTCCGGCCTGCTGTCGATCACTACGAAGGGAACTTTGGAGGATTCAAACGTCCGTGACACCTGGCGGCCGACCCTGCCATAGCCGCAGATGATGTAGTGCTGATTCATTTCCCTTATTCTCTTGTCCATCCTTTTCCTCTTTTGGTAGCCCGACATCTCACCTTCAATGATGATCTCCACTGCACGTCCGGCTGCGTATACGGCCGTGCCCACCCCTGATATAGCTATAAACATGGTAAAGATTTTGCCTGCAGGCGAAAGGGGGTGCGCCTCCTGGAAGCCGATCGTAAAGAGAGTGATGACGACCATGTAGGCAGAGTCCAGGAAATTCCAGCGTTCGATCACGATATAGCCGGTAATGCCCACCACCACGATGATCAGCAGGAGCATAACCGCAGGTAGCAATCTTCTAAAGGGATGCATGGCAGTCAGACCACCGACAGTCAGAAGACATCTTGTCGCATTTGTGCGGCGCCCATCATAGCCAGTTTTTGCCGGATCAACAATTGAGAATTGGATGGCCGGCTGCGCCAAGAGAAAAGAAAACCTGGGCGAAAAGTCGATTCTTCAATACCGTGAGGAGGTTGAAAGGTGATAAGCCTGAACCCGCGCCGCCGCAGCCAAATGGATCCGCGTCTTATCCCATTGAAAAAAGCCAGGAGGAGTAGATTCGGCCTTATGAATCGAAACAGGACTGTCTCAAGACCACGGGGAAAGGATGGATCTTGAGTAGCTCGGGTAAGCTTCGAGAACCAGGTCGGGACCAACGCTGAAGCTGTTCAAGATACGAAAACGCGGCGCCTCGTCGGCCGATGCGTAACCCAAACCACCGACGCATGGCACCGCATGCTCGCCTCCAAGGACGATTGGCGCGATAACGAAGAAGAACTTGTCGACCAGGTTAGCCGAGAGGAAAGACCAGTGGACCGCGCTCCCCCCCTCGCATAGCAATCCAAGGACTTTTCGGTCCCCCAACTCCCGCAAAACATGATTCAGGTCCAAGCCGGTCTGGCAGTGAGCCACAGGGAGTACCTCGGCGCCCCTGGCCTCCAGGTCCCGTCGGCGCTCCAGGGGTGCATCTGGCCGGCAGAAGATGAGAACATGCGACACCTGGTCCGCCTGGAAAATACGCGCGCTGGGAGGAGTGCGCAGGCGACTGTCCAGAACCACGATTATGAGTGGACGCGCTTTCAAGATCTTTCCGCGGTAGGTGAGTCGAGGGTCATCTGCGAGTACGGTACCTACACCAACGAGCAAGGCCTCCAGCTGCAACCGCAGGCGCTGGCCGAATACCCGGCCTTCGTCGGAGGTAATCCAACCGCCGGCGTGGCCGGCAGCCGCGATCCTTCCATCCAGCGACATGCCGACCTTGCTGACCACGAGCGGCAAACCCGTGGTCACGTGACAGGCAAACGGCTCGATGATACGAGCGGCCTCAGCCTGCAATACTCCGTGTTCCACCTCGATCCCCACGGAGCGCAACTCACCAATTCCCTTGCCTGACACGATCGGGTTTGGATCGAGCTGCCCAATAACAACACGTCCCACACCCGCGGCGATCAGCGCGGAGGCGCAGGGGGGCGTTCGTCCGTAGTGCACACACGGCTCGAGGGTCACATAGACGGCCGCACCCCGGGCCCGGCTTCCAGCCTCTGCCAGCGCTCGAACCTCAGCGTGATCACGAGCCGAGTATTCGTGCCACCCCTGACCCACAACTTCGTTGTCTCGGACGATCACACACCCAACGGGAGGGTTCGGGCTAGCCAGGCCGAGTGACTGCTCCGCCAGGGCCAGTGCCTGCCGCATGAACCTCTGGTCTTGTAGCGCCACAGCCTCCCCGAATTGATTGCTATTGTTTTGGGCCAAACTTCCGAACTCCGACATGCGACCTCCGACCTGGTGCCCCCCGGCGAAGGTCGGACGTCCGAGGTCTGAGGTCCCGAAAAGGCAACTCTACCTGAATGATCTGAGATCCCGAACTGATATTTCCCTCTCTTAGGGCCTGTCAATGAATAACGTTTGCACTTTGCCGCGGGCCGCGGCGCGAAGGGGCGCGGCGCCGGGTGGGCATCCGCGGCGTTGCCGCTCCTCGACGATGTCATCACATCGCCTGCGTCGCGGCCCCTTGCATCTGCCCGCCCGGCGCTCGCGCCAAAGTGTAAACGTTATTCATTGACAGGCCCTTAGCGCGCAGGCTGGGGAAACCGGATGCGAAGCCTACGGATCCGTTTGCGGTCGGCATCCAGGATCTGAACCTTCATTCCCTCCAGGTCAAATTCCTCGCTCGGCGCTGGAATGCGTCCCAGCCTGGCCGCGATTAGTCCCGCGACCGTCGAGGCATCGCAGCCCGCAAACTTTTTTCCTGCCAGCTCTTCCAGATGGTCCAGCTCAGTGCTCCCACGGAACACGAAGCTCGTCGGGCTCTCCTCGATGATCTCGCTCACCTTCGCCTGGTCCTCATCACGAATCTCTCCCACAATCTCTTCTACAAGATCCTCAATGGTAACCAGCCCGGCGACTCCGCCGAATTCATCAATGACGATCGCCGTGTGGTCCCCGCGTGTCTGCAATTCCTTCAGCAGAGCCGAAACGCGCTTCGTTTCCGGGACGAACAGCGCTGGATGGATCAGGCTCGTGAGAGGCGCGGACTCTTTCCCTTGAGAGTACTGCGCAAGCAGCTGCCGGATGTAAGCAACCCCAACGATGTGATCTATGTCGCCCCGGTAGATCGGGATCCGGGAATGGCGGCTTTCAACCATAACGTCCCGCAGCGCGCCCATGGTAGCGTCCTCGCTGCAGGCCGAGATCCTCGTGCGTGGAGTCATAACCTCACGGACCAGCGTGTCTCCAAACTCGACGACCGACTGGATCATTTGCGTATCTTCCTTTTCGAGAATTCCCTCATTTTCTCCGATCTCCAAGTAGGCCTGAATCTCCTCCTCAGTGGTCTCTTCCCCGGCCGGGCCGGCGGGAGTCTCGGTTTCCTGATAGAGGCGTTTAAAAAGTCTCAATACGCTCGACACGGGCGTGGCCACAATGCGGCAGAGAGCGATGAGGGGGTTCAGCAAGTGCAGCAGCAGAATCAATTTCCTCTCCGGCTCATTTTGGGTCAGTAGTCGCGGGAAAAGTTGCCAGAAGAGGACTGACGTCGCGAGCGCAAGACCGAGTGCGCAGGCCAATCCCCAGACCGGCCAGCACTCTATGCTCACATGCGTGATCAAAATCGCAGCGGTGACCAGAGAGATCTGGATGCCAAGGTGCAGAGGCAGAAAAAGATAAGTTTGACTTTCGATGATTAGCGACAGCAGGGGCGGTGCTTTCTCGGCTTCGCGTTCAAGGCTCATCCGCAAGGTCACCGGGCTCGCTTCGGTCAGAGCGCCCTCAATCAGCGACAAGAGAAACAGGACGGCGATACAGACCAGGATGCCTGCAATCTCCAGATAGAAATAGGTCATGCGTCATCTCTCATTACCACCACCGGGTCACCTTCCTTTAAGACGTGCCTACGCAGTAAGCGCCGCTGGAGATGGTTCATTTCGCCCGCATCGGCTTCATGATCGTAGCCCAGAAGGTGCAGGATCCCGTGCAACAGGAGCTTGCGCACCTCCCGATCGGGCCGACACCGCCAGCGGCTTGCCTGGCGCCAGGCTACCTCCGGAGAGATCACGATCTCGCCCAGGAAAGGAAGCCCTTCTACCATTTCTCCTTCATAACTGAAGCTCAGCACATCGGTTGCGTAGTCAAGGCCCCGATATCGGCGGTTCAGGTCACGGATTCTGCCGGCACTGACAAAAACTACCGCGAGCGGGCGCTCGGGAACCTCCAACGTGCGCAGCACTCCGTCGCAGAACATGGATACAGCATGCCGGAAAATCTTAAATCGCCTTTGCGTGTTTAGGACTTGAGTTCGCGACGGGGTTCTTATCTGGTTTATCTTCGACGGTTTGGAAGTCATAACCGGGATAGTCGAGGCGACGATGATACAGGCCCGTCAGAATCTTGAAGAACGACTCCTTAACCAGGCCAATTTCCCTCAGTGTGATATCGCATTCGTCGAGCTGGTTATCAGCAAGAATGGAATCAACCAGGCGATCTATCATCCCTTGAACCTGAGCTGGGGAAGGATCGGTTAGCGTTCGGGAGGCGGCTTCTATGGAATCAGCCAACATTAGGATTGCCGCTTCTTTGGTCTGCGGTTTCGGACCCGGATAGCGGAAATCCACCTCATCAATCTCCTGGTTCTTACCATTGATCGAGTCGAGCGCCTTACGATAAAAGTAAGTCATGATTCGGGTGCCATGGTGCTGGGGGATCAGATCGCAGATGTCCTGGGCTAACCCCATTTCCTTGGCTAGTTCGAGTCCTTCCTTGACATGGCTCGCTATGATCAGGCAGCTCATATTCGGCGACAAGGTTTCGTGTTTATTGATGCCAAATGATTGATTCTCGACATAGTATTCGGGTTTAAGCAGCTTACCGAGATCGTGATAGTAGGCGCCAACCCGCACCAGCAGGGAGTTGGCTCCGATCGCCTCGGCGGCAGTCTCGCCGAGCGTTGCGAGCATCAGGCTGTGGTGGTAGGTGCCGGGAGCCTCCACCGAGAGACGGCGCAACATGGGAGCATTGAGATTCGACATCTCCAACAGCCGGATATCGGTGGTGATCTTGAATAGCGACTCCAAGGGCGGCAGCATTGTGGATGCCAGTGCCGAGGCCAAAGCCCCGCTGACCAACCCGCATCCCAACTGCAGGGTGGTGCCCCAAAGGGTCATCGGGGTCGGGCGCAAGCAATCGATCGCCAGGATGGCTGCCATGTTCACCAGGCTTACGGTCACGCCTGCCTTCAGAATTGCCGTCCGGTCCTTATAATGGCGCATGCTGTAAACGCCGGCCAGGCTACCAAGTACGGCATAGGCAGCGATGTAGCTGTCGCCGTAAAAGAGCCCGGTGAGCGTCGCTTCCAACATCGCCATCATGATCCCTAGATTCAGGTCTACTAGCAGAGTGACAAGAATCGTACCAAACGCAAACGGAATCATGTAGTAGAGCTGGAGCGGTCCCAGGAAGGCTCCGCCTGGAACGCGCTCGCCCAGAATATCGGCCAACTCGGTCAAAACGCGGATGACTACAACAACCGCGGCCAGCACAAGCAGAATCAAAATCGCCTGGTGCCGGATTTTCCGGTATCGCCGCTCGTAAACTACAAAGTAACGCCAGAAACCGTAGAGGAAGGTGGCCAAAAAGAAAAAGAAACCGACAGACTGCGCCAGAATCGATTCCTGTTTTTGCTCACTCCGCAGAGCCGCGAGTTGCACGGCCATTGCCGGCGTAACTACTTCTCCCTTGCGCACTATGGTCTTGCCTTGCTTAATCGTAATTTCCACGGGCGCAACGCGGGAACCGGCGGCGTCGGAGCGCCGTTCGGTTTCTACCTGATTGTAGAGCAGGTTAGGGACCAGCAGGGTGTCCAGGAAACCGAACAATTGCGCACGGTCGTGTGCCGAAAGTTCCGGAAACTCGATCTGAAATTGCCTCAGGTACTCGCGGGCGCCGGTTCGGTTCCGCGCCATGTAAGCTTCAGACAGCGTCCGCTCCGTGACCGTAGTATTGTCACGCACGGTAATGCCCTTGCGCTGATCCCGTAGAAACTGCGCCCAGTCCTGATCCTCGACGACACAGCCTCGCAGCACTGTGTCCAGAACCCGGACGATGCGCCCCTCCAGCGACGCACTGAACCTCTCCTGCAGCAAGAGCGGCAGGACATTCGGGGACACCGACATGCCCAAACTCGTTTCCAGCTCTGCCAGCAGCTCCGCCTTCTGAGCCGATCCCAAGGGACCCTTAGGCGGCGCCTTTTTTTCGTCGAGGATATTGCGCCCGGTCGCAAATGCCTGACCCAGGTCGTGCTCGATCCGGACAATCAGCGCCCCATTCAGATCGTAGACCGCCGGGCTACGATCACGCGCCGTTTCCCGCTCTTCCACCGTGGCGGCCTTGTCTTCATAGATCACATCCTGAAGGGCACGTACTTCCTCGGTCGCGACATCCCCAGAATGGTATTCAGGAACGGAATGGTAACGGAAGATGACGAACAGCGCCGAAAGGACGACGGCTGCGCCGAATCCGATCAGAAGGTCGCGCAACGTCAACTGACTTCGAAGCGTCTCGGAAATCTTGTGGAACCCATTGTGGCCGGGCCGGTCTCGCTTCCCGAATTTTGCTACCGCAGGCATTTTTCACCCGCCCAAAGCATTACAGTATATCACATTTGTCCCCGAGAGCATGTTCAGCGAGTGCGCTCGTGCGCTCGGTGTCACTGTTGGATAGGAACAGAAGCTTCCAAGCAGTCGGGCGTGCGCCGCGTGTCCACCGCCGCGTAAGAAAACGACGAAACAACGGCTTCCATGCCGTACAGAGCTGCATAGTCAAAGAGCCGGTGGAGATGCGCAATATCGCAAAACACTCGCGTGCATCCGCGGGCTTGCGCACATGGATCTGATCATGGTCGCAGCAGCACTGGTGATTGCGGACTGTTCTTGGGAGCCATTGAGATCTGTCATCCTTGAGATTTAAGTTTCCGTATCTCTCTTGCCAGGGCGGGAACGACCGCAAAAAGATCGCCCACGATCCCGTAATCGGCCAGCTTGAAGATCGGCGCATCGGGATCCTTGTTAATGGCGACAACATATTTTGACGATGACATACCGGCCAGGTGCTGAATAGCGCCGCTGATGCCACACGCGATGTAGAGTGTGGGGGAGACAGTCTTTCCTGTCTGGCCAACCTGGTGCTGATGGTCGATCCATCCCGCATCCACCGCCGCACGTGAGGCGCCCAGAGCACCACCCAGCGCGTCCGCCAGATCCTGAACGATCGGAAAGTTCTCCGGGCCCTTCATCCCACGCCCGCCGGAAACAACGATACTGGCCTCGGTCAACTCCACCTTCGACCCGGCTGCTGCTTGAATTCCAACCACCCGAGCTCGGACCTGTTCAGGCTTCAACTCCGGTACGAATACGGCTGTTTCAGCCGTGCGGGAGGTGTCGGGCACTCCTAATGAAAAAACGTTTGGCCGCAACGACGCCATCGCAGGCAACATCATGAACCTGACCCTGGCGAGCGCCTTCCCTGCGTAGATGGGGCGTACGCACTCGAGTTGCTTGCCGGCCTTAATCCCCATTTCGGTACAATCCTGCGCCAAGGCCACGCGCAACCCGGCAGCAACTCTGGGGAGAACGTCTCGCCCCATGGCGGTTGCAGAGCCCAGGATTATGCCCGGATCCACTTGCTTCGCAGCCTGAACCATGGTTGCAGCAAAACCCTGGGTCGAATAGAAGCCAAGCAACTCGTGGTGCGCGAGAACGATCCTGTCGGCCCCGAAATGGCCAAGGTTAACCGAAGGTTCGTTCGGCCCGATGATGAGGGCCGTGACCTGTTCTTGACAGGCATCGCCCAATTTTCGCGCAGCACCAAGCGCCTCGAGAGAGGGTTTCTTGACGACCCCTTCGCGTTCCTCGATGAAAACCAAAATCCCCTGTGCCATCAGATTTTCCCCCACTGACGAATTTCGAATGACAAATAAGAACCGACGAGTCACAACAGGTTGTTCATTCGTCCTTCGTCATTTCTAAATCACTAAATAATCTTCGCTTCCTCATGCAGCAGTCGAACCAGTTCTGGGACTGTTTCCGCGATATCACCCGTGAGGATCCTTCCGGGAGGCCGCGCCGGCGGCAGCGTTATATCTTCGATGACAAGCTTCGGTTGCAGGTCTTGCGGCGCCAACCCGAGGGAACCAGGAGTACGGACAGCAATGGTTTTTTTCTTGGCAGCCATGATCCCCTTGAGTGAGGCGTACCTTGGCGTATTGAGATCCTTCTGCGCTGTGAACACGGCAGGCAGGCTTCCCTCCACGATCTCGCGCGCTCCTTCAATCTCCCGTTCGGTGCGGAACTTGCCATCCGATATTTCCAGCTTCACGATCACCGATACCTGCGGGAGATCGAGCAGCTCAGCGACAACTGACGGCACTTGTCCGTTATCCATGCCGATTGCCTGCTTGCCGAAGAGAATCAGATCCGGACCGAGCTCGCGGCAGACGCGCGCCAGCACCGTCCCGATAATGAAGGAATCAGCGTTTTCCAGCGCTTCATCCCGTACGAGAATACCCGAGTCTGCACCCATGGCGAGGCAGGTCCGCAGCCCAGTGGTTGCTTTTTCCCCTCCGGCACCGAGTACAATGACCTCGCCCCCGAACTTCTCTTTGATCCGAAGGGCCTCTTCCACGGCATACTCATCGTAGGGATTCACCACGAAGGAGACATCCACGAGATTCACCGCCTTACCGTCAGGGGCAACCTTTACCTTGATGGCAGTATCAGGAACATATTTGACGCAGACGACAGTCTTCATGCAGTAAGCCTCCACTCAATATCAGAATATTCGGTGACCGGATACTCATTTCCCGATTTCAATGGGGACCGCGCGCTCGTGAAATTAGAAAGTGGGTATCCTGTCACCGAATTTATTAACCTTCGAAACGCTTCAACAGAATGCAGGCGTTGGTGCCGCCAAAACCGAAACTGTTCGAGAGCGCATAGAGGATCTTCGCCCGGCGCGCCTCATTGGGCACATAATCTAAATCACATTCCGGATCCCGGTTCTCGAGATTGATCGTCGGGTGAACCACCTGATCTCGGATGGTCAGGGCAGTGACCCCCAATTCCACGGCCCCGGCAGCGCCCAGCAGATGGCCGATCATGGACTTGGTGGAACTCACGACCAGCTTGCCGGAATGATCTCCGAAGACAGTGTGGATGGCGGACGTTTCGGTCCTGTCGTTGGGCGGCGTAGAGGTGCCGTGAGCGTTGATGTAATCGACTTGATCCGGGGCGACGCCGGCATCGCTGAGTGTCAGACGCATCGCCCGTACGGCGCCGTTGCCTCCAGGGGGCGGTGCTGTTATGTGGTAAGCATCGCCCGACATGCCGTATCCGACCACTTCGGCATAAACCTTGGCGCCTCGGCTGAGGGCGTGCTCCAGCTCTTCGAGGATAAGGATGCCGGCGCCTTCACCCAAAACAAAACCATCACGGTCCCGATCGAACGGACGGCTGGCTCGGCTCGGCTCTTCATTGCGTGTCGAGAGCGCCTTCAGGGCATCGAACCCGCCCACAGCCATGGAGGTGATGGCAGCCTCGCTTCCGCCGGAGATCATGACATCGGCGTCTCCGCGCTCGATAATCCTGAATGAGTCACCGATCGCGTGACTGCCGGCAGAGCAGGCAGTGCAAGGCGCACAGTTCGGCCCGCGCGCACCGAACCGAATCGAAACGTGGCCGGCGGCGAGATTGACAATGCTCGACGGAATGAAAAAGGGAGAGATCCGTCTGGGGCCGTGCCTGAGCAAAGTCTCGTGTTCGGTCTCAATGCTTCCGAAGCCGCCGATACCCGAACCTATGATCACCCCCACCCGGTCGCCCTCTGGGTTCTGCTCCCAACCGGAGAGTCCCGCGTCCTTCATGGCATATTCTGAAGCAGCCAGAGCATAGTGGATGAAGGTGTCCATTTTCTTTACTTCCTTCTTCTCCATAAACAGAGTGGGGTCGAAGTTTTTGATCTCAGCCGCGATCCTGGTTGGGAACTGGGAAGCGTCAAAACGCGTGATCGGTCCGACTCCCGAGCACCCTTCGAGCAGACGCCGCCACGTCTCCTGGGTGCCGATTCCCAGGGGGGTAACGAGACCAACGCCCGTGATAACAGCGCGCCGCTTCACAGTGGGGAATTCTCCAGCTAGTTGACGTGGGACTCGATGTACTCGATCGCGTTCTGTACGGTCCTGATCTTTTCCGCGTCCTCATCCGGGATCTCAATGCCGAATGCCTCCTCGAATGCCATCACAAGCTCAATGGTATCGAGAGAGTCGGCGCCCAGATCGTCGACGAATGATGCCGACTCGGTGACCTCGCCTTCGCTGACACCCAGCTGATCTACGATAATAGACTTCACTTTCTCTTGAACAGACGCCATGTGACCCCTCCTTTAAAGGTACAGAAAAGCGAACCGAACACCGCCATGGAAAAATTCACATTTTAGCACCCGAAACTGCAGAAGCAAGCGCTTCGATTCCCCGGATGCCCTCAACACTGTAAGTTAAAACCGATGGGGCAATCTTCTTGACGAGGCCGCACAGGACTTTGCCCGGCCCGATTTCCACAAATTTATCGACTCCGTGGCCAACAAGGTACTGGATGCTCTCCACCCAGCGCACTGGTTTGCACACCTGGCGAATCAGAGAATCCCGGGCGACACTCCCCTTCAGCACCTCCGCCGCATCGACATTCGTAATCAGTGGCATCGCCAGATCATGGAATTTCAAGACTTCAAGATCGCCTGCCAGGCGCTCGCGCGCCGGAGCCATCAGGTCGCAGTGAAAGGGCGCGCTCACCGGCAGCGGCATGATCCGTTTCGCCCCTTTCGCCTTGGCGATTTCGGAAGCGCAAAGTACCGCTTCCGCCTCTCCGGCGATCACCGTCTGATCAGGTGCGTTGAAGTTGGCCGGAGCAACGATGCCGGCTTTGGAAGCGGCCACACACGCCTCGCACACAGACTTCGCATCCAAGCCCAGAATGGCAGCCATCGCTCCGCGATCGACCGGGACAGCCTCCTGCATATATTTCCCCCGTTTCCGAACGGCGCGGACCGCATCGCGGAAGGATAAGGATCGGGAGCATACCAAAGCGCTATACTCACCTAAGCTATGGCCGGCGACGTAGTCGGGAAGGAATCCGCGTTCCTGCAAAATGCTCAGGATGGCAACGCTTACCGTCAAAATGGCCGGTTGTGTGTTCTGGGTGAGCTTCAACGCATCGGCAGGTCCTTGGAAGCACAGCTCACTGAGGGGAAACCCGAGGGTCTCGTCCGCCTCGATGAACGCCAGGCGCGCGCAAGAAAAGGCATCGTAGGTTTCTTTGCCCATTCCGGGATACTGTGACCCCTGCCCTGGAAATAGGAACGCTACTTTTCCCATCATCCGCTAATCCGGTCCACAGCCCTTTGCGTAACTGCCTACTTGACTCAGTTCTGCCTCCAGGTTGTCGTTGACCTGGTTCTCCGCAAACTCCTTCGCGACCCTGATCGCGTTCTTGATGGCGTTGCCACTGGACCTTCCGTGGCAGATGATGGAAACCCCTCGAAGCCCTAGCAGGGGGGCCCCGCCATACTCCGAGTAGTCGAGACGCTTCTTTAGACGCTTGAAAGACTGTTGGCTCAGCAGGGCGCCCAACATGGCCTGCAGGTTGCTGGATAATTCCTCTTTGAGAAGCTGCAGAACGGCCTCGATCAAACCCTCGCTCGTCTTCAGTGCCACGTTGCCCGTGAAGCCGTCACAAACGATCACGTCAGCCCGGCCGTTATAAATGTCTCTGCCTTCCACATTGCCGATGAAGTTGAGGTTGACTTCCTTGAGCGCCTTGTGCACTTCCTTGGTGAGATCGTTTCCCTTGGATTCTTCCTCGCCCACCGACATCAGGCCCACGCGCGGGGAGGAGATGCCGACGATCTTTCTGCTGAACAAATGCCCCATGATGGCGAACTGCACCAAGTGGTGCGGCTTGCAGGCGATGTTGGCGCCGACGTCGAGCAGTACGGCATGCCCCTTAAGAGTCGGCAGCACAGCGGCCAGCGCGGGGCGGTCCACTCCCGGAACAACCCCGATGACCATCTTGGAAATCGCCATAACCGCACCGGTGTTTCCGGCGCTCACAAGACCACTCGCCACGCCTTGACGCACCAATCCCGCGGCCACGCGGATCGAGGAATCCTTTTTCTTTCGCAACGCGGCCGTGGGCTGCTCGTCCATGGCAATCACTTCCGAGGCGTGCTGCAACTCGACGGAGGCACCACGTGATTGCCCCTTCATGAACGGGCCAAGCACCGACTCCTTGCCTACCAGGATGACATGGACGCCATAGTCTCTGGAGGCCTGAAATGCGCCTTCCACTTCACTACGGGGCGAGTTGTCGCTGCCCATCCCATCAACGGCAATCTTGATCATGGTAGCCAGGGAAAAGTTCCGCAGGGAGTTATTGCCTCTCCGCGTCTAGATCTCTTCCTCTCCTTCCATCACCTGTTGGCCCTTATAGTAACCGCACTTCGGGCAGGCCTGATGCGGCATCTTCGGCTCCAGGCACTGCGGGCAGACGCCTGGCGTAACCGGATGCAGGAAGTCATGCGCGCGGCGCTTGCCGCGGAGGGCTTTGGAATGTCTGCGTTTTGGATTTGGCATAATAATTGCAACCTCCACTCCCCTCCAAGGTAGTCCCAGAGCCAGCCGCTTCTCCGGGAGCTGTTTGCCGGATCTTCGCGGCTGCTCTGACAGCTCTACTCTTTCATCTCGCGGCGGAAATCCCGAAGCACCGCAAGCCTGGAATCCCTCGTGTCGACCTTACAAGGACACGATCTTTCGTTCAGGTCCGTGCCACAGTATGGACAAAGTCCCTTGCATTCCTCGCTGCAAACGAATTTCATCGGTATTGCCAACTCTATTTGCTCGATCACCATCAGGTCGACATCCAGGCCAGTGCCATCGTAATATCCGACTTCCATGTCTTCATACTTGAGCTCGATCTCCTCGTCCTTTTTCCAGTTCTGCTGAGGAAGGTAGAAAAGGTCGAAACCCGCATCCAGGGGAGACGAAAACGCCTTTAGGCACCTGGAACATAGATACCGGATCGCAGTCTGAATCGTCCCTACGACGCGAAGGTCCTTCTCTTTATGCGTCAGGATAAAATCCGTGGAAACGGGCTTTTCCAGGACAGCGTCATCATGCTTGAACTGAAGATCTCCGATGCCATACACATGCTGGACATGCAACGGTTCCAGTTTCAAGCGCTCGATTTCGATGAACACGTGCCAGGCTCCTACTCTGGACGAGGGTGCTTATTATAGTCGGGATGCTTCTCTTGTCAAGGCTGCGAAGTTACAAGCACTTACGGCGCCAAGTGCCTCGCGGTCAGGGTCGTGGCCCGTTCCCCGAGCTGCTTTGAATGCGGGCCATCTCCTGGAATATCAGCGACTGAAGATTGCCCCCGCCCCCCGCTTCCTGGGCATCCTGCAAGACCTTCAGAGCCTCTGCTCGCTTGCCTTGAGCCATATAAGCACGGGACAGGTCAACCTGGAGATCCTCTTTCGGCAGGTCACACTGGGGATCCTTCAGCAGAGCCTGCAGGACCTCCTGCCCCTTTTTGGCATCTCCGGTTTCCACATAATAGGATGCGAAAACCTTCTTGGCCAGGTATCCGACCGTGCGATCAGAGGTGTTGTTGATAACCGCCTCCAGCGATGCGAATGCCTCGCTCTTCTGCCCAAGATGCTTCTGGCAGAGGGCTAGGTAATAGCGCGCAATCACCCCAATTTTGGAGGAACCATAGCGGGAAACCAGCGAACTAAACATCGGGCTCGCGGCTCGGAATTTGGCTTCCTCACTTCGGAATACCGGCGTGGGTCCAAACGCATAGGGATCGTCCTTAGCGTTCGCCGCATCCACCATCCCATGGTAGTAGTCCATCCCCTTAGCCAGTTCCTGTTGGGCGCTGCTGTCACGCGTGTCGAGATAATGAAGGCCCAAATAGATCCCGACCAGCAACAATGCGACGCCGGCACCGGCGAGGATGATTATCCGCGCGTGCGCGCGCAAAATCTCAACAGTGCGGATCAACGCGTCATGGATTGGATCTGCCGCAATTTCTTTCCGAGTCAGCTTAGTAGTGCCCACAACACCTTCCCTGTAACCAGTTGGAATCAAAAACAAGCGTAGAAATATAACATAGCACCACTGTCCCGCGCAATTTCGATCAATCGACAACAGCGCTGAAGAGCGAAGGGAGATGGGACTGAGGGCCTCGGCAAGGACGCCGATCTATGCGGAATGGTTAAGGCAGGGACAAAGAGATCGGCTAACGCGCCAGTTGGTGTGGTGCGGGAAAA
>Ga0187878_1001849_pt1 | contig 19734 bp, 26 predicted proteins | sample June2016WEW_17_1_FD_132979 | JGI IMG/M metagenome (GOLD analysis project Ga0187878, IMG submission 132979) | Peatland microbial communities from SPRUCE experiment site at the Marcell Experimental Forest, Minnesota, USA - June2016WEW_17_150 | ecosystem: Environmental > Terrestrial > Soil >...
AACCCACCCCCGGCCGGAAATCGTGGCACTTACTTCTCGACTACTACTACAAAATCGTATGTCGTGCCGCCCTGGAGCTGTGCCTTTATCCCCGCCATGCCGGGCGTAGACCCGGCCGCGACATGAAAACGCGCTATACCGAGGCGCGAGAAGCCTGGGCCGAAGGGCTCGGGCTTAAGGGTCACGGGGACGCCGCTCAGCGTCACCGCCCCTATCGGCCGGCCGTCGCTCAAGATATCGAGACCTCCCTTTGCGGCCGGTTGCAGCGAGATCGCGGAGCGGCAAACATCGGGCAGCGTGACGAGGATGTCTATGGGCAGGCCCGCTGCCTGGCCCGCCTTGACGCGCTGCCAGTTCTCGTCGCGGCTCGCGTGACGCTGGTTGTAGGCTGCCACGTTCGGAACGGGTTTAGACGTGATGCGAGCGACAGCCTGCGACTTGCCTGACAGATCGCCGGCATCCGCGTATTCGATAGTAATGGGATAGTCTCCCGCCTGGGGGTTGATGGGGCCCCAGCGCAAGTGGATCGATTTGAGACCGGGCCGCTCCGGCGGGCCTGCCGGAAGCGGGGCGGTAAGCTTGAGGACTATCGTAAGGGGGTCGCGGGGATCGGGGCCCACGGTAAAAGGCGCTTCGATCGACCCGTGAGGCCAGCCGTTCAGAAGGACCGCCTGGGGATTATGGGCAGACTGGGGCGCGAAGGGCTGTGGGAACGTGAAGCGGAAAGTCGCGCCTGCGGGAAAGGCATAGCCAGGGACAAAAGGGTCCGGCGACTTGTCGAGGTAGAACCACGCCTCGAAGGGGTATCCGGCCGCAAGTCCTTCGCCCGACATGGGCTGGTAGACGATTGCCGCCCCCGGTGCTGCCGCGTGTACGGCTGGGGAAAGAAGCACAACAAGCGCTGCACAGAGGACGGCAGCCTTTGTCAATCGAAGCCACGACATTTTCCAGGTTGAATTCCGTCTCATGAGCCACCTCCTTTGTTTTGCCATAACTGTGAAGTCAGCCCGTCGCGCCCCTCACATGCTCGGTGTCGGCACGTCTTCCCACGCCGTTGTCTTCTTAACTCGGGTGACGCCGACGATCCTACCCGTTTTTGCGTCGATGTCGACGAAGCTGACGGGGGTCCTCGTCGTATTCACGGAAAGGAGCTCGCTTCCGTAAGCGTGCCCGCCGTCATGGCCTATCTCTACCACTGCGACCCTCCTGTAAGTGCAGGTGTTGCAATCGCCGTCCGCGGTTTTTTTCTGAATCGGGCAGTGGTGTCTCCTCGCCACTGCAGGGTCGACATGGAACATCTGCGCCATGTGGAGGCTCGGCGAGGCCCGCAGGTGCTGGAAGGGGTGGAGCACCCACTCGCTTATCATCGCCACCGTGTGGTGCTGCTTATACAGATGGAACTCGGTTCCCGTATCGGCGATCATACCCTGCATGATGTAATCGACTGGCATCACGTAACCTATATAATCTTTATCACGTGACATATCAGCGTCAACCCCACCGTTTTTGAGGATGCCCGTCAGGACGCCTGCGCAAAGCGCCCTGTCCTCGGGCAAAATGGGGAGGACGGTGAGGTTCCCGGCCGATTCGAGGTGGAGCGAATGGAGGGTCACCTCACGCAAGGTGAAGCCCGCTCCGAGAACGACGACTATGACGGACAGGGGAATCAGCACGTAGCGCAGGGGGCCCTTGGGGAAGAATGAAAAGCATCTTTCGACCCCTTTCGGGACGAACATGCCCGTCCGGTCCATGTATTCCCGATACGACGTTCCGTACCGGTCGAGCATCCTCTTCTCCTCATCGTGCGCGAGGAAATAGTAGAGCATGAACATGAGGGAGAGGCCAGCGAGCACCGTGAACCTGGGCCAGAGTATGCTCATGCCTATGCCCCAGACGGCGAGCGCCGCGTACTGGGGGTGGCGGATGACGCAATAGAGGCCGTGAGAGGCGATCCCCCATTTGAAGATCTTGCCGATATAAACCTGCATCGCACAGACGAAGAATGTGATAGAACCGGCCACGAAGCAGACAGAGCCGAAGACGCGGACGGCCTTCAAGAAAAAGGTAGGGGGCAGTATCATGTGGGGCAGGAAGAAGGCGGTGAGCCATCTTGTGGCCGTAAGGCTGTCGAGCCAGTGGAATATGGGGTTGAAGACGGAATAGAAGAAAAAGGCGAAGGGGCTGATCATGATCATGATCTCGAAGGCCATGACGAAGAAGGCGAGTATGCCGGCCCTCGCGGCGGTCCTTGCTATCACCCGTTCAACGGTTGTTCTTGCCATGAGGTGCCTCCTTTCGTCTCAGTAAATCGAACGGATTCTGCCGGCTCTCTTATCTACAATAACCTTGTCGATCATCGTTCCATCCGGGTCGAGTATCTCCGCCTCGAAGTACCAGCCTCTTTCCTCCATCTTTCCCAGGCGTATTTCCACTCCCTGGCTGGAAAATAGGTTTTTACCATCTTTTTCGCTTGGTCGGCAGTGGCGACCGGCCTTCGGGCCCCGTACGGACCGCCTCCCCTGGGACCGGGACAAGATTGTCCGAACGGCATGCCCTCGTACATGCCGCGGCCACCCGGTTGCGCGAGGGAAGCCACCGGCGCGACCACCGGCAGAAGCAGGGCAGCGAAAACAAGACGCGGTAGACTCCGCATTTCCGGCCCTCCTCTCGGTTGGGCCCCGGGGTTTTCCGGGGCCCGTTTTCCAAGCACCTCCTACCACATAGGGCAATAACCCCGAGCGTAGCCCGGACCTCTTCCGTAGCCGTAGCCCATCATCCTCGGGCCGTAACCCCAGCCGGGTCCGCCGCTTCTCGGACCATAACCCCACGCGGGCAGCCCCTGTTTTTGGGCTGCCGCCTGGATTTTAGTCCGCAGGTCTCCGATCTCGGTCCGAAGTTTGGTGATCCTGGTTTGGTCCGGGTTCTCCTTGGCATACTCGTTCCGCAGCTCTATGCCCTTGGCTGCGACTTCATCCCGAAGCGATGCGGTCTCCTTCTGAAACTCCTTGAGTTTATTCACGTCCACCTGACTGCCATACCCGGGACCGTAACCCGGCCCATACCCCTGCCAGCCTGCATAGGCCATCGTACCCAGCAGGCCAAGTGCCGCCACCATAGCTACTACCACTAACTTCTTCATGCCTCCTACCTCCTGTATTATAGATTTTCTACAAGTATAGGAGAGAAATGTGAAAGGCCATCGAAGAGATTATGAAGAATTATGAACATGGAAATCAACACTCCACGGGATGGGTGACGAGGTAGCCGAGAGCGGCGCATACAAAGCCGTAGAATACGGGCACTCGGTATTTGCGTGCTTCCGGGCTTTTCATAAGACCTCCTTCGGTGCATCGAGAAGGAAGGACCAGGCTAACCTCTTCGCAGGCTTGCCCGGCCTATCTTCATTACCTTGTCGATCCCATGCGCGATCAACGCATGGTTTATCGGGGACGCCTGAACCGGGCTGTACTGGATGCCCGCTCGGGCAAGCATATGAGAAGAAAGCTCTATAGTTGCCGCATAAGCGCCGACGGAGAAAAGAACCACGGCCGTTGCGATCACGTACGCCAATATCTTTTTCATGACAACCTACCTCTTCTTTTCCTTCTATAAGTTGGACGAATGAAATAGGTTTTTGTTCCATAGACTTTTCTGCGTCGAGTACCTCTGAGGGCAATATGGGGCCTCAGTCACGGCATGGGGAGGTTTCCGACACTCAATCTATCTCTCATTTTTCAATCCTCCCCGGCAGTATTCTTCTGTACAGGACGTGCACGCTGAGTGGACTTTTTTCAAAGAGGAGTACTGCCACAGAAACGATCAACAGGGCTGCATCTTCAGCAATGGTCTGTAGCCCAACCTTTCTCTCTACGCCTCCAAAGCAGCCGCAATCGATGTTTAGGCCCAGGAGGGCGCTGATGATAATGAGGCCCACAAACAGCAGGAGCAGAACAGAGGTGATGATAGCCGCGCCCTTCGTATTGAGACCGGCGAGGAGACAAAGGCCTGCTATCGCTTCGACCCAGGGCAGAATGGCTGCCGCAAGCCCGATCAATTGTCCGGGGAAAAACCCGTAATTGTAGATGGCGACGGAAAAAGCGAAGGGTGCAAGAATCTTTTCCACACCCGCCCAGACAAAAATCCCGCCGATCAACAGCCTGCAGACCAGAAAAATGTACTGTTTGTTGCTGTCATGCATAGCCGTTCCTTCTATCGGGACGCTTCAACGGGATGTCCGGTCTCCGACCAGCCGGGATATCCTTCGCCCAAGACCTTGTTCTCGAAATCGGACGTCTGCTTTTGTTCTATTCTTGTGAGCAGTTCCCCATTCATGGAGGACCTGATGAGCCCCCGGTTCAAGAAGCCTCCCAGAACTGCGCCAACCAGCATGATTACAAGGCTCTCTTTCAGAATTCTGGAGACCGTCGTACGGTGAAACATTTCGCATCCTCCTTTTCCGTGTCATTGCGCCTCTAGGAATTGACCCCCGTTCATAATAACCGTTTCGTGACACCGTACCTTACGGGGATAGTCAGAAGGTCGCCCGCATCCGGGAAGTGTTCTTTCATTCGCTGATACGATTCTTCGTCCGGGCGGCGCAAAACCTTCTTTCCGCGGCAGGAGCTTCATCTTTTCTCTCTATATAATTAGACGAATAAAGAAGGACTTTGTTCCAAGAATCCTGCCATCCTCTGCGGGGCTTGCTTGGTAATGCCACGGAATCACAGGATCAGTAAATCCACCTGCACTTCACGTTTCTGATGCTTATAGCGGGCAACTCGGCGGCAGCATTCAGTGCCTAAAACAGGAGAAGTGACAGCGCCGCCCCGATCAATACGATGTAGAGCAGGTCGACTTTCTTGATAAGGGCGACGAGGGAGGCCAGCACGAGGAGTATGCGGAAGAGGTCCCACGGCACTGCGATTGCAAATTTGATAACGACAAAGAGGAGGAGGCCCACGAAGGAAGCAAGTACGCCGTGCGTGGCTTTCAGAAAGACTGTGGAACCCTTCAACCGGTTGAAGAAGGGAGCGGTCAGGACCATCAGTATGAAAGAAGGGGAGAAAATCGCAACTGCGGCAACAACCGATCCTAACAGTCGATGCGTCAAGTATCCCACAAACGCGGCGGTGATGACAATGGGACCGGGCGTCACCTGGCCGAGGGCTATGCCGTCCATGAACGTCTTCGCGTCCATCCAGCCCCTAACGTGAACGACCTCCTGGAGCATGAGCGGTAGGGAAGCAAAGCCCCCTCCAAAAGCAAAGAGGTCGACCTTCATCATGAGAAGGGCAAGGCCGAAAAGGGCGGGACGGAAGAGGTAGAGAAAAACCAGTCCGAGTGCGAGAATTGCGAGAAGACTGACAACGGGGACGGCGGAAATGCGTTTTTTTGGTGCCTTTGCCTGTTGCGTCTCCGGTGTCTCCCTCAAGAGCAGCATTCCCGCAAGGGCCGCGCCGAGAATGACGTAGAAAGGGCTTACGCCGAGTCCGAAGGCAGCGGCAGAGGCGGCCGCAAGCAGGACGTGCGTGTAGTGCTTCAGGGAGCTTCTGCCGAAGGTGTAGGTCGCGTTCGCGATGATGGCGATGACGATTACCTGGAGTCCGGAAAAGACGGATGCTACCCGGGGCAGGCTTCCGTACGCGGCATAGACCGCGGAAAAGGCGAGCATGAGCAGGAAGGCCGGAAGGCCGAAGGCGATATACGAGACGAGGGCACCCGGCAACCCCCTCATCTGGAGACCCACGTATGCCACTGTCTGCATCAAGGTGGCGCCGGGTATGGATTGGGCCAGCACGACGCCACTTTTGAAGCTCTGCGGGTCCATCCATTTCCTTCGCTTCACGACAAATTCGCTTACGTAAGCGACCATGGCAGGTCCGCCGAAGGCCGTGGCGCCAAGGCGGAGGAACAACAGGAAAAGATCGACCAGGGTCGGCGGATTGTGGGCTGTTTCTTGTTTTTCGGCTGGAGTTTCCATCGTTTCACTACTCCCTAAACAACACTTTCACTGGTTCTGTCAACTATTTTCGAAGGGGCTCACTTCTCAGCAGGGCCCCGATTACCCCGCTTTTCTCCGCCTTTTTTCTCTGCCGGCTTCAAATATTTCACGACCCTTTCAACGGCCTCCTGGGCGACACCGGAGTATAGGAAGTATCTCATGCCCTTTCTGTTCATAGCCTCTATCATGGGCGGGCCGAACCTACCGGCAACGAGAATGGCGACCCCTTTTTGGGCGAGATAGTCCACGACAAGCGGACCGGCGCCAGGGCCCTTGTCGAGAAACGGGTTCCTCAGCACCTGGACCATGGTGATGCCGCTAAAGAGCAGGTAGTACGGACTATGGGCGGCAAAATTGCCCACGATGGACGTCGCCTCCACGTCGTCTGAAGCAACGGCGATAAGAAGGGGCTCGGCGCCGCTCGTCAGGCAGGGAACCAACAGCACAGCGAGAACCATACACATCCGCAGAGTATGTCTCATCGTGACCTCCGTATCGAACTGCACAGTCTCTGCATCCGATGATTACAAAGGACGTAAGAACTAACTCAGAAGAAACGGCGCACGCGCAGCTCGACCCGGTAGTCGTACTGCTTGTTGCCGAACTCCTCGTCTCTTCCCCCTACGAGCATATAGGTCCGGAAGCGAAACTCCCAGTTGGTCAACCGTGTGCAGAGCAACTCGGGAATGAGCTGAAAGCTCCCGTCCTTGAGGTTCACGATCGAGCTTAAGGCCGGCGTCCAGTAGAGGACGCCGAAAGGTTCGTCCTGGCTGACCCGCAGGTAAAAGTAATCCTGCATCGGTGAATTCTTGCCGTAGTTCCCCGAGACGAGGTTAGACGCCCTCGCGATCTGGGTAGCATTTCCGGTGGAAACGTACCTGTCATACCCCGTGTTCACATAGGAGAAAAAATCCTGCATCTCTCCTCTGGTCAAACCAGTGCCGTTCCGGTACCACTCCAGTATGTACGTCGTCAGTGTTTTGGAAAGGTAGCGCATGCCGAGCAAGTAGCTGAACGCGTCGGACGTGGAGCTATGGAGGGCCCCGTTCTGGTCGACAAATTTCTTCTGAAAATTCTCGATCAACGACGCCTCTCCGTGAATTTCGAAATTGGTGCCTATGTTCCGGGAGAAATCCATGCCGTACCTGGGCGTCTTCGACTGACCCGTAAGGAATGTCAAGTCAATGTCGGTATCGTACAGGAGAAAATAGGACCTTGCGGCCACGTTGGACTGGTTGGTAGTGCTCGGATTGCCAGTGCCTGAGGGATTGAGCTGGGCCCCCGCAAAATCGTCGTTGAGATTCGTGTGGTCGTAGACGTTATAAAGGACGGGCAGGTAAACCGTCGTAAAGGAGAAGGTTTTCAGCGGCCCCTGGAAGCTCCGGAGGTACTGGCCTGATGCGGCCCAGAAACCCTCAAGGGCAAGATCCGGGTCCGTCGGGTCCTTCGGCCGGTCGATGAACGCGGCCGGGTTCCAGGCGTATCCCTTCCCCCACTTGAAAGTCCTCTTGCCCGCGTCGAAGATCCAGGAGTCCGACGGTTTCAGGGTCAAATAGCCCTCGTAGAGCGTCCCGATCTTCGACCAGCCCTGGACCGTATCATTGGCGCTGAAGTTTCCCCGCGCAAAGAAGCGCGCAATCCCTTTCTCAATACTCCCGTCCATTTGGACTCTGGAGTTTAATTCCCCGAGCGAGCCGGGCTCGTGCTGGTTGTAAAAGTTGGCCTTGTACAGGGCCGAGCCCTTGTTGAGCCCGTCGAGGACCGGCCGCCCCTCGATAAACCCTCCGATATGGTACGGCTTCTTCTCGTACTCCGATGCCTCGAACTTGTATTCTTCGGCGGAGAGCGCCGGAGGGGCCGGCTTTAAAGCTCCCGCAACCGGCGCCGGTGGTCCTGCCGCCTGCTCGCCGGTTACCGCAGCAGGCTGACCTGCCTCTCCCCCGGTGGCAGGTGCCGATGCTTGTCCGGCCTGCTCTCCGGCTGCCTGGCCGGCTTGCTCATCTGCCGCTGGCGGCTGCGGCTGGCTGCCCTGTTCTGCCGCCGCCATTACCGGGACGCACCAAAAGACCGCCCAGACAACCGCGAGGGCGATGCTTTTCGGTTTCATCGCAGTCCCTCCATTTTTGGCATGAAGTCGAGCGTGAAGACCTCGTCCTTGTACTGTTTCGGCTTGATCTGGGCAAAGAGCATGATCGATTTGTAGCCTTTGTAGAGAGGACTGTCGGTCTCGAGGGCCGCCGGGCGGACGATCCCTCCTCCGAAGTCTTTGATGTTCTTGAAATAGAGCGTCTTGATGAGCATACCCGCCTCGGTGAGACACTCGATCTTTGTAGGCAGCTTCCTTCCCTTGTCGACCCACATCTTCAGGCGGTCATAGGCAACACTCTTTGTCTTGGCCTTCAGGTAGAGGAGATATTCCGCCCCGGACTCGTCCACTTTTTCCACGTTGTATTCGGCCGAATAGTCGAGGCTCAGGATATCGGAGTTGTTGAATATTCCCCCGATCACGGACTGCAAACTCGTGATGCGGATCGGCTTTCCCACGTTGGGGATGTAGAGCCACATGTTGTCCCCCAGACGCAGGGTGCTCCTGCCCTTGTCGCTCGCGGGCGAAAGGAAGAGGGCCGCCACCTTGTCCAGCCCCTTCTTCACCGTGAAGAGGGTATACTCCTTCTTCCTGCCGTCCGGCTCGATATTGATCAGCTTACGGTACATGGCGTAGGATTCTGGATTCAGGTTGCGATCGATCTGGACAAGGAGCTGGGTACCGTCTACGGCCCGAGCGGACATGGCCGGAAGGAGGCTCCCCACAATCAAAAGTATAAACACGGTCACCACAGTTCGCATATATAACCTCTCTATTTTATTCTTTATCCGTATTTCTTGACTGCAAAACACTTTTTACCGCGTCCCGTGCGCTGCCCTTGAAAGGGACGGTAGCGATGCCTTTGCCCCTCATCTCGTCGGCGATCTGCGGGCCGAACCCTCCCGCCACTACCACGGCGGCCCCTTTCCGGGCGAGGAAATCGGCGACGGTGATGCCCGATCCCCCGGCCTGTCTGTAAGGGTTAGCGACTGCCTCAAGGAGCTTCCCGGTCCCGTCGAAGAAGAGGAAGAACGGGGCACGGGCAACCAGGTCACTCACCGATACCTCTGCCGTCTGACCCTCCGCCGCCACGACGATCATCCCTTTATCGGCGGCGCCCGCGGCGCCCGCGAGCAGGGCCAGAACGGCGAAAACGAAGCGAATTGTTGTCTTCATCTGCTCTTCCTCCTTGGTCTATTTGGACTTCAAAACCTTCTTTACCGCGTCCTGGGCGCTGCCCTTGAAACGGACGGGCCACATCCTTTTGGCTTTCATGACATCCACGATCTTCGGTCCGAAATCTCCGGCGACCACGACCGTGGCCCCTTTGCCGGAAAGGTAATTGACGACGTCGGGCCCGGGGCTTTGCGCAGTCTTATAAGGGTTTTCAAGCGCCTCCAAAAGTTTCCCTTTTTGGTCGAAAACGAGATAATAGGGGGCCGATGCCGCCTGGGCGTTTACAAGGGCTCCGGTACCATCACCGCTCGCGGCCACGGCAATTTTCTCCTGCCCCGTGCGCAGTGCCTCCATCATCACTTTATGGCTGTCTACAAGCGTATCTTCCTGTAACGCTGCCGGCACCTTGCCCTGTGCCACCTTTGCGGCAGCTTCCGCCGCGCTTCCTTCGAAATTATAAGCGGTAACGCCCTTGTTCTTGAAGATGCCGATGATATCGCCGCAGTAGTCTGTTCCGATTATCGCGGTAACCCCTTTTTCGGGAAGAAAATTCGCCATCAACTTCCCGGCCTCAAGTTTTTTTTCCTTGAATGGATTGTCGATGGTCTCGATTAAATTCCCTTTCTCGTCGAAGATCAGGAAATAGGGGGCCAGCGCCGCCTTATCGCTCACCGCGGCCTCCGGGCTCTTTTTCTGTGTTGCAACGCAAATCTTTCCTTTCTGTTCGGCAAAGGCCGGACCGGATACCAGAAACAGAGCGACCAGTGATAGAAAGACTAACTTTTTCATCAATGTTTTCTCCTTTTGTCTATTTAGACTGCAAAACCTTCTTTACCGCATCCTGGGCGCTGCCCTTGAAAGAGACTGCGGTAATGTCCTTGGCTTTCATGACCTCCACGATTTTTGCCCCGAATCCTCCGGCAACCGCGACCTTCGCCCCTTTCCCGGCAAGGTAGTTCACTACGCTGGGTCCCGGGCTTTCGGCATTCTTGTACGGATTCTCGATTGCCTCCAGGAGCTTCCCTTTTCCATCAAAAAAGAGGAAGTAGGGGGCCGCTCCCATCTGATCGCTCACCGCCGCCGTGGGGGTCTTATCCGCCGCCACGGCAATTTTCATAGTCTGTGCGGCGAAGACCTGCGCCGCCAGGAGTGAAACGAGAACTATTGTGATAACCACGCACTTTTTCATTTTCGCTGCCTCCTTCTGCTTTTATATTTGGACCACCTTTCCGGTTGCATCCCCTGTTCGGTCTCTCCCTATACATGCCGTAGCGCATCGATCGGCTCCATCCTCGACGCCTTGAGCGCAGGCTGCAGGCTCGCCAGAACGGCAATCAGGATGACGATCCCTGATACGATGAGGACGTCAATAGGGGCGATGGTAGCCTTCAGAATAAGACCTTTCTGCCTGCCGAAATCAAAAGATAAGCCCACGAGGTTGAGAACCAGGATGATGGCCAGACCGATCACGTCGCCGACGATCACCCCGATGGCCCCCAGGGAGAACCCCTCCATGACGAACATGGACAGTATCTTCCCGGGGGAGGTGCCGATGGCCGCAATCGTCCCTATCTCCCTCACCCGCTCGAAGACCGCCATGATCATTACGTTCATGATGCTCACGAGGACGACCGCGATCAGCATGACTTTGATGAAAATGCTCATAACGTCGATCATGCGGGCAATATTGTAAAATGGGGTCAGCTTCTCCCAGGGGTCGACCGTGAAGATGGGCTTCCCCTTCTGGTTGAGCTCCTTGCCCAGAAGTCCCTCGAGCTTCTTCGTGAAGGCCGGCTCCTGGCTGAAATCCTTCAGGCGTATGGCCACCTCGCTCCACTCTAACTCGGGCATACGAAGGAGCTGCAAGGCATCATCGAAATCGATGTAGCCGTCCCTTCCCCCCGGTCCCTGGGCGCTTTCGAGGATGCCTGAGACCTTGAACTGCATCCCGTTCACCGACCCGTCCTTGTTCGACGTGACGAGGACGATCGTGTCCCCCGGCTTTACGCCCATCCCGTTGGCGAGGAGCTCAGGCACGAATATCTCTCCCCTGTTCAGGTGCTTTTCCCCCTTGATGATGCGGGATGGCAGCAAGGGCACGGTCTTGAATTCCCGGTCGGGATAGACGCCGTTCAAGCGGATGCTCGTCGTCTCTACAAAGGTGCTGAACATCCCGCCCAATCGGATGCGCGGCGAATAGGACTCGACCTCCGGCTGGCCCTTCAATACGTCCTCGAGGATCTTGATGGGCCGCGTCTTAAGGTTCATTGTCAGGGGAAGGCTCTCGACAGCGGCCATATATCCCTGGCGGTGTACCTGCAGATGGCCCAGGGAGGAATCGGTAATCTGGGCGACCATCATGTTCTTGAAGGAGCCGGCCACGGCTATGTAACCCAGGACGAAGACGACCCCTATAGTGATGAGGGAGACGGTGAGGAGCGTCCTTCTTTTATAGCGGAAAAGGTTTCTTATGGCGATCTTGAACAAATTACGCATGGCTTCGCCCTCCCTTGACCTCTTTGCCCGTCAGCTCCCCATCTTCAAGGGAGTAGATGACCTCAACCTCGCCTACGATCTTCTGGTCGTGCGTGGAGAAGACGAAGGCGGTCTTCATCTCGTCTTTCATCTTCTTCATCAGGCCGAGGACGGCGAAAGCTGTGGCGTGGTCGAGGTTGGCGGTCGGCTCGTCGGCGAGGACAAGCTTCGGTTCCGTCACGAGGGCGCGCGCCACCGCCACCCTCTGCTTCTGCCCCCCGGAGATCTGGTCGGGGTATTTGTCCTTCTGGTCGGTCATGCCGACCGCCTGAAGGAGGGCCATGACCCTTTTCTTCCTCTCCCCGGGCGATACCTTCTGGACCATGAGGAGGGGGTATTCGATGTTCTCGAAAACCGTCAGGACCGGGATCAGGTTGAAGTCCTGGAATATGAACCCCAGGTGCTTCCCCCGGAAGGCCGCGCCCTGGCTTCGGTTGAGGCTCAGGACATCGGTGTCCGCGACCTGGAGGGTCCCGTCTGTGGGCCTATCGAGACAGCCGATAAGGTTGAGGAGGGTCGTCTTCCCGCTGCCGGAGGGTCCGACAAAGGAGACGAACGATGCGGGCTCGATGGTGAAGCTCACGTCTTTCAGCGCCCGCACCGCGATCTCCCCGACCTGATACGTTTTACTGATCTTTTCCGCTACAATTAATGCCATGATAGTTCTCCTTTCATCTATGCCGGGTATGAAAATACGGCTCAGCCTGGCCTTTTTTCAGTTCTCTTTTGAGCTCACTAACGAGAGCGAACGGTCGGAATGAAATGGTTGCCTGACTAACAGCGAAGGGGCGGGTCTTTCAGGGAAAAATCGATGCGGATCGGTTCATATCCCGACCCGATAGAAGATGTTGAAAGGGCTCCGGCATAGATATGCTCGGTTACGCAGGGCAGAGCCGCGGAATCCGATCTCGGTTCAGGCGCGGAAAAGCGGTTCTGGCAGAGATTGGACTTGAGGGCATTCTTAACGGGGTGAAGTGGACAGCCGCGTCCAAGTTTATGGATGTAGTTCAAGGGTGTCAGCCAGAAAAAAACCGGGATCAAGATGAAACTCATGGCAAGGAAGATCGTTTTGTGCTGCCGTTTCATCGAAGGAACCCTCACCCTTTCCTCAAAAAATTATACCATGTCATTTAGGGCAATCACAGCTTCCTCAATATATCCACGGGCTTCATCCGTGATGTCCGCCTGCCCATGAAGAAGCTAGCAAGGCCGCCTGCCACCAACGAGAGTGCGAGGGCCGAGGCGGTGAGGCTTGCGGATACGCCGACGGGTAGTCTCACCGCCGCCGCGGCGCCTGCAGCGTCTTTTGCGAAGGCAGGCATGAGGTTTATCTCCCAGGGCGTGGAAACGGGTATCGAGAGAAACCCGAGGCAATAGGAAATGGCATAGCCGGCCACAAGACCGAGGAGGCCGCCTGCGAACGCTTGCAGCAATGCCTCGGCCATTAGCTGCTTCTGTACGTTACGCTCCGTCCAGCCGACCGCTTTCAGGATGCCGATCTCGCTAGACCGCGCGACGAGGTTCCCGAGCATCGTCTTGATGATGAGAAATACGGCGCCCGCGAAGGCGATCAGGGACGTAAGGAGCGTGAATTGGTCGGATATCTTGGAGACGCCGCCCATCACCTCGAGGAACGAGTCGGAGCTTGTGACCGACATGCCGGGCAATTCGCGGCCGATGCGTGACTTCACCTTATCCAGGAACGAGGGGTTCGAGAGGCGCAGATAGACAATGTTCACGCCGTGCGCGCCTTCCGAGAGGTTCTGTGCGTCGGTCAGGGTGAGGTACATGTTCGCCGAGGCGATCTGCGACCCTTCCCTGATCTCGAGAAGCCCGACTATGGTAAAAGGTTTTCCTCCGATCGTCATCGTGCCGCCCCGGGCGACGTGATGGAACTTCGCGAAGTGTTTCTCCAGGACCACCTCGCCTTCTTTCTCGGGAAAGCGCCCCTCCTTGAGCCATTCCTTCACCTTGATGGGGCCGAGGCTCGGCTGGGAGAGGTCCACCCCCATGATCGTCTTGAACCCGCTTGCGTCGAACTCCCAGAGGAGAAGCGACGTGCTCATGGACGCGACCCCTTCGAGAGAGGAGAGCTTCGACAGTTCATTCGCAGAGAGGAGCTGGTTGGAGAAAGGCAGGCGTATGCCCCGCATGGAGGTAGGTGTCTGTGAAGCGTTGACGGCACGTTTTTCCGGTTTCTGGATGACGAGGTCGGCGCCGATGCTCTTGAAGGGAGCGCTCACCGCCTTCTGGTAGGCTGTCGAGACGGCATTGATCGAGACGAAGAGGGCAATGCCTATGGCGATGCCCAGGACATTCACCAGCGTCCGGTGATGGTGATGGCGCAGTTCGTTGAGCACGTACCGCAAGTTCATGGCGTCCTCACTTTTTGCCGGTTGCCTGATTGAGGACGGCCTTCAGGTCGTCCATCGTCCACTTGCCCTGGAAAAAGGCGGGACCCGATCCTGTAGGGAAACCGGCGAAGGTTACCTCTTTTCCACCCACGGTGGTCTTCGGCGTTCCGTTTATCCAGATAATAAGCGGTACATGCTGCTTTATCCCCTTGCTCGCCATGAACTTCTCCCCATCCGGCGTGTCGAAGTCGTGCCAGGAGACCGTGAGCTTGTCGCCGTAGCCTGAGAAAACCGCTTTCATCTTGTTGAGCGTATCCATAAGGGGGCCGTGGTTCATGTAGAGTACTTCGATCTTGACAGGGTTCGTGGCATGAGCCTTTACACCAAAGCAAAGGACAGCCAAAACCAATGAGCACAGAATAACTATTTTCTTCATGATATCAACTCTCCATCGTGCATGCGGATCAGTCGGTCCGCGGTTTTTGCGAGCTCCACTTCATGGGTCACCATGAGGATGGCGACCCCCTCCTGCGTGTGGAGCCTTTTCAGGATCTCCATGATCGCGTCGCCGGTAGCCGAGTCCAGGTTGCCTGTCGGCTCGTCCGCGAAGAGGACCTTCGGGTTGTTCACGAGCGCCCGCGCGATGGCCACCCGCTGCTTCTCGCCGCCCGAGAGGGCGGAAGGCAGGTGGTCCGTCCTGTGGCCCATATCCATCTTTTCCAGAAGATCCAGGGCGCGCTTCTTTCGCTCTTCCCCCGCCATTTTTATAGGGAAGAGAGGCAGGGCTACGTTCTCCCAGGCCGAAAGCGTAGGGATCAGGTTGAAAGACTGAAAGATGAAGCCCACGTTGTTCCGGCGGAAGAGGGCAAGCTCATCCTCTGTAGCTTTCGTCACGTCGGTGCCGTCCAGCATGACGTTACCCTTCGTGGGCCGTTCCAGGCCGGAGAGGAGGGAAAGGAGGGTCGTCTTGCCGCATCCCGATTTTCCGACGAGGCAGACGAACTCGCTTTTCGCAATCGAGAGCGAGACCTCCTTGACGACGGCAAGGTCGCCGTACTTTTTCGTGAGACCCGTACCTGTGAGGATCGTTCCGTTATTCATACTATTCATGCCGTAAAACCTCCGAAGGCTTGATTTTCGATATGTTTCTCCCCAGAAGTATGCCAGTGAGACCGCCTATCACGACCGAAAGAAGGACGGCAAACACAGCCAGGGTAAAGGGCACATGGACGGGAAGTCTCAGGGTCTTGAATATCTGGTCACCGCCGCCCGGTAAGAAATGGGGTGTAGGGCTCATCTCCCAGGGGATGGGGATGTTGACCTTCATGAAGCTCAATCCGAAGGCCGCGACGAGGGCTATCGCCAGCCCTACGATGCCGGCGAGGAAGCACTGGATTACCGATTCGGAAAGGAGCTGGGTCACCACGTTCCGGTTCGTCCAGCCCACCGCCTTGAGGACGCCTATTTCACGTGCCCGCTCTGTGATATTGCCCGCCATGGTCTTGAAGGCGATCAGGACGGCCACAATGATCGCGATGAGGGACGCCGCAAGGGTCAGCTTGTCGGAGAGGGCGAAGAGGTTTCCGAGGAGCTTGAGGAATGATTCGGGGGTGCCGATTGTCGCCTCCTTGCCGAAGATGCCGCGCAGAGCGGAGGCCAGCGAGGTGATCCGCTCCTGGTCCGCCTTGATGAAGAGAAGGTTGACGTCGGCCTTACCGAAGGGCGAGACGGACTGCACCAAGGACGAGGAAGCGGCGAGGCTTTGCGCTTCCGACAGAGGCAGATAAACATTGGCAACGGCTATTTTTGCGGCCCTGGAGGCGTCAACCATCCCGACGACGGGATAGGACCTTTTTGCTATAGATACCATCTCCCCTACTTTGATGTTAAACTGCCGGGCATAGGATGCCTCGATGAGCGCCTCCGGTCTGCCTTCTTCCAGAAAACGGCCGTCAACAACCGCAGATCGAAGCACCGCCGGCCCGACCGGGTTTTTCTGCTCGATCCCGAGGACGATCCATGCCCTGTTGGGATCAAAGACCCAAAGCAGGACCGCCTTGCCTATCCCTCTCACGCCCGGCAGGCCCTCGACCTTTTTCACCTGTTCATCGCGAATAGTTTCCGCTGAGCAGGGGAAGACGACGCCCGCGAGCTGCTCCGGGACGTTCCCTGACCTCTGGACGGTGATATCCGCCCCTATCTCTTTAAGGGGGGCATGGGCGGCCTGGCGGTAGGCTGCGGAGAGGGAGCTGAGAATGATCAGAAGGGCGATGCCTATGGATAGTCCCATGATCGCCGCAACCGTCCTCCGCCTCTGGTAGTAAAGCTCGTTCAACAGATAGTGCAGGTTCATTCACGTTCCTCCGTGTTGGCAATACTCAACGACACTTCCGGCTCGACAACGGCAACCGGGGTGGTCCACTCTTGTGAAATTGACTACTATGGGCATACGGCCTCCCTGCGTCCACCCATCGCGCCATCGATCATATCCATGAATTTCTTCTGCTGGTCCTTGTTGAGCATCGATTTGAATTCGAGCATATGGGAAACGACGCTCTTCTGCATCTCTTCCTGTTCCTTATTGATACGGGCTATGGTTGCCTCGATCGCCTTGCCGTCCGGGTTATCCGCACGCATGAGGGCAAGCAGTGAAACCCTCAAGCTGTCCACTTCCTGTCTCTTCTTCATAAGGCCGCTATGGAACACTCCTGCCTTTTGCTGGAAGAGCTTCACCTGTTCAGGTTTCAGCGACAACGCTTCGAAGAACATGCCGGGGCCGAACGGGGCAGCCGGGCCGGGTCTGCCGCCCGGTGCCAGAAACGAGGCCGTGCGAACCTGGCGGACCTGCCTGTAATGTGTATAGGCCGCAGTACCAAGCAAGGTGAAATTCATCAGTAAAGAGACTATGAGGACGTACTTCAGGATGCTATCTTTCATCGGCCGTCCCCACCAGCTTCATATACGCGCCCCCTATCGAATCCGGGGGCGTGGCCTGGAACAGGTCAAGAGAAAAAGATTCCTGTATGGTTGGCTGCGTTCCGGGTGTCCTGTCCGCCACCAGCATATTTCCCGACATCACGCCGATCAGCATAATCACGAGGGCGAAAGCGACTTCCAGCGTCCGCAGAAATAAAGGCCGGATTGCGAAAAGGCGCCGGATCCGTGAAAAAAGACCCGCTTCCTCTGTTTCCTCCACGTGCGCCATCACCCTTGTGGCAAAACCAAGGGGCGCCTCGAACCTTTCGGCGCAGGCGAATAGCTGGTGGATGGATCGTATCTTTTCCAGCTCTTCTTTACATGCCGGACATCCCTGAATATGAGAGGTGAATAGCTTCAACTCGTCCGGTGCAAGCTCGTTGTCCACATATGGAGAGATCATCTTCCTTATTTGCGAACACTTCATTTTTCTCCCTCCTGCCTGTTAGACGTATGCGATTTGATTTTGTTCAACAAATTTTTCTTCATCCTATATCCTTCCCCCCAGAAGCCGCCTCAGTTCCTCCCGCGCCCTGGATATCCTCGATTTTACCGTTCCCACGGATATGGCGAGCGTATCTCCGATCTCCTCATAGGAAAGCCCTTCCATCTCTTTCAGGACAATCGCCGCCCGCAAAGCCTCCGGCAGTTTTTGGAGGGCCGCCTGGATGGCCCGACCGGTCTCCTTCGATTGATAGAGCCGCTCCGCCGAAGGTCCCGATGAAGGTATATCCTCGACTGCGGGGGTGGTTTCCATGGGATCGGTCACCTCGTGCGATTTTCTCTTCTCATCGAGACAGGTGTTGACGGCAATGCGATAGAGCCAGGAATAGAAAGCACACTCGCCCCTGAAGTCTTTTAGCCGGCCGTAAGCCTTAAGGAACACCTCCTGCGCCGCGTCCTGGGCGGTATCCGGGTCGTGCAGCGTGTAGCAGCAGAGGTTGTAGATCTTATCCTGGTACTTGCGCACCAGTTCTTCAAATGCCGGACGGCTTCCGTCCTCGATGCGCTTGATCAGGTCTATATCGTCAGCAAAAGCTTTCATAAATCCTGATTCATTCTCCCGGCCGGATACTGCCTCTTCTCACGTGGGACTCTGAGAACACCCTGATCCTGCTCCTTATGAAATACGTATGAAGAACGGCGAATACCGCAAGAGGAGGGTAGAGGACCACGGCGATCTTGAAGGCGAAAAGAAAAGCCTCGGCGGTCGAGTAATTCCCCATGAGGTTGACTATGCCGTAAAATCCGAAGATGACGGGCATCACCGTCCCGACATATTTTCCGATCATTTTCAATTCCTGGTCTCTCCGGTTGAAATACCGTATTCCCATATCGTCAAGCGTCCATAAGAGGGAGAGCAGGACGGAGACGAACACGGTGATCAGGGTGATCAAGAGAAGGCGCCCGAGTTGAAAGTGGCCTTCGGGTATAAGGAGTGAGGACCCCACCGACGATCCGGCCACGAGCTGAAGGATGCCAAGGAGCTTCGTGCCGAAAAGCAGCCCTATGCCGATCCCCTGGAACGGCCTGAATACCCAGTGCCTGATCGGCTCGATCTTTAATTTTCGTTTCTGTTCGACCTGCAGAAGGATGGCTGACTTTCTTCGGGTGAAAAAGCGATAGATTCGCGGCAGCGCCAAGAGCGGGACGCACAAAAGAAACGCAAAGCGCAGAAACCGCAAAGGGGCTTTATAGGCATTCTGCCAGCCGGGCGATGGCGCAACATCACCATAAAAGAAGGAAAACAGAACGGTTGCGAACAACACGGCCACAACGGGCGATATGTCCCTTGACCAGTTACGCACTTTGTCTGAAGTCAAGTCCCCACCTGCTTTGCTGCATCCCCATCAGTCCTGGCCGCCCGAGAAGGTAAACGAAGCCCTTCGCAGATACTTGTCTATATAGTAGGACGATTGAGACTCTATTTTGTTCAAAAAACTTTCTTCCCGCTCGTCTGTCGCATCTGATGCGGTCCGGATCGAGATGAGCCGGGCAGACCAAATTTTCTCCTTGACACTGTTACGAGCATATGCTTATAATGTGTACATGTCAAGACCGAAGAAATTCCGTTGTGTAAACTGTCGCCCCGATGCCTCCTATTTCAAGCCCAGGGGCATTCCCCTTTTAGAGCTGGAGGAAGTCTGCCTGAGCCTCGATGAAGTGGAGGCCTTGCGGCTATGCGATCTGGAAGAGCGCTATCACGAGGAGGCAGCTCGGGAGATGAAGGTCTCTAGGGCTACCTTCGGCCGTATAGTCAACGAGGCGAGGCGCAAGGTGGCCGAGGCCCTTATCCGGGGCAAGGCCCTGAAGATAGAAACAGACGAAATCCAAAAGGAGGACACAGAATGAAGGTATGTTTCGCGGTCGAGAAGGATGAAGGCATCAACAGTGCCGTATACGGCCACTTCGGCACGGCCCCCACGTTCGTCATGGTCGATACGGAAACGGAAGGTGTCGGCACGGTCGGCAACAAGGACCTCAACCACGTGCACGGCGCGTGCAACCCGTTTCAGGCGATCGGCGGTCAGGCAGTCGATGCGGTTGTCGTGGGAGGCATAGGCGCGGGCGCCATCTCGGGGCTCAATGCGAGGGGCATTAAGGTA
>Ga0187878_1001861_pt1 | contig 19619 bp, 14 predicted proteins | sample June2016WEW_17_1_FD_132979 | JGI IMG/M metagenome (GOLD analysis project Ga0187878, IMG submission 132979) | Peatland microbial communities from SPRUCE experiment site at the Marcell Experimental Forest, Minnesota, USA - June2016WEW_17_150 | ecosystem: Environmental > Terrestrial > Soil >...
AGGATCTTCATGAACTCATCCGTGATCCTCTCCTGGGAAACGATCTTGAGGCGCGGCGCCATTCTACCGGCCGCGTCGATCGCAGACTGATCGACGGAAAAACCGAGTTGCGCCGCAAATCGAAACGCCCGCATGATCCGCAGCGGATCATCATCAAATGTCGCTTCAGGCTCGAGGGGAGTCCGAAGGATGCGGTCTTCCATAGCTTGTTGGCCATCGAACGGATCGAGCAGCGTTCCAAAATCGGGTGCGTTCAGCGAGACAGCCATGGCGTTGACGGTAAAATCCCGTCGCGAAAGATCGTCGTCGAGCGTACCAACCTCGACCTTGGGTTTGCGCGAATACTTGGAGTAGCTTTCCTTTCTTGCTCCGACAAACTCAAGTTTCCAGTCATCGAGCTGAAGCATGGCCGTGCCGAACTTCTCAAAAACCACAAGGTTTGTTCGTCCCAGCTCTCTTGCAACCTGTTCGCCAAAACTCACACCCTGCCCAACGACAACGATGTCGATATCCTTGACTTGCTTTCCCAGCAGGTGATCGCGTACGAACCCGCCAACAACAAATGCCCGCACCGACGAACGGTCGGCAATCTCTCCAACCCGTCTGAGTAACGGCTCCTGTATGGTCAGATGATCTACCATAAAGTTCTGCGTGGATCTCTCTAGTTGTTTTTGAGAAGTCGCGCCGTGCTCTCACCAATCTTCTTCAAGATTTCCTGCGCAACCTCGAGCGCCTGCAGTCCGTCGTGCCCTGTCACCGGAGGCTCCGTTCCATCCATCACCGACTTGATGAACAACTCCAGTTCGTACTTCAAGGCGTTCACTTCCTTGACCTCGGGCTGCTCATACACAATCACGCGCTTCTTTTGTCCCAGATCGATCTTCCCCAGCATCATGGTCGGTTTGACTTCTGCATCGCCTTCGTCGACCAGCCGGAAGACTTCCGCGAGGCCCTGCGAGAAATCGATCGAAATGTAGGCGTCATTCTGGAAGAGCCTCATCTTCCGCATCTTGTTCTGGGAGATCCGGCTTGCGGTAACGTTGGCGACACACCCATTCTCGAATTGCAGTCGGGCATTCGCGATGTCCTCGCTTCCTGAGACAACAGCTACACCGTTTGCATCGACGCGCACGACGCGTGACCGGACAAGACTGAGAATCAAATCGATGTCATGGATCATCAGGTCAAGGACGACTGCAACATCAGATCCCCGCGGATTGAACTGGGCGAGCCGGTGTGATTCGATAAACAGCGGACGGATCTTGTATTGTTCCAGTGCGAGGATGGCCGGATTGAACCGCTCGATGTGCCCGACCTGCAGGGCAAGCTTCTTGGCGTCTGCCAGGGCCACCAACGCTTTCGCCTGGTCGATTGTCTCTGTGATTGGCTTTTCGATAAATGTGTGGATCCCCCGGTCCAGGGCCTGTCGTGCCACGTCGTAGTGCGCCGTGGTGGTTGTGGCGATATTCACCGCCTGAACGCTCTCAAGAAGTTTCCCGAGATCGCTGAACGCTTTTGTTCCGTGTTCCGCGGCGACGCGTTGCGCCTTCGCGGCATCGGCATCATACACGCCGACGAGATCGGCGGTGGCAATCTGTGAGTACATTTTCGCGTGGAGGTTGCCGAGATGCCCAGTCCCCACGACTCCGACTTTGATCTTTTCCATAGAGTACAGTTCCAATTAGAGTATTATTCTGATGCTGGTTGGTTGCCGCCCGGACTCGCATGCTGGATGAACCCTATGATGCGGTCGAATCCCCCGAGGCGGCTGTCACGGTAGTAAATGAATGCTGAATAGACATTGATAGTTCGCCAGTCGTTCCCCTCGAGGCTGATCCAGTCATTGGGACCGACGACATATTGATAATCATAGGAACCGCGCCTGAAGGTTGTTTGCCAGATGTAACGGTGCGAGTCGTCGTCATACGTCATCATGGACTCCGAGGAGGGCTTCCAGCCGTTGAAGTCCCCCACGACATAGACAGATTCAAACTGAGGGGTCTCGGATGCAAGCTCGAAACGAAACGGGACATAGTCTGCGTAGCGTGATCCCTCGGTGAGGGTGGAAGTGCCGTGGCTGTCCCCCTTCGCGGGAAGCTGAAATCGAATCACATCCGCACCGCGGCGGGCCCGAGGCTGGACTCCTTCCGGATACTCATCCACGCTTCGCACATCGATATGGCGATAACTGGCTCCAGGCGTGACATCGTCCACGACGAATTTCATCTGCGTTGTTCCAAATCCGTCGATGAACGTGTTCGGATTATTGTCGTCTGCATCGATGCGCCACGGTGTGTAGAGCTGTCGATTTCTGTAAACGTCGATCGTCTTGAAGTTGATCGGATACAGCATTTCACTCCGGTCATCCACCCGGGAAGGAACGACAAACGCGATCTCGATCTTGTTGACCTGGTTGTAAGGATTGATTTCTGAAGGAAGCGATCGATTGCTCACTTTCATTGTTGGTGCAAAAACCTCCTCTGCGACGAAGAACCTGCCGCGGCCAAGGACGTTCACCCAATCCTTATCGGTGATTTCGAAGATGTAGTTCCCCGATTGTGCGAAGCGGTCGAGTCCCGCAAGACCCGGGATACTGACGATGTAATGAAACCTGTAGAATTGAACTCCAGCCGGTGCGGGCTCATAGCGAAGAGCCTCTTTGGACTTATTCTGCATGTTGTCATTGATAAAGTTGTTCTGCGTGACATTCCAGTCGCGGTCGCAGTGCAGCACGCGGATACGGATGTCCGGCGCGGCTTCCTCAACGACATCGAACTCAATAGTGATCGGGCGTGACTGGACACCCGCGACGGGCAGCCCCGCCTGAACTGATCCGTACACCCTCAGTCCCTTGATGCGATCAGAGAGAGTCTCCTGCCCCAACAAAGCCGGGGCGAGAAGAATCATTGAGATCAGGATTCTCTTGATCATCTCATCACCTTGTAGAGTGTGTAGTATTCCAGCTCGGGCTTCGACAATCCAAGGCCGGAAAATGTCCTTGTCATGACTGGCTTGAGACTCTCCGATGCAAGACGTTCGGGTACAGGGGAGCGATCGATGACATAATCGGGATGCACGACCTGTTCATATCTTCGCTGTTTCATTCCTTCATCGTAGCTGACGCCGCGAAACGCCCGTTTGACATCCAGGGTCAGCAAGCCGGCCGTATCATACATGGTCCGTTCGGAGACATAGCCAAGCATGCCGATGTCCGGCGTGAGCACCGTCGTCCCTGGCGAAGAATTCGACCGAAGCCAGTATGCGATCGGCTTCAAACACTCCTCCGTTCCCAGTTCGAACGACTCCATATGCGGGACGATCCACATTCTGTAGATGAGCTGATTCTGCGCAAGTGAGAGAGCGGCCACAACCAGGAGAATCTGGAGACCCCGTTGAGGCGAGACCAAGGATGCGACTTCGAGGCGCTTGATGCCCCACACGCCGTAGACAACGACCAGAGGGAGAATCAAGAGCAGATATCTCGAAACGACCTGTACGTTCATCACCACGTAGCACAATGGGAGGAGGATCACCCATAGAAGCGGGAATCCATCTTCCCTCAGGGTGCGCCAATCCGACCTCCGGACTACCAGAATGACACCGGCGACAAGAAACAGCGCAAGCAAGATTTGTGTTGTCCCAATGATTTCGAAATTCGCCATCACGAAGTGCCACAATAGTGGCAGTGAGGTCCCTTCAGTTGATTTTGCCTGAAAGGTGTTTGCTACAATGGTCCCAAACTGCAAATAAGAATAGAGCAACCAGGATCCGACCACGATACTATAGACAAGGAACGAACCCAGGATTGTCTTGATAACAGCCGCACGCTCCTTCCCATTGATAACGCGATCAACAAGGACGGCAAGAAAGAGCAAGATCCCCTCAGGCCGCACCAGAGTCAGCAAACCGACAACCAACGCAGACGTGATGTACTCTTTCTTGTATGCGTACCAGAGAACAAGCATCACAAGAAGAATCGATAGCGATGTTTCCATGCCTGATCCCGACCAGCGTAGGAACCATGCATCGAACGAAAATATGCAGGCCGCAATCAGGGCATAGATTCGATCACGCATCAGGATGAACGCAAATGCCAAAACTCCGATGATCGAGAGGCTGGCGAAGACAATATCGAGTGTCTTGGCGACGATATAGGGGTCAAGACTGAGCTTCGCGCCTGCTGCAATGAGCAAAGCCCACAATGGACCCGTGACGCCGTAGCTTGGGGTGCCGGCATTGAACGAAAACCCCTCCCCCCGTGCGATGTTCCTCCCGTACTGAAGATAGATGTACGTGTCATCGGGTGTATAGCGGAAGTGGAGACTCGCCGTGACAAAAAACACGAGGACGATAAATCCGATGCCATACTGCAACACAAGCCGCCACATGAACCATTGCCGTCGCAGATGCCGCTCCTGTTCTTCAGTCAAACTGCCCCCTAAGCCATTCAGAGAATTCCCTCACATCGTGGAACATGTAATCCGTTTTCATCTGCAGGACCTTTTCCTTGCTGTAGGAATCCCACAACACGGCAGCGATTCTCACACCCGCTTCATGCGCCGCCTTGACATCGGACACTGCATCACCCACCATCAGTACTTCGTCCGGCTGAAGTCCGAAGTGGTTTATGATTTTTCGAATTCCTTCAGCGGAAGGCTTGTGATTCGTAACATCGCTTCCTGTGACCACATAATCGAAGTACGGCGTCAAACCGAATTTGTCCATCGTAATCGAGGTCGTATCGATCCCCTTTCCCGTAAAGAGCGCCACGTGGACGCCCCTCTTCTTCAGATCGATCACAACTTCTTTGATGCCCGGATAGAGCCGCGCCAGATTATGGTTTGCGCTGTAGAATTCCAAATACTCTTTCATCGCCTGCCGGATTCTTTCGCGCCCGACGATATTGATAAGAGCTCCTTCTTCCGGAGGGCCAAACATAGCCGTGATCTCAGACTCCGAGTATTTCTTCCCTTCATATTTCAAGGCGATATAATTGAATGAATCGAAGATCAGGCGATTCGTTTGCGTGAGCGTCCCATCCATATCAAAAATTACACACTTCAACCTGCCCATAACTTCCTTCTCAACGTATACTGCTCTCAATCGTTTTCCAATTGCCTCGTAGCAGTCTTTCAGAACCGTGAAAACACGAAAGGCGCCATGCTCAACCCCGCGAGAAGAATCTGCGGAGTGATTGACGCCTCGCACTCTTCACCCTGCACTACTCGTTCACTCCCCTTCGAGATCCAAGGGAGAGCCAGTCAAGCAATAGTAACGTCTTTCGACAGATAGACATCTTGAATTGAATTCAGAATCCGGACCCCTTCATTCATCGGCTTCTGAAATGCTTTGCGCCCGCTGATCAATCCCATACCGCCTGCGCGCTTGTTGATGACTGCCGTCTTCACGGCTTCCGCGATATCATTCGCTCCGGACGCACCGCCGGAATTGATCAATCCAATCCTTCCCATGTAGCAGTTCGCGACCTGGTACCGCGTGAGATCGATAGGATGATCGCTCGACAGCTGTTCGTAGACCTTCTTGTGTGTTTTTCCGAAATTGAGGGCAACGTAGCCGCCGTTGTTCTCCGGCATTTTCTGTTTGATGATATCTGCTTCGATCGTCACACCCAGGTGATTTGCCTGACCCGTGAGGTCAGCTGACACATGGTAGTCTTTCTCTTTCGTCTTGAAGGCCGGATTACGAAGATAACACCAGAGGATCGTCACCATCCCAAGTTCATGTGCCTGTTGGAAGGCTTGACTCACTTCCCAGATCTGACGACGAGATTCCGGAGAGCCAAAGTAGACGGTAGCTCCAACCGCGGTCGCACCCATGTCATACGCCTGCTTGACGCTGGCAAACATTGATTGATCATAGGTGTTCGGGTACGAAAGAAACTCGTTGTGATTGATCTTCAGAATGAACGGTATCCTGTGCGCATACTTTCGTGCGACGGAGCCGAGCACGCCAAGTGTCGATGCAACGGCATTGCATCCCCCTGCGATCGCCAACTGCACAATCTTCTCGGGATCGAAATATTCCGGATTCGGCGCAAAGGAAGCCCCGGCAGAATGCTCAATCCCCTGATCAACTGGCAGGATGGACACGTACCCGGTCCCCGCGAGCCGTCCATGATTGAAGATCGCCTGAAGGCTTTTTAACACCTGCGGCGGACGATCTGACTGGAGAAATATCCGATCGACGTAATCCGGTCCGGGAAGATGCAAATCACCTTTCGGGATCGTCGTGCACTGATGTTCAAGCAGACTTTTCGCTTCACTTCCGAGCACTTCTGTGATATTCATTATTCTTCTCTCCTTCTCCGTTCACTGTATGCACTATCATGTAAGTGTAAATATACCACTCCTTTGACTGTCTTGCAATGGAGGTCGGGGGCCCTCGGATTGCTTCTCGTTCCAATTCTCTCTACTTTACTCACGTGAAAAAGCAGATCATGCTGAAGAAAAACGAAGAGCACCGGATTCTCGCCGGTCACCAGTGGGTTTTCAGCAACGAGATCAAGTCAATCCACGGAAACCCTGAGGCGGGCGACGTCATCGAGTTGCTCCGCCATGACGAGAAATTCCTCGGCGTCGGATTCTACAATCCTCATTCCCTCATCGCATTCAGACTCTTGAGCCGCGAGCAGGAAGCCGTCACATTCGAGTTCTTCGAGCAACGCATCGCGCAGGCCCTGCAATTGCGCAAGCGCCTCTACCCGGAGGCCGAGTCATTCAGGCTTGTCCACGGTGAAGCTGATTTTCTTCCCGGCCTTATCATCGACAAATACAACGAGTATATCTCGCTTCAAACGCTGGCCGTCGGCATGGACCGGCGCCTGACGCTTCTCTGCGACGTTCTTGAATCGCTCTTCCATCCGAAAGCAATTGTCGAGCGAAATGAATCCCCGCTGCGCGCACTCGAGCAGCTTCCACTGAAGAAAGAGGTTCTCCGCGGCACAATCGGACAAACGATCATTAGCGAGAACGGCTCCAAGTTCAAGGTTTCGCTTCTGGAAGGGCAAAAAACCGGGTTCTTCCTCGACCAGCGGGATAACCGTTTGGCGGTGCAGCGGTATGTGAAGAACGCTTCAGTACTCGATTGTTTCTGCAACGAGGGAGGATTCGCGATCTATGCCGCACGCGGAGGAGCCGCTCGCGTGAGCGCTCTCGACAGCTCCGAAACGGCGATCGCAAATGCCCGGGTTAACGCCACGATCAACGAGGTCCCGCAGATCAAGTTCGAAACGGCTGATGTGTTCGACAAGCTGCCGAAACTTCTCGAGGAGGGGGAACGATTCGATGTTATCATTCTCGATCCCCCGTCGTTCAGCAGGAACAAGAAGACTGTTGCGACTGCGCTGAAGGGGTACAAGGAGATCAACGCCGGAGCTCTCAAGCTGATCAACCCAGGGGGAATCCTGGTGACCGCTTCATGCTCGCACCACGTCACGGCCGAGTCGTTCGTCGAGTCCATCGAGGCCGGTGCAAGAGCAGCGCACCGTTCACTTCAGCTGCTTGAGTGGAGAGGTGCGGCTGCGGACCATCCGACACTGCCGGTCATGCCTGAGACTGCGTACCTCAAATTTGGCGTGTTCGCTGTTGTCTAGAAGATGGAGTGCCACGAACCAAATCGGTTTTGGGGCGGTTCGTTGCTTGCTGCCAGCCATTGATTCTCAGGATCGCTGGAACTATATTTCTGTACGCATCGTTTTGATGATAGTAAACGGGAGATGAAAACGATGAGACGCTTTTCCGTTCTTTTGATCGCCCTGATTCTTGCGGCGATGGTGCCTTCGCTCTCTCGGGCCCAGGAATATCCGCGGCGCGATTCCACGATGGTCTTTACCCCTTCCAATCCCAATCTCATTCAAAAGACTTCGTACGAGCCGTTCCACAACGCCTGGGGATTTGACATCATGCTCTCCAACAACGGCTTCGGCGCGGGGGCCTTCTTCCGTCACGAATTCACCGACGTGCTTTCCGGCTTTGCCCAGCTGGCAATTTCGGACGTCAAGGACGACGGTGAGGTTGAGTATATCAATCCGTATACCGGCCAGTCGATGACCCCTTACAAGATCAATCGGCTTCTTCTCATTCCCGTTACATTTGGAATCCAGTACCGGCTGTTCAAAGATGATATCGTGGACAATTTTCGGCCATATGTCAGCGCAGGAGTCGGTCCATCGATGATCTTCGTGTCGCCATACTCAAATCCGACTGCGGGATATGACGCGTATGGGAATCCGGCCACCGTCTACAACCAAATAGACTTTTTCAGTAGCCTCAAGAAGGGGCAGTTCAAGTATACGCTGGGAGGATACGTCGGCGGAGGAGCGTACTTCGGTCTGGACAAGGGAACGTTAACGGGCGTCAGCTTCCGCTACTACTTCGTACCCTACCAACCCGGTATCGTTAGTCTCGACAACGCTCCACCGATCAAGCACTTCGGCGGGTTTTATATCACACTGAATTTTGGATCGTTGTACTAGCCCAGCGTCGCGGGCAAACAAGAAAAGCGCACCAACCGTGCGCTTTTTCTTTTTCTGGGTGTCGAAGCACCGATGGGAGCCCCGCAAAACACAGAAGCACTCCGCAATCCGTAGAGCCTCCCCTTTGCTCTACAGATCGACGAAGTGCTTCAGAATTCCTGACTCAATGTATGAGATTCGCAGACACCCCGGTGTGACACGAGTCACCCGTATGACGGATGTCAGTCGCAAGCGACCACGAATTTCACCCACTCTCATTCCTCAAAAAGTTCTGAGGTACTGTAGCGTTCTATCCCCCTCAATCATCTAATTCTCAGAGCAGCCACCCGCTCCCCTATGCAGGAAGAAACCATCTGGATCGCCGAGGCTAAGGAAGGTAATCAGAAAGCGTTCCGCGAGCTGTACGACGCGAACGTTTCTCCCCTCTTCCGTTTCCTGAAGCAATTTGGCTCCGACACTGACCAGGTTGAAGAATGGGTGCAGCGGGCATTTGTCAAGGCATTTGCGCACCTCGATTCATTTGACGGCAGATCCAGGTTTTCCTCCTGGCTCTTCAGACTCGCCCTCAACGAGATGCGAATGGACTGGCGACGCAGGCGGATCGTGGCATTTGTGCCGATGGACGATGAGCGTGGAGATTTGTTGCGTGAAGCCGACCTATTCGAGTGGAAACAACTCATGAAAACCTGGATGGACGAGCTGGATGAGACGAAGCGGGCGGTTTTCATTCTGTACGAAGTTGAAGGGTATTCCCATGCAGAAATAGCATCGATGCTCGGCATCGCTGAAAGCTCATCGCGGACATTGCTGGTTCGCGCGAAGCGAATCCTGCAGGACCGATGGAATAAGGAGGCAATTCAATGATTGAACCGCGTGACTTCTACACCTATGACGATGTGCCGGATAAACGAAGCACAGATGCAATGTGGTACTCGATTCAGCGCTCTACATCTTCGCTCCGCCCGCAGAGTATGCTGATACGAGATAGCAGGAGCTTTCTGTACGGCATGGCAGCGAGCATTGTTTTAGGACTGGCGCTCGTCGGTGCATGGACGGTTGCACACCAGGCACTTGAGAACGCCCAACCGACGCCTCTCCGGCTGGAGCGAGCTTATGTTTCGGCAATTCAGGAATTTGAACGCGTGGTTCCTTCTGTCACGGTGACAAACGCCGATCGACCCCAGGTCACAGGACAATTGCGCGACCGCCAGCAACAACTTACGCTTATCAACGTGGCGATTGCCAATCTGCGAAAGGAAACGAACGGCAAAGACCTTTCGCCGCTGAAGCGGGAGCGATTGCGCGGGCTCTACAGCCAGGAATTGAGAATTCTTCAGGAAATGATTGAAGAAGGAGATATTGAACTATGAAGACTCTTGTATTCGCTCTTGCGACTTCCATGCTCCTGTTTGTTAATAATCCCGACCACCACAGGACAATCGAGGAGCACTACGCGACGACCCCGTCACAGAGCATTGAGCTACGGGGATTCAGCGGCTCGAGGATCAAAATCCGAAGCTGGGATAAGAATGAAGTCTCGATCAAGCTCGATATTTCTTTCTCCGCTTCCAATGAGAGAGACGAACAGAAGTACCTTGAGGCAATTGTCCTCAAAAAGACACAGCAGGATAAAATGCTGCGAATTGAGTACCAAGAACCTGAAATCTCCACGAAAAACAACCGCTCATTTTGGACCTGGCTAAGCTCTGTATTTTCAGCCTCGTACATACGAAAGGAAACCGAGGGGGAAATATTCGTCCCCCGTACAAATCCCCTCATCGCGGAAGTACGATATGGAGTGATTGAAATGGAAGGGATGAAAGGAGCACTTTCGTTTCTTGGCACCGGGAACACGGTGAAGCTGAAAGACTGCGCAGCGATTGCAGAAATAACGAACGATTACGGGAAGGCAACATTGGAGAACTGCGGCGGTGATCTCCATTTTTCGAGCAAGAGCACGACGGTTCTCCTGGATCAGTTTGATGGGAAAGCGGTCATCAATGCTGACTACTCAAACATCACGGTGCGGGACATCAAACACTCACTCTCGATTCGGTCTGCAAGCGGAACGATCAAGGTTGACAACGTCGGAGGTGACGTCACCATACGATCGGACTACACGACCATCGCAGTGAACGGCGTCAGGGGAATGCTGAACGTTGAGGACAAGGGGGGGATGATACGGGCAAAAGGCATGGATGGCGTAACGATAAGCGGATTGTATAGCAGAATGGAAATCACTGACGTCTCAGGCAAGGCAGGCAAGGTCATTTCATTGGAAGGCCAATCCGGCTCGATCTCCCTGATGAACGCTTCAGGCGACGTCCGCATTAACGATCCATATGGACCCATCGATTTGAAGGAAATCCATGGAAACGTCGAGATCAAATCGAAAAGCTCCAACATTCATGCAACAGGAGTGGACGGAGACTGGTCCTCTACGACAGAATACTCCTTATTGACATTGCGCGACCTCAGCTCCAAACGCATCACGGTCTCCAACTCGAGCAGTCCTATTGACATTTCGCTCAAAACGCCCCCCACGTATGTTGAGATCAGGAGTGAATACGGACCGGTCACACTTTCGATGCCGCCAGGCTTCAGTGGCGACGTCGATATCAATGTGACATACGCACACATCGAGACGAATCTCCCGCTCTCTAAGACAAAGTCCTTCGACGGTGGCGGCGGGTATGCCATAGGAAAAATCGGCACCGGGAATGGCAAGCTCTCGATCGAAACGAAGTCAGGAAATGTGAAGGTGATGCAGCGGTAGGTCAGGCGAGATTAATCTCGCTTTGCACTTACGGATAGAAGCGGAACGCGACCGAATACTGCAAGCCCTTGCCGACGTTATGTGAAATTGTTTTGCCGAGAAGTTCACGACTTTGTTACAACACGAATTCACACCTATCGTAATGCACTGAGTTTCATCCACCGAATTATTGAGTAACCTCAACTTGCGGACCAACCGATGAATCATCTGCTAAGCAATTTCTTATTGGTACTCGCAGCGTTTTCGTTTTCCTTTGGTGCTGACCCAGTCGCCAGCGCTCAAGTGCCATCCGGAGACCTTAAAGAGGTCATTAAGCTCGAATTTGGAAAGCCTATCGAGCGCGAAATTGCAGGAACGGACAGTCACTCTTATTATATCACCTTGCTCGCTGGCCAGTTCTTGCGCGCCGTTGTTGATCAGCGCGGCATTGATGTAATCGTCACCGTTATAGATCCCGACGGCAAGAAGCTCGCTGAGATTGACAGTCCCAACGGAACAGAGGGACCGGAACCAGTTGCCATCGAGGCAAGATCCTCAGGTTCGTATCGGCTGGAGATCAAACCAGCCGAAAAGGATGTTGCACCCGGCCGCTATCAGGTGAAGATCGAAGAGATTCTCAGTCCAGAGGAATACGCAAACCGTCTCGCGGCGGAGCGTTCAAAGCTTGACACGGTGAAAAGCTGGCTGAGCAGAAATGCAATACGTCTTCAGACCGTTGAGGCTGGCAGCGGTTTCACGGACATGGAACCGCTCAAGAAACTCATCGGTAATGCTCACCTTGTTTCACTCGGCGAGGCCACTCATGGTACACGCGAATTCTTCCAACTCAAACATCGTATGCTTGAGTTTCTCGTAAGCGAAATGGATTTCACGGTATTCGGTATCGAAGCCCCTATGCCCGAAGCGTTTGACATCAACGAGTACGTCGTGAACGGTAACGGTGACCCAGAGAAGGCGCTTGCCGGTTTGTATTTCTGGACCTGGGACACGCAGGAAGTTCTCGATATGATTCACTGGATGCGACATTACAATCAAGATCCATCCAACAAAAAGAAGGTGAAGTTCTACGGCTTTGATATGCAGCATTCTACACGGGCCACGAGAGTCATGCTCTAGTATCTGCGTACAGTAGACCCTGAACAAGCTTCGACCTCGGAAAGAGAATTAGCGATGTTGACCGACCCTTTTTTGAACGCAGATTTCGAGAATCTCCCGAGGGAAAGAAAAGAAGAGATGGTAGCCTTCACCAACGAGCTTTTAACTCGCTTCGACGACCACAAAGCAGAATACGTCAAACATACTGGTGGAACAGAATGGGCGATTGCACGTCAGCATGCACAAATCCTTTCCCAAAACCTCAAGATGCGGTTAACTCCTGATCAATCTTTTGCAATACGAGACAGTGCGATGGCTGAAAATATCCGCTGGATTCTCCAGTTCGAGGGCGGGAATGCCAAGATGCTAGCCTGGGCACATAATGGACACGTCTCAACTCAGTCGTATGGGAGTGTCAAGAATATGGGAACACACCTGCGCGAAATGTTCGGTCCCGAGATGCGAGTGTTTGGTTTCGCGTTCAACCAAGGCTCGTTTCAAGCCGTTGAAATGCAATTTCCTTCTTCAAATGGACTGCATTCATTTACTATCGGAGCGGCACCAGACGGGAGCTTGGACGCGATGCTTGCACAAAGTGGGTTGTCGCTTGCTGCAATCGATTTGCACTCTCTTCCAAAGGAGGGGGCGGTGGCAGAGTGGTTCAGTATACCGCACGGGACTCGCGACATTGGGGCTGGCTACAGCGACCAGGCGGCAGCAGGTTTCCTTCAACCACAGGTTTTGCCAGCCCTGTATGATGCGCTCTTCTTCATAGAAAAGACAACTTCAGCACGGCCCGTTGAAGGAGGCTCATGGACGGTGGCACAGAGGCTTCCGACTCCTGCAAATCTCGATTTCGAAAGCAGTGAGGCTGGGAAACCCCCGATTCATTGGGTCGTGCCCTCTCGAATTGCTGGCCTAAACTTTCAGGTTGTAACAAGCACCGACAATCCAAGGAGTGGCGAGCGTTGTGCGATGATCAGCGCGTTTCCTGGGAAAAAATATGGTGAAACTTCTGGCAGGCTTCAGCAAACAATCGACGCTGTATCCTACCGTGGCAAGAAAATTGAGCTGCGTGCAGCGGTGCGAGTGCAGACGAATGCCGAAGGAGACAAGGCCTATCTGTGGCTTCGTATATCAAAGCAAGGTGTTGGCCCTCAAGCCCTCGCGTTTTATGAAAACATGGCGGACCGTCCAATTACGAGCGACAAGTGGCGCGAATATGAGATCGTTGCTGATGTGCCAGTTGACGCGGAAACAATTTCCTACGGCCTTACTTTCACCGGTGAAGGGCAAGCGTGGCTCGATGCCGTATCTATTCAGGTGGTTCACAAATGAGCCATGGACAATGGCAAAACAAATTCACATTACCAACGGCAAACCCCGACAGGAGAGGTTGGGGCAAGCCGACGCTTGCACGGTAGATAGGCGATGTCTAAACTAAGGTTGGCTAGAAGTAAAGTGCCCGCCTACGCAAGAAACGCTTCGGCGGGCAAGCTCGCAACTGTTTTACCCATCGAAGTCCGTTTCTCAGGACTCAGATGGGCGGTTAGCATAAATCGGTTGGCGTGAAGAGAAGAGACCGCCTGAGACTGCTACCTTTATTTCTTCACAAATACTCTTTCAGAAACCTGCCGGTGTGCGACGTGCTCATGCCCGCCAATTCCTCCGGCGTTCCGGTTGCCACCACTTGTCCTCCCCCATTACCTCCTTCGGGCCCAAGATCGATGACGAAATCAGCGCACTTGACGACATGCATGTTGTGTTCAACCACAAGGAGCGAATGCCCCGCCTCCACGAGTGCGTTGAAACACTTTAGGAGCTTCGCAATATCGTCGAAATGAAGTCCCGTCGTCGGCTCATCGAAAATAAAGAGCGCACGTCCTTCCGATTTGGAAGCCGTCAAATGGTTCGCCAGCTTGATCCGTTGGGCTTCTCCTCCTGACAAAGTTGTCGCGGGCTGCCCCAGGCGCACGTAGCCAAGTCCGACGTCATCAAGGATCTTCAATCGTTGAGCTACCTTACGTCCATCGGGATGCTGAGCAAAGAAGTCAATCGCTTCGGTGATCGTCATCCTGAGCATGTCATCGACGTTCTTGCCATGATAGCGGACCTCGAGCACTTCCTGTTTGAACCTCTTTCCCTTACACGACTCACACGTCAGGTAGAGATCGGCAAGGAATTGCATTTCCACTTTCTGAAAGCCGTCCCCTTCACAAACATCGCATCGACCTCCAGGGACATTAAAAGAAAAGTGCCCGGGCATGAAACCGCGGATCCGGGCCGCCTGCGTGTGAGCAAGCAGGTCCCTGATAAGGTCGAAGATCTTCAGATACGTCACGGGGTTCGACCGGGGCGAACGCCCAATAGGTGATTGGTCGACGAGCTCCACGCGCTCGATGTGTTCAGCCCCTTGTATTGAGCCAAACCTGCCGACACTCCCTTCGAACCCACCCTTCATCTTCTGGATGCCTGCGTAGAGGATTTCATGCACCAGCGTGCTTTTCCCGGAGCCGCTCACGCCAGTGACGCACACGAACATCCCGAGCGGGATACGCACATCAATCCCTTTGAGGTTATGCTCGGCCGCTCCTTTGACGAGAATCGACTGTTCCATGTCGCGACGACGCTTGCGCGGGGTCGGGATGCGAAGCTTGCCGTTCAGGTATTGCGCCGTGAGCGAGGTAGGGTGCTTGAGCAGCTCGTCTACCGTACCACAGCAGACAACCTCTCCCCCATGCTCTCCTGCCTTCGGCCCCATATCGACAACAACATCCGCTGAACGGATCATTTCTTCATCATGCTCGACGACAAGAACGCTATTGCCGACATCTCTGAGCGACTTAAGGATATTGATCAGCTTGTTGTTATCGCGTGGGTGAAGGCCGATGCTTGGCTCATCGAGCACGTAGAGCGATCCAACCAGTGACGACCCAAGCGAGGTTGCGAGGTTGATGCGCTGCGACTCGCCCCCCGAAAGCGTCATGGTGAGGCGATCGAGAGTCAGATAGCCGATACCGACATCGTTCAGGAACTTGAGGCGCTTCCTGATCTCCTCGAGTATCCTCTTCGCGACGTCAAGCTCAAACCTCGAGAGCTTGATGCGGAGGAAGAGTTCGTTCGCATCTGCGATGTTCATCCGAACGACTTCATGGATTGTGTTCCCTGCGACCTTGATGTTCAGCGCGTCGCTCCGGAGCCGGGACCCGTTGCACTCGTCACAGGTCGTGTACCCACGGTATCGGCTGAGGAGGACCCTGTAGTGGATCTTGTAGGATTTTCGTTCGATGAATTTGAAGAACTTGTGTATCCCATCAAACCCGTTGTAGCCGTTGAGAACAATATCCAGTTGCTTTGGAGTGAGTTGCTTGAACGGGACATCGAGAGGGATACCCGCTTCACGGGAAATGGTCATGAGGCCCTTGAGGTTCACGCGCCACTTCGGGGAATTCCACGGATGGATTGCTCCCTGCCGGATTGTTTTGTTCGGGTCCGGGACAACCAAATCCATGTCAATGCCCATCGACCGTCCGAATCCCTGACATTTCGGACATGCTCCCACGGGATTGTTGAAAGAAAACATGCGCGGATCCGGATCCTCATAGCGGATTCCGTCGTTCGGACACTCATAGTGCTGTGAAAACCTGAGGAGCTGCTTCGAATCCAGGAGGTAGACATGCGAATAACCATCCCCTTCAACGAACGCGGTATCGATGGAATCGGCGAGCCGCTTGTCACTCTCCTTGTCGTTCTTGCGAAGCACCAGACGGTCGACGAGCACGAGGACCCCCTTTTTGCTCTTCGCTTTGAACTCAGTTTCATTCAGGTCGATCAACTCACCGTTCGCCACAATGCGGAAAAACCCGCGCTTCTTAAGCGCGTCGAGTTCTTCTTTTAAGGTGTGGCCGGGATGATCGTGCAAGGGGAACGTAATGTATGCCTTCGTGCCGTCGGGTTCGAGTTGCAGTTTGTCAACGACCGTGGAAACGGTGTCGCGCTTCACCAGCTCTCCGCACTCCCGGCAATACGTCTGCCCGATGCGACCGAAAAGAAGCCGGAGGTAGTCATAGATTTCCGTCGTCGTTGCGACCGTCGAGCGCGGGTTTCGGGTCGAAGTTTTCTGCTCAATGGCAATGGAAGGGCTTATCCCTTGGATCAGGTCGACGTCAGGTTTGTCCATCCGCTCGAGGAACTGGCGGGCATACGATGAGAGGCTTTCCACGTACCGGCGTTGACCTTCGGCATAAATCGTATCGAACGCCAGACTGGATTTCCCCGATCCGCTAACACCCGTCACAACGACCAGCTTGTTTCGTGGAAACTCAAGGCTCACGTTCTTGAGATTGTGAACCCTGGCCCCTCGGACAATGATGGAGGTAAGGCGGCCGGGCTTCCTCGGCTCAATCGGAACAGCAGCGGTGACCGCAATGGCACCACCCGCTGGCGTCGCCTTTGATTCTATGAGAGGTTTTTTCTTCGGCAATTGGAAAGGTTGGTTTTCAGTTTTGAGTTGTCAGTTTTGAGTTTCAGGTTCACTATTCACCGCTTTCCCTGAACCATTCAACTTACTTGTCCATGACGGGAAAATCAATTCGAAAATTCCACGAGGTCTAACCCACATTCAGCCACAACGAGCATCTGCTCGTCTTGCCTTTCTGCGCAGCGCTCTCTACATTACCTCGAAACTTTTCTTCCCCTTCATGCCAGAGCTACCCGACCTGACAGTATACATTGAGAGCCTAGAGGCCCGCGTGAAAGGCGAGCGCCTCGAGAATATCCGGCTCAACAATCCCTTCATCCTTCGCACATTCGATCCACCGCTCAGCAGCGCAAGCGGAAAGGTCGTGAAGCGTGTATCGCGGATTGGAAAGCGGATTGTGTTTGAGCTGGAAGATGAACTGTTTCTCGTCGTCCACCTGATGATTGCCGGGAGATTTCATTGGAAGAAGCCGAAGGCCAGAGTCGGGGGAAGGATGGTTCACGCCGGCTTCGATTTTCCTGCAGGGACCCTTCTGCTCACCGAGGCGAGCACAAAGAAAAGGGCTTCCATGCATCTCGTGAAGGGGCGTGAAGCACTTGCTCAGTTCGATCGGGGTGGACTGGAGGTTCTGGATTCAAGTCTGGATTCATTCCGTGGAGCACTCGTCCGCGAAAATCGCACACTGAAGCGCGCCTTGACGGACCCCCGGTTGTTCAGCGCCATCGGCAACGCGTACTCAGATGAGATCCTGCATCGGGCCAAGCTCTCCCCTCTGAAGCTGACACGCCAACTTTCCGATGAAGAGGTTGTGCAGCTGCATGGCTCGACCAAATCTGTCCTGACGGAATGGACAAGACGACTCGGGGAAGAGACCGGTAAGGGATTCCCGGAGAAAGTGACCGCATTTCATGCCGAGATGGCCGTTCACGGACGGTTTGGACACCCATGCCCCGTCTGCGGTTCGAAGGTGCAGAGAATTGTGTATGCCGAGAATGAATGCAACTATTGTGCTCGTTGCCAGACCGGCGGGAAGATGCTTTCTGATCGCTCCCTGGCGAGGTTATTGAAAGACGATTGGCCGAAAACCATCGATGAGCTGGAGAGCGGGGAACAAATCTATCACGGATGATCTTTGGTACCGAGGCTTTCAAAAAAAGGGCCACTGGAAGAATCCTTTATTCACGCGATAGTGACGCTGCTTGCTATTGCGTGGGAGCGTCAGTTACTTTCTTTCCGATCCCGTCACGCAGGTTGCGTGACGGGACGAAATCATAACGCACACCTTGGACTTGCCAACACGCTTGCCATAATTTCCGTGCCCAGCGCCAAGAAGAGCCATCAAGAATCTCGAAACATGCACGGAAATTAAACTCATTCCTGAACCTGCCATCGCACCTGCCGATGATTTCGGATGCTTGGCACCGAGCCGAACCAAGACCGTTCATCGACAGTCGGACCCTCGGACAACAACTTGAAACTTTAGGTGCTTCAAAAGGTGAACGTTACACGCGCAGTCGGCACGAACTCAACGAAATCGTTTGATCGGACCGTGGGTTGGAGGTGAGCTTCAACTTTGAGCTGATGATTGAATTGTGCTGCGCTCCATGCCGCATCGATTGCAGAAAGCAAATGGTTGACAACCAGCAGAATAGAACCGGTGGTGGCAATATTATAGAAGTCGTTTGCTTTCCCACGCATCTTGGAATAATCCAGAAACCGCGCTGACACGTCGCCGTTGACGATTCGCTCAGGCGTCATCACTCCCGCATCATCCCACCCTGCCGCGAACTGGGGGTACTTGCCGATCAGTTCGTAGTACTGCTGCTCAGGCCGGTGTGGCAACTGATGTGTAAATCCGTTGCCGGCTCTCTGGGCAATTGCATTCTCCACCGCATTGATCTTCGCCCAATCCACGCGTTGCCAAGGAGGAAGATTGTCTGTGCCGGAGATGAAGGGTACGGTAAAGGAGGTCACATCGGGATTCAGTTTTGTCACATTATCCTGTATCCACTGCGCATAGCGCACGACCGACCAATGGTCGTCCGCGAAATTCTGGAAGAGCGTTGTCTGATCATTCCCCTTTGAGTAATACGAAGCGTAGAACACCCACAGAGCTGTCTCCGCAAGCACAAACCCTCCGGCCCGCCAGTAGCTTTTCGTATAGAACTCACCGGCACCTGGAATTACGATCGACATTGCTCCAGCCAGCAGCGGAGATTTCTTGCCGGGGTTGTTATCGTTCATCCGGCGCTGGGAGGAATCGGTCATCCTCATCATCTCGAAACTGGCAAGCAAATCCAGACGGGGATTACCCGTCAGGGCGATTTGCCCCTGCCTGCGCATCTCACCAGTACCCATTACCTGACACCATCCGGTCGACACCAGACTCAAGACACCCGCTACAACCAATGCCGCACATCGACTCAGCATGCTCTCACCTTGCCCTATATGACATGTTCTGAAGAGGCTGGCTGATTGGGTTCAGCTCAAAATCGAAGAGGATTCCGAGATAGAACCGCCATTCCTTGCCGTACGTCACTTCATCATTGTTAAACGTCCGGCTAAAGCGATCGAGGCCGTACGCTCCGGAGAAGAAAATGCGTGTTGGATACTGGTAAAAGGAGAACGCTTCAAGTCGGAACTCGAAACCGGCATCGCGTTTCCAATCGCTGAACGACGGCGCAGCGCCGCTCCAGGCGTCACCGTAGTCGGCGAAGACCGACCCATACAGCTTCGTGAAGTAGAATTCCAGGAAACGTGCATTGATCGTCGTC
>Ga0187878_1001873_pt1 | contig 19536 bp, 15 predicted proteins | sample June2016WEW_17_1_FD_132979 | JGI IMG/M metagenome (GOLD analysis project Ga0187878, IMG submission 132979) | Peatland microbial communities from SPRUCE experiment site at the Marcell Experimental Forest, Minnesota, USA - June2016WEW_17_150 | ecosystem: Environmental > Terrestrial > Soil >...
GGCCTACCAGACCCATCCCGAACGCTTCGTCCATGGCCGGCCCCAGCCGCCCAGGTTGCCTGTGGCGGTCTGGATCAACCCGCCAACTGCTTGTTGTGCCTCTCTCACCGGCCCTGGGGGCGCCGATGCCCCTTGATGAGTCCCACGAGCTACACTGAATTGCCGAGACGGTTGTCTCAAAACCGTTGACACATTCCGCTCGATGCCGCCCGGGGATCCTATGAGGAGGGGATCGAAATTGCGCGCGAGATTGGCCACCGGGAGAACTTGGCCCTGCTCCTGGTCAATCTGGCCTGACTTGATCGTTGGAAGGGAAACCCTGAAAGATCCGAGCAGCTGCTGGAGGAAGCGCAGTCACTTGCAGAAGGTATGGGCCAGCCGCGGCACATGGCGGCTGCGCTTGTAGGGAAGGGGGAAGTCCAGTTCGAGCGCGGCTGGAGGGCAAAGGCAACTGAGAGCTTCAAGAAAGCCAAGGATCTAGCAGCGGCCATAGGGCACAGGGCAATCTTCCTTGAGGCAGAAAAGGGACTCGTGCGCTGCGGGGATGAGCCCATCGAGTTCATGGCGGCGAGAGACGGATATGCGTGTGCCCCCTTCCTGACCAGCTCAAGCCACGTCCCATCGACAAAGAAGAGGAGCTGGCTATGTTGCAAGTCTTCTGGCCGATATCCTATGAGGATTGTTTGAAGAGAGAGAGCGAATCGAACAGGCGGAAGGAATTTACATAGTGATCAATAGATTGGCTGATTCGCTCAATCACATATTCGTGGGAGTCCAGCCCGGCCCGCGCAAGATTCCTGTACAGTCGGCGACGTGCTGCGCGAACCTCTGGGTCAGTCCAGACGTATCGTGCTCCTGTTTGGGTCAGCCAGTCGCGCCGCTCAGGGCGTAGCTCCTGAAAACGCTCCCCTCGCTCACCTGGAAGGAGCCACTTCTTCCATCGCCCGGAACGGACTACCGCCGACTCCAAGCAATCCATGAATCGAGAAGGTCTGATTCGACCACGGGCCCTCTCCAGGTCCAGCTCCTTCTGGCACAGATCTGCAAGCGCGGCGAACTCGGCAGAGGTGAACTCCGGTCCTACGTTGGCAGCTCCCATGCCGCTGTCGGGGTAGGCCGAGGCGTTTTCTACCCAGTCTGTGTAATGTCCTTTGATCAGGGACCCAAGAGGGGAAACTATCGCGAAAAGCTGTTGAGCCATCTTGGGGTCGAAGTAGGTCGTGTGAAGGTTGGTGCCAACTTTCCCCACAATGAAGCAAGGCCACGCGTCCAGCAGCCCCTCCTCCTCAAGTCGACGGCGCAAAAGGTTGACGAATTCACGGAAAGTAGGGATATCCGTCAGGCCACCGTGAACCTCCTCCGTGCCTACTTCGTAGTCGACTGGAGGCAGGGTGAGACGGCGCCTCTCCGCCTCACAAAAACGGATGAGATCCAACGTCCTCGAGACGACCAATCCGATGGGTGGAGGCTGGCTTTCGCCTTTCTCGATGTCAAGAGTGGCATCAATGTGCAACAGCTGGTACCCGGCAAGAAGGCATGCCCGCAGGCTCTTCTTCACCTCTCGTAAGGTTGCCTCAAGAGAAAAGTTCGCCTCGCGGTGTCGGTCCTTGAGCCATGGGCCGCCGTGGTCCAAGCAGGGTATGAGTGGGCCGCTCCACTTGTATTGTCTGGCAATTCGTTTGAGCCGCGTAACGAATTCTTTGGGAGTCCAGCTTGTGTAACCGCCATCTCGGTCGACTTGATTCAGGGTAGCGGCAAAGAGGATGGGCAAGTTGTTTCGCGATGCCACTCGTACGGCCGCCTCAAGCACTGCCTCGGAGTTTGGGCAGAGAGCCAGAAGGGTCATCGGTGTCGCCTTGCCCTCCCTCAATCTCAGTAGTCGTTGGACGAGCATGGAGACTGGCTTCATAGGACTTAATCCAATCCTGGGGAGAGCCCCCAGCGTGGGGTCTCTGCGATCCCATTCGGTTTCAACAGCTTGTTCAGAACGATCCTCTCTCTATCGAGGGGATGTGACGGGGTGCAGCCTCCTGCAGGACTGAAAGACTCTTCGCGCGAATAACCCGCCTTCATCGAATGCCCTCCCGTCGCTGCCGCGAATCGTAGATGACCTCTGGAAACAGGGATCCACCGCGGGCAACAGTCCCGCGCGGGTTGGTGTGAAGCGCATTAGAGTGGTTCGTAATCGCCTGATCGCCCCCTTGGAGCATCGTGAGTGTACATTCAATTGGGATTCAATTCGAAACTGACCGCTGGTGGACACCGCCCCCAAAGGCTTCTGCGGATCCAATCTTAGCATGATACGAGTAGCGGAGCATGCTAAGATTGGCGCTACGCTAACAAACGTCCTTGCGACGGCGATGAGGGGTCGCATAGGCTGCCTGAGGCCGTGGGGATCAAAGACGTGCTCCCTCCTCTTCGTGTCAACTGTCGCCCGATACTGGTCCATCAACGATCGGCCAACCTGGGCCACTCACACATGATAGAGGAGGCATGGGCTCCTGGATGACGGATTCGTGAGCAACGACTGGGATCAAGCATCGGCAGTCTCGTCGATGAGATCCTCCTGGTCTCTGGGGGATGCTCCAAGAGCTCGGTAGCTGGCGCCGGTGATCAAGAGCGTCTGAGCGTTGTGCGCCAGGGGATTCAGGCCAGCTGATGTGAACCAGGCAGGATGAGCCCCACTGGAACCGCATGTCGACATCGAGATGATTTGGAATGTACAGGCGGTGTTCTCTCTGCGGCAATGCAACAGCTACCAGGAATCCAGCTCGCACTCTGACGTCGATAGTCCCTCTTCCTTTGCGGCCTCGCCTTTGCTTGGCAGCAAAGCCCTCCGAGATCGGCGGACCGGACCAGGCCATCACAGGGATGGGCCGAGACCCCAGTTGGGCAGGCGTCAGGTCCGTGGCCATAACGGCAGCTGGGGAGGGGGAATCCGCTCAAGGAACGTCTTGCAAGGAAGGCTATAATTCGCAATGGACATTGAAGCATCAACAGGATGAGGGGACCGTCCATTGACTCTTGCCGAATGAGTGGTATGCTAAACTTCGTAAGTCTATTGAACTTTCGAAGTCTATCCTTGTTGTTGCCTCGGAAATGCTGATGAAAAAGGCAACGCGCCAGCAAACAAAGGAACACAATCGCAACCTCGTCCTTAAGACCATCTTCGAGCACCCCAGTGTTAGCCGAGCGGAGATTGGCCGAATCACAAGCCTAACTCCTACAACTGTGTCCAGTATTGTTGCCAATCTAATGACTGAGGGTTTGGTCAATGAGATGGGAGTGGGTGCCTCGATAGGTGGCAAACCCGGCATCCTGCTGGGTCTTGTCGACGATGCCAGGTATCTAGTCGGCCTCGACTTGGGGCAGAACCAATTCAGTGGTGCTGTCCTGAATCTGCGTGGCGAGATCAAGACGATAACCAACCTCCCGGTCAACAATCGCAATGGGGACTACGCCCTGGCGCTGGTCTTCGAGATTGTTGATCGGCTCGTGCATGACGAATTTGGGCCGCTGGTGGGCATTGGGGTGGGCACACCCGGGTTGGTTAACACCCGAGACGGTGTTGTCATCAGCGCAGTCAATTTGGACTGGCGGGACTTGGCGCTGGCTCAGCTGCTGCGGGACCGCTACCATCTACCGGTTCGCGTCCTCAACGATAGTCAGGCCGGGGCGATGGGGGAATACGCCTACGGGGGAGGCCACGATGATGAGGGCAATCTGGTGGTGATCAATGTGGGCAACGGGATTGGTGCGGGGATCCTTGTTGGCGGCCACCTCTTTCAGGGAGATGGCGGGGCGGCAGGCGAGATTGGACATGTCGTTGTGATGCAAGATGGGGGGCTCCCATGCCGTTGCGGCAACCGAGGCTGCCTCGAAACGGTGGCAAGCGCGCGGGCCGTCCTAAAACGCGCTCAGTTGATGGCTAGTCACTCGGCCGACGCTGTCAGGGCCAGCCTGTCAGGCGAGATCACTTTGAATGATGTAGAGCAAGCCTTCGTGGCGGGTGATCCGTCGGTGAAGCAAATCGTGTTGGAGGCGGGACATTACATGGGTTTGGCCATCTCCAGCCTGGTTGGGACACTCAATATCCGCAAGATCGTGCTGTCCGGTGACATGACGCGCTTCGGTGCACCATGGCTGGGCGCCATTCGCGAAACGATGTCCGGAACGGCCCTTTCCAGTCTGACGCAGGAGACACGGGTTGAGATCGGGCAAGTGAGTGGAAATCGAGTCATCATGGGTGCGGCCGCTCTGTTGCTGAACGATTATTCTCTCCTATTCAGTCGATGATCGCATTGGCGCATATTCTCTTTTAGCGCCCATGCCTTCGCCATGGAGAAGTTGCAACATGAGGGGAAGTCTAAGACTAGTCGAACCCCGATTGCTGCCTCCCCTCGATGATGCTTTTCGCCCGGCGATCCTGGCCAATCGGGCCTTTCTGCAAGAGGTCGGAGACAAGGGCATTCCCTTGGTGATTGGCTTGGAACGAAATGAAAGTCAATTGTCGCGATTTGAAACGAGAGTCTTCCCGGAAGGCGACCCGCAGGCGGATGCGAACTTCCGCTTCGTGGAGCGGCTAGTCAAGTTCTTGCTCTGGCAGCGCGGCGGGCACAAAGTCTATGTGGGTGGGCCATATTCCATAGGGGACTACATCCGTAATTGCTACTCGCCCGATGGGGAGCGCAAGTTCGACTACCACTTCATGGGTGACCAGGTCTACGAGAAGACCTTCACCGTGGTGCCGTGCGATCCTTCGGAAGTGCCGGCGGGCTGCGAGACCGGCCAGGCCCTGGGGCGCAATCTGGACGGCTATCGCATCGGCTTTGACCTGGGTGCCTCGGACCGCAAGGTGAGTGCCGTGGTCGACGGCCAAGTAGTCTACAGCGAAGAAGTGATTTGGGAACCACGCAAACATTCTGACCCGGACTACCACTACTATGAAATCATCACCGCTCTGAAGACCGCGGCATCGAAGATGCCTCGCGTGGATGGGATTGGCGGCAGTTCAGCAGGCATTTACATAAACAACCGTCCGATGGTGGCCTCCCTTTTTCGCGGGATCCCGAAGGACCGCTTCCATGAGATCAGAGATCTCTTCCTACGTATTGGGAGCGAGATGAATGTGCCGCTGGAAGTGATCAACGATGGAGATGTGAGCGCTCTAGCGGGGTCCATGTCCCTCGAAGACAACGGAGTGCTGGGAATTGCGATGGGTTCGAGCGAAGCAGCCGGTTACGTCGACATGCACGGCCACTTCATGGGTTGGTTGAGTGAATTGGCTTTTGCGCCGGTGGACTACAGCCCGGAGGCACCCGCCGACGAGTGGTCGGGAGATATCGGATGCGGCTCGCAGTATTTTTCGCAGGAGTGCGTGTTCAGACTGGCGCCTCGGGCAGGCATCCGCCTCCCGGAGGGTATCCCGGACGCAGAAAGACTGGCCTTCGTGCAGGCGAAGCTGGAAGCTGGGCATAAGGGGGCGGCCAGGATATGGCAGAGCATCGGAACTTACCTGGGCTACGCCCTGGCTCACTACGCAGACTTCTACGAATTCAAGCATGTGCTCATTCTTGGGAGATGCGCTTCCGGCCGGGGAGGAACACTCATCCTGGAGGAGGCGAACAGAGTGTTGCAGACCGAATTCCCGGAACTAGCCGCCCGCATCCACGTGCAATTGCCCGATGAACGTAGTCGGCGCGTCGGGCAGTCAATTGCTGCGGCCAGCTTACCGGCGATCAAGGTAAGACCATAGGATGGCTCATGCGATTTCACAACGACAGCGCGCAGATCTTCGTCCCCGATGGCATCCCCGTCGAACAGGCCCTGGCGCGAACGACTCACATGGCCGTCAGCGCTCATCAGGATGACATCGAGATCATGGCGGCTTCACCGATCCTCCAGTGCTTCCAGCAGGGAGACAAATGGTTCACGGGCGTGGTGGTCACCGATGGGCGTGGTTCACCTCGCGATGATCTGTACAAGGACTACAGCGACGAGGATATGCGCATAGTGCGGTTCAAGGAGCAGAAGAAAGCAGCGGTTGTCGGCGAGTACGCCGCCCAGGTGATCCTGGATTACCCGAGCAAGGACGCCAAGGATGGCCACTGCGGGTTTCCGGCCGAAGATATCGTAGTGCTCCTGAAAGCTGCCCATCCTCAGTTCGTCTACACTCACAACCTCGCCGATAAGCACGATACCCACGTGGCCGTTGCCCTGCGGGTCCTTGGCGCTATCCGCAGCCTCTCGGAGACCGAGCGCCCTCAGAAGCTTTACGGCTGCGAAGTCTGGCGTGACCTCGACTGGATGGTGGATGAGGACAAGATTCCCTTTGATCTGACAGCCCACGAGAATCTCCAGGTGGCATTGCTCGGCTTGTACGATTCGCAGATCTGCGGTGGCAAGCGCTACGACCTGGCCACCATGGGACGCCGGCGTGCCAACGCCACGTATTCTGAGACGCACGGGGTGGACATCACAGAGGGATTGTCTTATGCCATGGACCTGACGCCTCTGATCCATGACACCAGCATGGATATCCCTCTGTTTGTGCGAGAGCACATTCAGCGCTTTGCCCAAGATATCACTGGCCGCCTGAGGCGGGTAGGCTAGGACGCAGTGCGGCCGTTCGAAGGCGAGTTCGTCACCATCGGTTCAGACCATGCCAAGTTCGGCCACGCCCCAGATCCTCAGGCCGCGTTGGCCACTGCAGCGAACTTGACCGTGACATAGGCAGAGGCAGGCGACAAAGTCGCAGCTGCCGTCGCGGCGGGGATAGCACTGGACATGTGCGCTTCAGGCGCCAGGCCTATGTCGGAGGAGAATGCCTTGGGAAACCCGCGCGTGCCGCACACCTTAACAGAGATTCTCTCCCAGCCCCGGGTCTGGGAAAGCACGCTCCGCAAGCTCTCGGAGTTGCGGGAGACCGATCTACCACGCCTGGCGGAATATGATCAGGTTCTTTTCACTGGCTGCGGCTCGACATACTACCTCTCGGTTTGGGCCTCTCGGCATTTCCAGCAAGCTCACGGCGTCATTTGTACTGCGGTGCCCGCTTCAGAAGTGGTGTTGTTCCCCGATGCCTGGGTTCGAAAAGGGGCCAAGGCCCTTCTCGTGGCGATTTCCCGGTCTGCCCAGACAACAGAAACGCTGAAGGCTGTTCGGGTCTTCCAAGAAAGAGGGTACGGAAAGACGATCTCGATCACGTGCAATCCAGAGGGACGTCTGGCCCAAATGACGGAGGGGGTCCTAGCGACGCCCGATGGTCAAGAGGAGGGCGTGGCGCAGACGCGATCATTCTCCTCCATGATGCTAGCCGTCGCACTTCTGAGCGAGCGGAGGGTTCCAGCCGAGTTGCCACAGTCATTGCGGGCGAGCGGGGAAAGAATTATCGATCGGTACGGCTCCCTGGCGGCCGAAATTGGCAGTCAGCCGGATCTGACCCGCTTCTTCTTCCTTGGTAGCGGTCCCCTTTTCGGATTGGCAAGCGAAGCGATGCTGAAGATGAAGGAGATGTCGCTAAGCTACGCCGAGGCGTTTCACTTCATGGAATTCCGGCACGGGCCGATGTCAATGGTTGATAGTCACACACTGGTCGTCGGCCTTCTGAGTGATCAAGGGCGAGGCCAGGAACTCGGAGTCCTTGACTCGATCCGTCGGTTTGGAGCCAGGACTCTGGTCATCAGCGAGGCCTCTGACGAGTCCGTGCCCGGCGCGGTCGACTATTGGGTCTCGATCGCGAGCGAAGTGCCGGCTGCTTGGCGAGCTCCGCTGTACCTTCCCGTCCTGCAACTGCTTGCCTGCCACAGGGCCGTGGCGAACGGTCAGGATCCCGACCACCCTGCTCATCTGCAAGCTGTTGTTGAGCTTGAACCATCCGGTTCGTCGATCGATGGAAGACATGACTCTTGGTTCGTTGAGGGCCGAGACAAGACGCCTGATATGAGACGAGGGATCGATCCTTCGAAGCCCATGCTCTTCAAGATGCCCATGAGCGGCCGGAGCGAACCATGAGTGAGGGTCCTGGCAGGACGGGAAGGAAGGGCACCCGTCCGCTTGTGGTGGGTGTGGACGTCGGCGGGACCAAGGTTGCCGCTGCGGTGGTGAAGGGGGACGGCGAGATCTTAGGTCGGGTCATGGATCCGACAGACCTTGACAGCCCCAATGAGACGCTAAAGGGCATCGCGGGCGCGGTGAGTCGTGCGATCCAGGCGGCCGGATGCGAGACGAGCGACATTTCCGCCGTGGGTCTTGGCATTCCTGGCAAGGTTGACCCGGCTACGGGAAAAGGGATTCTGTCCGTCAATCTAGGTTGGCGCGATGTTCCCGTCAGGGACAGCTTGCAGGATGCCCTCCGTCTCCCATGTGCGATCGAGAACGACGTGAAGGCAGCCGCGCTCGGCGAGCATCGCTTTGGTGTTGGTCGGGGCCTGCGGAACATGATCTACCTGATCATTGGAACCGGGATCGAGGCCGGGGTGATTATTGACGGCAGACTGTACCGGGGCAGCACGGGCATGGCCGGCGAGATCGGCCACGCGGTCATTGATCCGCGCGGTCCGGTCTGCAAGTGCGGGGGCAAAGGATGCCTCGAAGCGATTGCCTCCGGACCGGCAATCCTCGCGCGCGGCTCGTCCATTGCCAGCTGGGTGCCGGAAGAAGGCTCATCTGAGGGGTCCGCGCGGATTCGTCAAGCCACAGCAGGTGCCATCTTTGATGCTGCCACTCGAGGGGATCCGGCCGCAGCGGAGATCGTCAGGGAGGTCTCCAAATACCTCGGGCTCGCCGTGCAGTGGCTGATCATGGCGTTTGACCCCCAGTTGGTAGTCCTGGCAGGCGGAGTGGCACAGGCTGGCAGGCCGCTTCTTGACAGTGTCCGTTGGCAACTGGCAGGCTTGGCAGAAGACTCGTTGGTATTTCGAGAAATGTTCGCGGCGGAGTCTATCCAGCTAAGCGAGTTGGGGGTAGATGCCGGCGTGCTCGGAGCCGCCGCGTTGGCCGTGCGCTTGTCCAGCGGAACTGGCGAGGGTGCCGCAGATGCGTAATGAGTTGATCCATGAAACACGAGGAGGTGGTGACCATCGGGGCTTGAGGACCGCACTGGCAATTGGACTTTAATCGATCAGACCCGTAAGGAGGCGAACATGAAAGGCAAGCTGTCGCACAGTCTTCTTGTGTTATGCAGTCTCGTGACCGTTGCCGCCGTGATGGTCGGCTGTGGCGGCGCCCCCACCCAGGCTCCGGCCGTGCCCACCCAGGCTCCGGCCGTGCCCACCCAGGCTCCGGCTGGAGCCACCCAGCCTCCGACAGTGCCCACCCAGGTTCCGGCTGCGGGGGCGATCAACCTCAAATTCGTGGTGTGGTCCTACGGCCTGGATATCATCCAGGACAACATCAAGAACTTCCAGGCCGCCAACCCTGGCGTCACGGTGGCGCTGCAGGACTTCTCATGGCTGGACTACCATGACACGATTGTCGGACGGTTCACCGCCAACACTCCGACCGATGTGCTCTACGGATCGGACCACTGGCTGCAGGAGTGGGCGTCCGCGGGCTGGCTGGAGCCACTCGACACGCACTTTCCCGTCGTGACGGACTACGTCAAGGATATGGCTCCGTACGCCGCTCAGGGCGTGACATACAACGGCCACGTGTATGGTCTGCCCTATTACGCTGACACGCTCATCTTCGTGTACAACCAGGATCAGCTCCAGAAAGCAGGCTTTGACCACCCGCCGGCGACCTGGGAAGAGCTGACCGCGCAAGCGAAGGTAATCAAGGCGAAGGGGATCTGCAACTACCCGATGATCATGGCCTTCTCGCAACAGGAGGGCGCCTCGATCGAGGCCTTCACCGCCATGGTGTACTCGCGCGCCCCGAGCCCAGGCTCGATGTTTGACGCTCAGAACAACCCGACCTTTAACCAGGCCGGTGGCCCCATGGCTCAGACCGTCGATTGGCTGCACAATGCCCTCCAGGTGGACAAGATCCTCGACCCTGGGTCGCTGACGACAGCCGAGATCGATCAGGTGAAGAGCATGCAGGCCGGGGCCCATACCTTCACGGTCTTCCCCTCTTACAACCTGGCTGAACTCAACAAGCCGGCCTCCTCGGACTACGCTGGAAAGTTCAAGATGGCCCTGATGCCCGGGTCAAGCCACGCCACCGAGGGCTACGTTCGCTTCTATGCCCTGTCCAGTCAGGCCGTGGCTCGCGGGCCGGATGTGCTCAACGCCGCCTGGAAATTCCTCGAGTACTTCGGTGGCAAGACCAACGGGCAATACGTGGTCGTGAAGCGCTGGGCGGTGCAAAACGGCCTTGGCTTTGGCCAGCTCCCGCTCTGGAGCGACGCAGACGTCCAGAAGGCCTTCAACGCCTGGGGCGACACCAGTCTGCTCCAGCAGCAGTCTAAGCTGGCGTGGGTCAAGGAAGGCCTGACGCCGTTCTGGGGCACGTGGGATGTGTTCACGCGCGCTGAGCTGCAGAAGGCCTACCTCGGCCAGGAAACGACCGCGGCCGCTCTCAATGCAATGGAAGCCAAGTGGAAGGAGTTGAAGAGCCAGTAGATTCGCGCATGCACCAGGGCGGCAGGGGCCGAGCCCCTGCCGCCCACCCTGGATTCCCATGCCCCGAGGAAAGGTATGACCGCCGTCACCCAATCGGCTCGCTTGAAAAGAAGCATCGCCTGGGAGAGGGTTTACCCGTATCTGTCGATCCTCCCCGCCCTGCTGGTCATTGCGCTGTTCACCATCTATCCGTTCGCCTATGCTATCCGCACCAGCCTGTTCCGGTACATCCTGACGCAACCGAAGAGCCACCCGTTTGTGGGCCTCAGGAATTTTATCGAGGTTATCCAGTCGTACTACTTCGCGAACTCGCTGCGCGTGACTGCGATGTACACAGTTGCGGCGGTGGTGTCGGTCATCGTCATCGGCTTCCTGATTGCGCTCCTTTTGAACACGCGCATGCGCACGGCTGGCGTGCTTCGGGTGCTGGTCTTGCTCCCCTGGTCAGTCCCGGCGGTGGTCAGCGGCCTCTTGTGGAAGTGGATTCTGAACTCCGACTTTGGCGCCCTGAATGGCGTCCTTTACACCCTTGGATTCATCAAGACCTACATCCCCTTCCTGGCGGATCCCAATCTGGCGAAGGTTAGCATTATCTTGGCCCACGTCTGGAAGGAGGCGCCGCTGGCGGCGATCTTCTTCCTGGCCGGCTTGCAGCTGATTCCCAACGAACTGTACGAGGCGGCACGCATGGACGGGGGCAGCGCCTGGAACACGTTGCGCTACGTCACCCTGCCATTGCTCCGTCCCACCCTGCTCGTCGTCACAGTCTACGAAACCATGGTTGCCATCCTTACCTTCGACGAGATCTATGTGATGACGGGCGGCGGTCCGGCGAATGCCACGGCGCTCATCTCCTGGTTCGCCTACGCCGAGATCTTCAAGTCGCTGAACCTCGGGCACGGCCTCGCCTTATCGATCATCATCGCCCTGATCACGTTGGTGCTGATCATCCTCTATCTGCGCGTCTTGCGGCCCGAAGAGTCCATGGAGTGAGGGAGTGTGGACGATGAACATCTTCCAAGTTCGGCGAACGCTCACCGGGGTGGGTCTCAACATGGCCGCACTCATCGTGATCTTCATCATTGTGGCGCCGTTCCTGTGGGTGATCATTGCAAGCCTACAAGGCGAGAATGAACTGCTGCGAAAGCCGCCCTCATTCCTCCCCCAGCAGCCAACCCTCGACAACTACAACTACGTTTTCACGGGGACGATCCCGACCTCCTACGAGGTGAAAGGCCAATTGCGCAGCCGCATCTCGCAGGAGGCGCGTATGATCGCGCCGGCGCTGAAGAACTCCTTCATTGTCGCCTCCGCGGTTACCCTCATCGACCTGTTCTTGGGCGTGCTGGCCGCGTATTCGTTTGCCCGTCTGCGGCTTCGCGGGAAGGCGGTGTTCTACAACTTTATCCTGGCCAGCCGCCTGATCCCGGCCATGGCCATTGCCATTCCTTACTACGTCATCATCCAGTCGCTCAAGCTGCTGGACACGTATTGGTCATTGATTTTGGTCTACACGGTGTTGACCTTGCCTTTTGCCATCTGGTTCCTGACGCTCTACCTTTCGAATATCCCGCGCGACATTGAGGAGGCCGCGTTGATGGACGGCTGCAACCGCTTGGGTGCTCTGACGCGCGTCGTCGCCCCAATGGCGCTGCCGGGCCTCGTGGCCGCGGCAGCCTTTGCGTTCATGTCATCCTACAACGAGTTCCTTTTCGCCCGATTCCTGACCCAGTCCATCAAATCGCAGACAGTCCCAGTGATCATTGCCTCGGTGGCGGGGAACCCCGACGCCTCCTACACACTGATCTCGGTATGCATGACGCTCGCGATCATTCCGCCCCTTATCCTGGCCGTGGTCATGCGGCGTTGGCTGACGCAGGGTCTGTCCGCCTCGGTCACATACCGCTGAGCGTGTAGGCGCGGACCAAAGGAGGCAGCCATGCCTGCCCGGCCTGTAGGAGACGCGGTTAGAGCCAACGAGGGCACGCTCGCGCTGCCCACGTATGGTGTCCGCTCCCAGAACCTCAACCCGTTCTTCGGCTCGCAGTACGGCGTCGCTCACATTTACCCATACACACTGCTAGACGACATCGACCCTAAACCGCGGGTCCGGACGTATCGCACGTTGCAACTCGAGAATCGATACTTGCGCCTTACCGTCTTGCCGGACTTGGGAGGTCGTCTCTATTCACTCTACGACAAGATTTCGCGCCGCGAGGTCTTCTACAAGAACGAGGTGATCAAATTCGCGCCGCTGGCCATCCGCGGGGCCTTCTTCTCGGGCGGGGTCGAGTTCTCCTTCCCCGTTGCGCACGCGCCGACCAGTGCCGACCCGGTGAACTCGGACCTGCGTGAGAACGCGGATGGCAGCGCCACGGTCACCTGTGGCGGACTCGAGCACATCAGCCGCATGCGCTGGTCAGTCGCCCTGTCACTCTTCCCGGGGCGCTGCGCCCTGGCTCAGGACGTCTCCCTTTACAACCCGACCTCGATCCCGGGCCGCTACCACTACTGGACGAATGCCTCCCTGCCCGCGCATGACCAGACCGAGTTCATCTATCCCTTCCGCCGCTTCCGGTCCTACGAGTTCGCCGGGACTGCCTCCTGGCCGAACGCTCGAGTCGACCTGATCCGGCAGGACCGCGGCCTCGAGGGGATGGAGGGCGTCCCGAAATGGCCGGCTGATCGGTTGCGTGGCCGCGTCGATCTGCGCTGGCAAAGGAACATGGTGGCCCAGGTCTCGATTTTCGGCCGCCAAGTGGCGTGGGACTTCTTTGGCGCTTGGGATCACTCCGACGACCGCGGGTATGCGCACTACGCCGACCACCGTAATGTCGCCGGCATGAAACTATGGTCCTGGGGCAATGCCGGCTTGGGCATCATGAATCAGGCTGCTCTCACGGACGACGGCTCGCTCTATGCCGAGACCCAGTGCGGGGCAATGGAAACTCAGCTCGACTTCGATTTCTTGGCCCCCGGCAGTTGTCGGCGCTGGCGGGAGTGGTGGCTGCCCCTGCGGGGGCTGGGCGGCCTGACGTGCGCCAGCGCCGACATTGGTGCACGGCTTAGCCTATCGATCGAGGCCAGCGGCTCCCTTCACCTCAGCCTGGGACTGTGCGCCGCTCAGACGATCCGGCAGGCAGCGGTCCGGGTCAGTGCCGATGATAGGACGCTGCTCGTAGACAATGTGGACCTGACGCCCGAGCGTACCTGGAGCCGAACCATTTCGGTGGCTGCCTCCGCTGTCGGTGTCCGCCCGCTCACACTCCGGGTCACAGCCGATAGCGGAAAGATCCTGCTTGACTACACATTCGACCCCGAGCCGTCGCCAGTGGAAACTGGTGCCGCCGCCCAATCTAACGAGACGCAGTCTGCGGCCGCGTTCTATTCCCTGGGGCTCAAGCACGAAAACCTGGACAATCGTGAGGAGGCGGCTCAGGCCTATGCCAACGCTCTATCCCGCCAACCGGCCCACGGCCCGGCCCGTTTGCGCTTGGGCCTGATGCGGTTGCGTGCGGATGACTTCGCTGCGGCACAGGTCGACCTAGAGGAGGCGGTTGCCGCCGGCCTGGAGGAGGCGTCCTTCTACCTCGGCACGGCTTGGCTCTTGCAGGGCGAATTAGATCGGGCCCGCCCTGCGTTCTCGGTCGTTCCCCAGGGGCACGCCCTGCATCCCGCCGCTGTCTGCGCCCTCGGACGGATGGCACTGGGCCGCGGCGAGTGGCGCAATGCCCTCGAATGCTTCAATGAGGCGCTGACAGAAAGTTCCTCCTTCCAGCCTGCCGTCATATGGAAGGCGGTTGCCCTCCGTCGCGATGGCGGAGAGGCTGAGGCCCAGGCGGTGCTGGAGAGCCTGCTCGAGACCGATCCCCTCAATCACCTGGCCCTGCGCGAACGTTCGCTGTGCAGCGACGCGCCGCAGCCTTACGCGAAGCGCCTGGAGCGCCTCCTGGCGGACGACCTCCAGTACACACTAGACCTTGCTTGCGTCTATCTTGATGCCAGGCTGCTTGAGGACGCGCTGGCCATTCTGACCCACGCCGGCGCCAGCTGGGAGTATCCCATGATCGGCTATCTGGCTTGGGATATATGCCGACAGCTCGGACGCTCCCCCTCCGAGAGTGAGTCATGGCTTGAGCAGGCACATGCCGCCGCCCCGGAGGGGGTGTTTCCGAGCCGCCTCGAGGAGATCGTGACATTGCGCCGGGTGCTCGAACACGACATGTCAGACGCCAAGGCCCGCTACTACCTGGGTTGCTTCCTTTACGCCCACGAGCAGTTCGAAGAAGCCATTGGCCTCTGGGAGCAGGCCCTACCTGCGTTGCAGGGCTTCGCTGTGTTGCACCGGAACCTGGGCCTAGCCTATTGGCACCGGCGTGGGGATCTCCCGGCCGCCACCCGCGAACTCGAGCGCGCCATGGATATAGCCCCATCGGATCAGGAGCTGTACCTACACCTCGACTTTCTCTACAAGGCACAGGGGTTGGTCGACGCTCGCGCCACTCTCTTCGAACGGATGCGCCTCCTGACCGCCCCCCGCGATGATGTCCACAAACGCATGGTCATCATGCTCGTGGACCTAAACCGCCACCGGGAGGCGGTGCGGATGCTGGAGGATACCTTCGTACCCTCGGAGATGGACCAGTCATTTCGCAATGCGTTTGTCACGGCCCATCTTGGTGTGGCGCGCGGACACGAGCAGGCTGGCCGCCTGGAGGAGGCGATCGCAATCTACAAAAGGGCGCTCACGTACCCGGCCAACGTCGGCACAGGTCGGCCGCTTACCACATGCGATGCGGAGGTGCTATATCGGCTGGGTTGTGCCTGCGAGCGGCTTGGCCGCGTCCCGGAGGCAATCGTCGCCTGGCAAGAGGCAGCCGATGAGCATCATGCCCATGGCGATCCACTGTTCCCGTACATCCAAATGTCACTCGACAAGTTGAACCGCTATAGCGAGCTGGGGCTCGCCTGAGAAGGACCCCCGCCCGCTCCTGCGTTCTCTGATGGATCAAGGAGGTTGACACCATGAAGGTCCTATATGCCGGCGACTCCTCGTTCAACCTGGGGCCGATCGTTATCGCCTCGCCGTTCAACGTCGAGGTTAAGGGCTTCTCCAGCCACATCTGGGGACAACCTCTGATCGATGCTCTTCAGATGGAGGGTAATATCCAGGTGCATCACATGACGCCGCATGTGGCCATTTCAGACTTCCCGCGCAGCATCGAAGGTCTGTCTGAGTACGACGTCCTGATCCTGAGCGACTGCGAGTGCGAAGTCCTGGCGCTCTACCCGTTCTGGATCCCAGGAACGCCCTTGCCCAGGTCCAACCGTCTAAAGGCGATCCGCGAGTACACGCGCGGCGGCGGTGGGTTGCTTATGGTCGGAGGCTGGACGTCCTTCAGCGGACGCTTCGGCCACGGCGGCTACTACAACACTCCGGTCGAAGAGGCTTTGCCCGTTACCTGCCTCAAGGGCGTCGACGACCGGGTAGAGACGCCCGAGGGCGTACGGGTGAAGGTTCTGGACCCAAGTCATCCCATCATGGCAGGCATCCCTTGGGACCAGTGTCCGGTCTTCGAGGGCTTCAATCGCATTTTCCCCAAGAAGGACGCAAAGGTATTGGCTAAGATTGGTGAGGGGGAGGATGAGAACCCACTGGTCGTTATATGGGAGTTTGGCAAAGGCCGAGCCATGGCCTTCGCCAGCGATTGCTCGCCACACTGGGCGGCTTATTTCCAGCCCTGGGAGTTCTATGGCCAGTTCTGGCGCCAGGCCGTGCGCTGGCTGGCCAGAAAGACCTGACTCGCAGATGGATGATATCCGCTTCGCTGTGATCGGCGCCGGCTTCATGGGCAGACTGCTGGCGCGTACCGCCAGCAGTCTGCCCTACGCGCGATGCGTCGGGGCGACCGACCTGGACCTGCCGCGTGCCGAGGCGTTGACGACCGCATGCGGCGGCCGCCCGTTCGTCGACTCCGCGGAGATGCTCGAGCAGGTGCGGCCGCATGTTGTCTTCGTGGCTACGCCGGAGCCGGACCATTGCCGTCCAGCCATCTTGGCCGCTGAGCATGGGTGCCACTTGTTCATCGAGAAGCCTCTCGCCACGTCACTCGAAGACGCTGACGAAATCACCGATGCCTGCGCCCGTGCCGGTGTCCGCCTGATGGTCGGTTACATCCTGCGCTTCGAGCCGTGCTATGCCCAGATCCAGTCTGCCTTGGACCAGGGCATGATCGGTCGTTTCCTTTCGGCCTACGCCCGGCGTGATGTCGCCATCCATGAGGCGCGCCGCCTGGCCGGCCGAATCTCTCCGATCCTCTACCTGGCTGTGCATGACATCGACCAGATCATGTGGTACCACCCCTCCGCGGTCCGGTCCGTCCACGCCCACGGCCTCGGGGGGCGGGTCCAAGAGGAGTTCGGCGTTGATGATTACGCTTGGATCACGATGGATTTCGCCGATGGCGCTGTGGCCAACGTAGAGTGCGGCTGGGCCTACCCGGAGGCTTGGGCCAACTGGAGCTGGCCATCCGGCTGGGGATCGTTTGGGGACGTGCAGATGCACATTGTCGGGACCGATGGCGTGCTGAACCTGGACATGACCCCTATGGGCGTGACTGGCTGTGACCCTGAAGGATGGAAGTTCCCTGAATCGCGCCACTGGCCGGAGATGCATGGCCGGCCGTCGGGGGCGGTGCACCTGGAAGTAGAGCACTTCTTCGACTGTGTCATCGGCGGCCGCCAACCCCTGGTGACCGGCGGAGATGGGCGGCGTTCGCTGGAGGTGGCGCTGGCTGCCGAGAGGTCGATTACCGAGGGTGGTCCTGTGGCTCTCCCACTCTAAAAGTAGGTGACGGGGAAGGGGCACGAGCCTCGATCGCGCCCCGTTGTGTGTGTGTCGCTTGCAGGCAGGTCCTCCTCTCCACCCTCATGCTTCACTGCACACGGATGGGATAGAATCGCATCCAAGGCACGTTCGCGATCGATGACGCGCTGAGGGCTAGAGGTGCGCACGCTGATACGGGACGGTACGATTTTGGCGCCTTCCTCGGAAATGCGCGGAGGGACGCTTGTGATTGAGGGGGGACGGATCGTGGACGTTGTGCCGCGGCGCCTGCGCTCCGGCAAGGGAGAGATAACCCTCAATGCCAGCGGAATGTTGGTTATCCCGGGTCTCATCGACCTGCACATCCACGGCTGCGATGGGCACGACACGATGGATGCGACGCCGGAGGCACAGCGGGGCATGGGGTTCTTCCTGGCCCAGCACGGCGTCACTAGCTACCTGCCCACGACCGTCGCTGCGTCGGCCGAATGCGTCATGGCCGCCATTCGCAACGTGGCCGCGACACCTCCTGCGGCTGGCGAAGCGAGCCCGCTCGGCATCAACCTCGAAGGACCCTACATCAATCCGGCGCACGCCGGTGCCCAGCCCGTCCAGCACATCCGGCCTCCCGATTGGTCTGAGTTCGAAACCTGGCTAGCTGCTGGGCCGGTACGGATGATGACGGTCGCGCCGGAGCTAGTGGGGGCGGTGAACCTTATCGAGGGCGGCCTCGCCCGCGGCGTGGCCTTCGCCGTTGGCCACAGCGGCGCCACTTACGAGCAGGTCGTGGCCGCGGCGGACCACGGGCTAGGCCATGCCACCCACGTCTTCAACGCGATGGTTGGCCTGCACCACCGTGACCCCGGTTGTGTCGGGGCCGTCCTCGACGACGACCGGATCATCGCCCAGATCATCGTTGACGAGGTCCACGTTCACCCCGCTGTCGTCCGGCTGCTGCTGAGGGTGAAAGGCGTAAGGCGGACGGTGTTGATCAGCGACGCGATGCGGGCCGCTGGCCTTCCGGATGGAGACTACGATCTAGGCGGTGATACCATTTGCGTGCGAGGCGGGGTGGCCCGGACAACCCACGGCGGCCTGGCGGGTAGCACCCTGATGCTCGACCAGGCACTCCGCAACGTGATACGCTTGTCCGGCCTGACGCTAGTGCAGGCGCTCCCGATGGCAACATCCGTACCTGCCGCGGCGCTCGGGTTGACCGAGAGGAAGGGGTCCCTCGCGGCCGGAGCCGACGCGGACATCGTGCTCCTGGACGAGAGCCTGCAAGTCCGCTTGACTTTGGTCGCCGGCGAAGTCGTCCGCCGTCCAAGTCAGACTTCGGCGCGAGGACTCCTCAATTGATAGGCCCTGTCCTGGGTGCTTCAGTTGTCTGCCAGCTGGCCGCGTCGGGCTCGACCAACAACGGTGGGTCGCAATGGAAGCACGACTCTGTTGGGGATGCTCGGGCATGGATGTTCGGCCGCAGCCGCGGAACGCACGTCGACCATATGGCAAATGGCGGCCTTGTCTGGGCGCAGCGGTGGGAGGGGTGCTTGCGATCAGTCTTTGAGGGTGGTCAAGGGAGATCCGTACCGCACGGAGGCCAGACTCATCAATGACCTTTGGGTCGGCGTGGCCGATTGGGGCCTTGCCTATGGGGGCGGTTGCGGCGAGGCAGGATGGGGAATTGGCGAAATCGTGTTTTTGAGTGGACGCGAAGCACATCCGCAGATGCGGAGATGAAAGGGCTGCAGGTATCTTGGCCCCAGGCCATTCTAGGTGGGAGCGGCAGAGCTGGAACCAGCGACCGCGAAGTTATGAGCGCGACGAGTCTTCGGTAGGGACGATTCGTGAGGATCCCGGGGAATTCGTGCTGGTGAGTAGGCCAAGAGGCTTTTGAAGAAGAAACAAGGAACCGAGGCTCAGATGGCCTCGGTTTTGGCTGTACGCCCCGCATGGGCGCTGACTAGGAAGGTGAAAGTCCTTCCTGGGGGTGATGGCTGTGCTAGCCGAAAACCCCGTCCCAGGTTTGGGGGACAACTGGCTCACTCAGCGCGCCGGTAGTCATGGTGCAATCCATTGAGGACGGGAACCGTGATGAGCCTTCCGCGCCTCGGCCAGGCTGGCTGAGGCCCGATCCCCTCAGGA
>Ga0187878_1001879_pt1 | contig 19476 bp, 18 predicted proteins | sample June2016WEW_17_1_FD_132979 | JGI IMG/M metagenome (GOLD analysis project Ga0187878, IMG submission 132979) | Peatland microbial communities from SPRUCE experiment site at the Marcell Experimental Forest, Minnesota, USA - June2016WEW_17_150 | ecosystem: Environmental > Terrestrial > Soil >...
TACTGGTACTACGACTGGGTGATACCCGGAAGCGCGACCTTGGGCTCCTACGATGTTAAGGTGGATGTATCCGATCCGAGTGGGGGATCCGCTTCAAACACTGTCTCCAATAGCTTCACAGTGACTTTAATATAGCATGTAATATCGTCCGTTTTTTCTTTTTTAGATATCAACAATTTTACATTATTTATATTCGTTCGTATGCAGGTAAAACTATGTCTAAATGCGTGTGATTGGAAATTTTAAATACTGTCTTCCATTGTATTCAAGTATAATGTATTTCTCCTCTTTCCTGAAAGAAGTTAGAAAGAGGGCTATCCGGGGTAACGTCTGGTTTAGGACTCTAGATTGTTTAGAACGAGGAATCCTCAATCTTTCAGCTAAGATTCTCGATGTCATTCATAGTGAATCCCTACAAGTAGAGCTTTCAAAGATCGTAAGTAAGATCGAGGACGCACTGAGAGGGGTATTTGAGAAAAGGTTCCTGAGCTATGGACTTGCCAGAGCGAAAGAGATTGTTGCTAACGCAGTGAAACTTGGCTGCAATGATGCTGTTGGTTGGTTGACAAACTCTTCCTTCGCGAAGTATGTCACCTTCATGAGTTTGAATAATTCCTTTGGGTGAAGTAGTATATTTTAACAGATCCGGATTGTTGTTGAAACTCAGTAAGTTGTTAATTATATTCACTGTAATAAAGGAGATTTAGATGAAATCTTGTCTTCAATATTTATAACCGGCGTAGCTGGTTATGTTGGGAGTGTACTAGTCCGAAATTTACTAGATAACGATTATAATGTAATTGGTTGTGATAGTCTAGAATATAATAATAAATATAGCATTGATTCTATTATAGATAAACCTAATTTTAATTTTTTAAATGGAGACATTACCAATGATAAATTATTTTTGGAAATTAATAAGGAAGAAATTGATGTTTTTATTAATTTAGCAGCAATAGTCGGAGATCCGGCGTGTGGGTTAAAGCCGGAAAAAGCTGTCGAGGTTAATTATGATGCGACTATCAAGTTAGCAGAACTAATGTTAAATAAAGATATCGATTTATTCATTTTAGCTTCAACATGTAGTATATATGGGAAAAATGAAATTCCATTATTGAATGAAGAAACAGAGGGAAAACCTGTATCATTATATGGTTGGAGTAAAGTCTTAGCAGAAAAAGGTATAAAGAGACTTGGTGAGAAAGGCTTACCTTTTAGTATTTTAAGATATGCAACCGCTCATGGATACTCTTTTAGACCAAGGTTCGATCTTGTTGTCAATAATTTTGCTTTACGTGCATTGACTAATATGGATCTCACAGTTTTTGGTGGAACACAAATTCGACCATTTATACACGTTAAAGACATGTGTAAAGCAATTATGTATTGTATTTCGAATATTGATAAGGCGAAAGGAGAAATTTTTAATGCTGGTAATGAGAAAGAAAATTACTCAATCCTTCAAGTAGCAAAAATTATAAAAGAAATCATTCCCTCTACAAATATAAAAATACTTGAAGATATTATTGATGAGAGATCATATTCGGTAAGTTTTAATAAAATTCAAAATAAATTAAATTTCATGACTAGTTATACGATAAAAGATACCGTAAATGATGTTTCTGAAGCTATTCAGAATCATCTTATTAAAGATCCTAAATCAAAATTATATTATAATATATAAATACAGTAACATATTATAATAGGATGTGAAATTAAATGGAATGGAAAATACCTCTTTATAAGATATATTGGGATGAAGAAGATATTAAAAGTGTAACTAAGGTTATTTCAAGTGGAGCTTACTGGGCTGGGGGTAAAGAAATATTTGATTTTGAGAGGAATTTATCAGAATATTTTGGTAAAAAATATGCTTTAACATTTAATTCTGGTACATCCGCTTTACACGCTTTAATGTTGGCTTATGATTTTAAATCGGGGGATAAACTAATTGTTCCCTCTTTTACATTTATTGCTACTGCAAATTCTTCTCTATTCGTTAATTCTGTACCAATTTTCGCTGATATAGAAGAAGAAACCTTTGGACTTGATTGTAATTCAGTTAAAACAATCATGGATCATAATACAAGCGTCAGAGCTGTTATGCCTATTCATTATGGGGGTACCTGTTGTAAGGATATTACTGGCATTACGGAGTTAGCTAATGATAAGAAAGTCATTTTAATCGAAGATGCAGCCGAATCAATAGGTGCTAAACAAGCTGGTAAAAAAGCGGGTACTTTTGGAGATTCTTCCATGATAAGTTTCTGTGGTAATAAAGTTATCACTACTGGTGAAGGAGGCGTAATTATCACAGATTCTTATGATATTTATAGACGATTAAACTTGATTAGGTCACATGGTAGAGATGAGCTAGAATCCTATTTTGCCTCGTCAGTTTCCTTTGACTATATTACTTTGGGGTATAACTGGAGAATTTCATCTATAACGGCAGCTCTAGGTATTTCCCAGTTAAAAAAATTAGATAAAATTATTAATTTAAGGCAAAATATTGTAAAATACTATAACGATAAACTTAAAAAAATTAACTGGATCATAACACCAAAATTTTCGGAAGAAAATGTTTATCAAATGTATACAATTAAAGTGAATAATTCTTTAAATAGCAGAGAAAAATTAAGAAATTATTTAACTAAAAAAGGAGTCATGACTAAGATATATTTTGATCCAATTCATCTAACTAAATTTTATCGTGATAAATTTGGGTATAATGAAGGAGATTTTCCTATTACCGAGAAAATATCAAAAAGCGTACTTACTTTACCTTTATACCCTAGTATGACTAAAGAAGAGCAAAACTATTTGATAGATTCTATAATAGAATATAATGAATCAGGCCTATAAAAAATGGAAGAAATAGTTATCATCGGTGCCGGAGGAATGGGGCGGGAAATACTAGATGTAATTGAATATCAAAATACTCTTAAAACAAAGTGGAATTTTCTTGGTTTCGTAGATGAAGATCCCAAGCTATTGGGTCTTACTGTAAGGGAATATCCCGTTTTAGGTGACATTACATGGTTTGAAGATAATTATAATTGCAAAATTAAAATTATAATTGGGATTGGAAATAATTATATCCGAAGAATAATGGTTAATCAACTTCTAAAATATGAACCAACATTTGCCAGTCTCATTCATCCCTCTGTTAATATTACCAAACAAGTAAAGTTAGGACCTGGGTCAGTCATTCTTGCGGGATGTACATTGACAAATAATATAACTATTGGAGAACATGTTATTGTAAATATAGGGACTTCTATTTCACATGATTCAAATATTAAAAACTTCGTAAATCTCTGTCCAGGTGTTCATATTAGTGGTAACAATTTAATTAATGAGGATGTTTATATGGGAACTGGTTCTTTAACTATTAATGATATTATCATAGGGAAAGGGACATATGTAGGCGCAGGAGCGGTCGTAACCAAATCTCTTCCTGAATATGTATTGGCAATTGGCATACCAGCAAAACCAATTAAAAAACTAGATGACAAAATAAATGGTTAAAATTAATTTTGATACAATATGAATGATATATTAGTTATTATTCCTGCACGTAATGAGGAAAAAACCATTTTTAATGTGGTAAAAGGGATATATGATTCGCTACCTGATGTCGATATTATAGTTATAGATGATAATTCAAATGATTATACGGCTAAATATGCGAGGAACGCTAAAGCAAAAGTTTTTTCTTTACCATTTCCGAGTGAGGGTGGAGCAAATTTAATTCTATTAATGTATTTAATTACTCTAAAATATGATTATAAATATCTACTAAAGATCGATGGAGATGGGCAACATATGTCAACTGATCTCATAAAAATTAAGGATGAACTAATAAAAAATAAGTACGATGTGGTGGTAGGTTCAAGGTATATTAAAGATGGGGTTGACGAAGAAAATGGAAGTATCATCAAGAAAATAGGTCGTTTGTATACTCAAACTTTCCTTAATTCGTTCTTAAAGAATAATATCGTTTATGATCCAACTTCAGGTCTTCGAGGTTGGAGTCGTGGCTGTTTAAAGAAATTAGTTAGTTATTATTTGGATGAAAAATCAATTCTTCCTGAAGATACAATTTTTTGGCCTTTAGAGATACTACTTTGTGATAAGATGAATATTCAGATCTGTGAAGTCCCAATTACTGTTAAAAAAAGGGAATTCGGTAATTCCAAAAGTTTTACTAATTATCGTATGTTAAAATATTTTATGACTCTATCTTATAATGTTTTTTTGTTTAGGAAATCATAAATAATGTTTGAAAACTATTTATTATTTGGTTTATTTTTTTCTGTTATTCTTTTTATTGTTAATGTTTATTTGTTTAGATTTAAAAAAATTAGTGGACCAATGTTTATACAATGGTTCATTATTTCAATATTAATTGGTGTTGTTAGCATAGTTCCAATTTTTATTCAGATTATTTCCAATATATTAGGAACTCAATTAACAATGTCTGGAATTACAGGTGTTTTATTTTTATTTTTATTTTCTTTTATTTATTATCTACAATATCGATTAAACAAATTAGAAAATAAATTACATAAGCTTTTACCTATTGTCTTGTCTAAAATGGATAATGATGTAATTTTAGATAAGAATGAAGAAGAATAATTAATAATAATTTATGATTGTGATTTATATTTGACAAATTTTTACATAAATAGGATATGTCGTTCATTTTATCCGGATATTCCAAAAGTGTATCTTTATGATCTATCAAAATATCAATATAAATTCGGAAATAGAATAGATATTATTACTTGGGCAAAAACAAATTATAAAATAAATACACTGTATGAAGAATATTTTAAAATATATAGACTAAGAGGAGTAAATTTTTCACCATATAAGGAGGTTTTTGAAGGTTATCCATATTTGCCTACTCTTCCTAAACTAATCAAAGAGTTAAAACCAGACATTATACACGCAGAATCTCAATTATTTTTACCAAGTTATCAAGCCATATCTACAGCTAGTAAATTAAACATTCCAAGCGTACTTACAATTCATGGAGTATTCGCGGATAGAGGATTTTTAACTAATAACGCTCAATTAGCCTATCTTAAAACGTTTGGCGCTAAAATGTTTAAACTAGTAAATAAGATAATTTGTCTTTCTAAAGGAGATCATGACGAAATAATTCAGCTAGGTTGTCCAAAGGAAAAAATTAGTATAATTCCGACGGCTGTTGATTTCGATTTATTTAAGCCTGGCAAACAAAATAGTGAAGACTGGATTGTATGGTCTGGTAGATTTGTTCAAGAGAAAGGAATAAAAACACTGATTGATATTGCTAAAATAGTATTGACAAAAAGAAGCATAAATATAAAATTTATATTTATAGGCGATGGTCCCTTACTCTTAGAATGTATGAATATTGTAAGAAAAGATGATACAATAAATAAATCAGTCATTTTTACTGGATGGATAGAAAGAGAAAAACTTGCAGAAATATTAAGTAAATCTTCCATATTCATATTTCCATCTCTAAAAGAAGGTATGCCTATTTCAGTTTTAGAAGCAATGTCATCGGGTCTTCCTATATTAGGTTCGGACATTTCAGGGATCAAAGAGTTAATAATCGATTCATATAATGGATACTTATTAAAATCTGGAAATTCTATTTTATTTGCAGATAAGATATTATATTTATTAGATAACAACAATATTAAAGAAAAGATGGGTGATAACTCTCGAAAACAAATACTGAATAAATATAATTTTAATTTTGTATGTAAACAAATTCAAAATATATATGAAGAAGTTTATAATTAAAATAATATTAATAGGTGAATGAATATTAAAATCTGTTTTATGGGAAATACCAACACTTTATATAAAAATTATTATTCTTCAAAAAGTAACCAACAAATTATCTATAATCAATCTACTCAAATTAGAATAATTAAATTTTTAGATATTTTATCCCAAAATGGTTACGATTATAGTCTTATAAATACCCCTTATTATACTATTGAAAAAATAAAGGATGAAATAAATTCCTCGGATATTATTTTCTTTAATAGAATTCAAGGATCTATTTTGACTTATATAGATCTAAAATTTTTATTTTCTTTTTATTACTCTAAAAAAAATAATAAAAAAATTATTTTTGACATAGACGATGCTATACATCTAACATTCCCGATATTAACAGAAATGATCTCAAAGTTAAGTGATATAGTAATTGTTGGAAGTCATTATTTATATGAATATTATAAAAAATATAATAATAATGTTATTTTGGTTCCTTCGTCAGTAGATATAAATGTAATAAAACCTATAAACTCTAACAAAAATAAAGAATTTGTTATAGGATGGCATGGTTCCGCAATCACTCATATTAATAATATTAAGTTGTTAAAGCCTATAATTATGAAATTAAATAAGAGATATGATTTTACTTTGTCCATAATAGGAACTACTTCAGACTTAAGGTTGCAGAAAAGAATAAGTAATTTTTTTCCATCTATAAAGATAAATTTTGGTCCAACTTATTGGGTTCCTTATGATGAGATTCCATATATTTTATCGACTTTCGATGTTGGGGTTTATCCTTTAAAACCTACTATTTGGAATATGGCTAAATGCTCGATGAAATTATTAGAATATATGGCTATGGAATTACCTACTTGCTCTAGTAAAATAGGAGAAAATATACATATTTTACAAAATGGTATAGATGGATTTTTATGTGGAAATGAAGATGAATGGATTAATTTTTTATCTTTATTAATCGAAAATGAAAAAATACGAAATGAGATAGGATTAATGGCGAGAAAAAAAATAATGAATAAATATGATATCTCAAAAAATGCTTCGTTATTATTAAAAATACTAGGAAATAATAATGAATGTCATTGAAATTATTGGATTAAATAGATTACATTTTCAACTATTAGATTTTATAATAGTATCTTCATCTATCAACTTATTATCTCGTTTAAATAAAAAATATATGAATGATATGAGTTATTTGTAAATAATATAATATATAATAAATGTAATCCATTAACATCAGCCTAAATTATGAATTAAGAAATATGCGCGCGAATTTCTTTTGTGAGAAGGATTTTCTCCTCATAACTCTAGCCTTCTTTGTAATAGATAACAAGTTAGGCATTATTGGGGCATAGAAATGTGGTTTTAAAGAAAATATGATCAGGTATATTTTAGACTATTGCGCGCGAAATCTTATATGACCCATTCGAGGCTTCCTAACGAGGAAGGCGCACGAAGGGCAGAATGCAATCTCATAAAATATCTGTTATTATTTTAAATTATAATGGATCTAAATATATTGTTAATTGCCTATCCTCGGTTCTAAAGTCTTCTTATGATAATTTTGAGGTTATATTAGTTGATAATGCTTCAACTGATGATAGTATCTCGATTGTTGAAGAATTGTTTAATGATGAACGAATAAGGATAGTTCGTAATTCTTCTAACTTGGGATTCTGTGAAGGTAACAATATAGGTTATAAATATACTAATGGCGATTATCTGGTTTTTCTTAATAACGATACTGAGGTCGATCCTAAGTGGCTTGATGAGTTAGTAAAAGTAATGGAATCCGAGCAAAAAATAGGTATAGCCCAGAGCAAATTATTACTACTAAATAATCGTCAAATCTTTGACTCTACCGGTGACTTTTTAGATTACTATTGTTTGTCAATGCAAAGAGGTCTTGATGAAATAGATCGAGGTCAATATGATAATGTAGAGGAAATATTTAGCGCACGTGGAGCTAGTTTGATTATTAAACGTAAAGTTATCAAAGACGTAGGTCTATTTGACCCTGATTTTTATTTGGGGTACGAAGATATAGATCTTTGTTGGAGGGTTAGACTAAGAGGATACAAGGTAATGTATGTTCCAAAATCCATTGTGTATCACAAAGGAAATGGTACACCTTCAAATGTAAAGTTATATCATAGTCAAAAAAATATAATTATTTTAATGATAAAAAATTATAATGCAAAAAATATTATAAAATATCTCCCGGGTTGTTTAGTGATTATATTTGGTGGATTTATTAAGAATTTTTTCACTATGAAAGATAATAAGAATGTATTAGTAACGTTAAAATCATTTCGATGGATTCTGAAGAATCTTCAGAATATTTTTATTAAAAGATATATAATCCAACATAGGGTTAGGAAAGTGACAGATAATAAAGTGAAAAATATAATGCTTCATACAAACTTCCGTTTATATACTAGATATATGTTAGAAATGATTAGAGTTATGAATAATCCTGAAGGTATAAAGAACTTAAGAAAATGGTATTATTTCATAACAAAACCAATATGACGAGGATAGATATTTATGAATATATTCTCAAATTTGATAAAAATTTTTATGGCGTTTATTTTGTTCAGTGTAACTTACTTAACGATTAATGGATTACAAGGATTACTATTAGGTATATTTCTCAGTATATTTTTGCTATTTCTCATGGTAGTATTAAAAAAAGAAAATAATATAAATAATATTTATTATGTCGATGTATCTTTAAAGAGATTATGGAAATTTAAATGGATATTATTAATCTTTGTTGCTATAATTTCGATTTCTTTCCTGTACATTGTATTGCCAATTGCAACTCCTTTATACATTCCTCCAGAAAATATTCAGTTTGTCAATTGGATACGACTTTTTAGTTCAATTTTATTAACTACATTTCTACCTGGTTATTTAATACTAGAGATAATTTGTAATAATCAATCTATTAATCAATTATATCGGATTATGTTTTCATATATTATTAGTATATTCGCTTCATTTATTGTTGGTTATATAATTATTCTTTCAGGAAATAGCATTAGTGAGATGGGAATATTTGGAATTTCTATTTTTAATATTTCAGTGCTCATAATATATATCGCCTTATTAATCAAACATCATCATAGCAATAAAGAAAAAAATAAAATTGTTAAAGATATTTACATACTAAATAATCAAACATTATATATTACATTTTTTTTGATAATAATGATATGTTTAATTGTTGTAATAACTTACATGCAATATGGCAGTCAACTTATTAATGATCAGAAATATTATCATGGCTTAGGTATTTTACTTGACTCCATTAAACTACCTCAGGATGCTTTTGCATTTCCTTCAAATATTTGGCTATTCGGAGTATACTTTGCAATGTTTTTTACATCAAGTGGGATACCATCCATAAATGCATATAATTCTTTAAATTTCTTAAATATTATACCTATTATTACCTTTTTTTTATTAGTAAAAAGTTTCTTCAAAAATCAACAAAACTCTGATTCTATAGCGGTATTGTGCACATTTTTTGCTTTCTTTTCTTCTGGATTTGGCTGGATATACGCATTAAAAGATATTTTAAATAATAACATATCAATCTCATCTGCAGTTTATCAGGCTTGGCTTAAGACTTACGACATTTTAACTCCCAATTCATTTGTAACTGCTGGGCATCCCGACCCCACCACACCTCTTTTGCTCATTGGATTACCTTCAATGTTTATTTTATTTCTACAGACAATTGATGATAAAAATAGTAGTAAATTAAGGTACTTTCTCATAATTATTGCAGCTGTTACTGGGTATCTGGGTCATACAGAAACAATTATTATGATAATCACTGTAGCTATAATATCTCTAACTAAAAAAGATAGTATAAAGACTCTATTTTCTTTAATCATAGCTTTTTTAATTATTTTTGTTATAGATGGATCATCTCCAAGTCACTTTTATAGTACTCAAGGTATTGTATTAATGGATATTTTCATTTCTTTTCCGACTCTACTCTTATTAACTTTTGTAGGCTTAATACTTATTTATCTAACTTTCCAAAAATTAAAAATTCCAAATTATATAATAATGCTACATGAACTGAATAGAAATATATTGATTAAAATTATAAAAAATTATGGAATTATCTTCATTTCATCTTTAATATTTATTATCTACATATTTACTTTTATAATTTGGGGATCTATCGAAGCCAATTTCAATGTATGGCTTGTATTCGGATATAATGGTTCTGTTCCATGGTATTTCTATCCACTTCGTTTAGGTATTGTTGGTATTATAGCCTTAACTGGTATTTTATATTGGGCAATATCAAGAAAGTATAATTATCTCGCTCAACTTGTCCCACTATATATCTGGTTATTTATTCCAATATTTCTTCGTTCTTATTATTTAGAATACAGATTAACTAAGCAATTTTCCCTTCCTGTAAGTATAATCGCTGGGTTCGTATTATACAACCTTATTTCAAAATTATCAATTTACTCTATCCGAATTACATCACAAAATACTCATAAATTACCCTCAAAATTATATAATATAATTTTAAATCATAATATTAACGGCAAAAATTTAATATCAATATTACTTTTGGTTATCATCATATCTTCTACTGAATCTAACCTTCTCTCAATTCGCGTTGTTAAAGATAATGACAACAATAATGTAACAAGCGTATTACCCCTGAGACAACCATTAACCACCGAAGAACTTTCAGCTTTAACCTGGTTAAAACTTAATATTGATCCAATGACCGACACTGTGTTATTTCTTCCAGATGGACGTGGCTTGGGCTCTGAGGTAGTCAATTTAGGCGGGGCTTTAGAATTAAGATCGAAACAGTATGTGCCGTTCTTTGAGGTAAATAATCCTGACAATTTTTTTAACCTTTGTTATAAAATAAACGCCAAATATGTATATCTCAATTGGCAAGATAAAAATATACTAAATACGAGCGAAAGATATGTGAACAGTTTTGTTAATAAACTGTTACCTTATCTTCCAGTGGTATTCAATAATTCTAAAGTTACAATTTATAAATTTCCTAATTTTACACCAACTTCCAAATCATCATCGATGGCTTTCATCATTCCATCATCTACTCTACCTATAACTACAATTGATATCGAAAATTTAAATTATTCCATAATTAATAAAGATGATCCAACATTAAGTAACTATAATACGTTGGTATTATCAAGTTATCCCTCCTCTGAAGAACTTAACGTATATACGAAATTGGTGGTTGATGGTTGCAGACTAATAATTTTAGCGTTCCCTCCAAGCTCTGATTTAGTGATAAATTCAACATTAAAATATGAATTTGTAAATGGCATTACTAAAAATAATACTACTATACAAATTCCAGAAATTAAAATACCCTATATTAATGAAACAATGCTTTTTAATACTAAAATTTATTCGGATATTTATTATACTTTTAACGGAAAAAGAGTTTTACCTTTTGAATTTACGGTAAATATGGGAAAAGGTACTATAACTTACCTTAATTTTCATTTACTATTTGATTATATTCAAAATTGTTCAGATAAAGGAGGCAAGAGATTGCTTTTCTCTAAACTTGGTGAAATATTTGAATTACTAGAATTGAAATTACCCCAACAACAAACCATTAGTAATTTGAACATAGAACCGTATTGCTTTATACGTGGCTCTATAAATTCAACCGGAAAAATCATCCTCAACACAGACTCCTTCAGGTTCATCGATCAAAAACCTTTGTTCGGAACTGTCGATCTCTCTAACGTAACGATTTTTAACATAATGGAAGGTAATGAAATACTATCTAAAAATAGAGTATTCAATGCTACACTTCTTAATTACCAAATTAGTGGTCAAAGCAAAACAATTATTCAGACTTCATATCTTAATACGCCATCTTTAGACGGAGGCGCTTATTCTACATTTGAGATCCCAGGTACCTTCAATATGATAATAAAACTTGCAAATAATTCAACCCTAACCCTGACACTATTAATAAATAAAATCGTAATGAAACTCTCAATAGTTGGTGGCTCATTAGCTATTAACGTACTGGATCCTATAGAAGACATACAAACAAATTCTATTTATAAAAATCTTTTACAAATATGTACAAAAAATCCAAATCTTTTACTGACCGGACGTACTTACATGCAACAAGCATATTTGAGTGAAGGACCTTACTCCCTCCTTGTTTATGGCTATCCCGCTATTATTTTTGGTACGACTAGTTTCCAAATAGAAAGTATTGATAATGGTATATTTAGAATATCTAATTTAAATATAATAGGAAAGTTATCTTCTCAAATACCTGCTATAATGTGGAATGAATGGAATATTCCTTGGGATAGTATATTTATTTCCTTTATATTTTTAATTTTTGTTATTTTTATGATATCTGTTATCTTAATATACAGAAAAATCAATTTAACTTCCCAAAAAAGGCCAGAGGAATGCGACACAGAGCGAGGTCTTAAGGAAACTTAAGATATCTCGCAGCCGTTCTCACTAGATTTGTCATCTACACAACGCGAAGGAAAGAATAAAATTTATCCTCTTAATAACTACTGACTAAGTATGATTGATGGTGTAAGGGTAAGAGATATTATAAAGAATGTTGATGATAGAGGTTATTTTTCTGAGCTTCTAAGAACTGATTGGAATGATTTACTAGATGATGATAAACAAGTACAAATAAATCTTTCTTATAGTTTCCCTGGAATAGTGCGTGCTTGGCACAGGCATCTAAAAGGCCAGAACGACTACTTCATCTGCTTAGATGGCACTGTTAAAATTTGTGCTTATGATGATAGAACAAACTCAAAGACCTACGAAGAACTTGATGAAGTTATTTTAAGTGGCGATCGATTGAGAGTAGCTAGAATTCCAGGCATTCTGTGGCATGGCTACCATGCAGTAGGTACTCACCCCGTAAAGGTTCTCTACAGCGTAAATACACTCTATGAATATAGTCAACCAGATGAAGAACGAAGACCATGGAATAACTCCGAGATTGTGCCTAAAACAATCAATGGCAAAGCCAACGATCCAAGAGTTGGAAAGCCTTGGAACTGGTACTACTCACCAAATAAATAGAGGATTATACTTTGAAATATCTAATAACCGGTGGTGCGGGCTATATTGGCGTTCCACTGATTAATCACTTATTAAATAAAGGTAATAGCATCGTCTGCCTAGATCGATTTTTCTTCGGCAAAGAAAGTCTCTCCAAGTTAATTGGAAATCCTAAATTATGTCTCGTTAAGGAAGACATTCGCCGGTTTGACCCTTCCCTCTTACAAGGGATCGATGTAGTAATCGATCTCGCCTCTCTTTCCAACGATCCCAGCAGCGATATTAATCCCGTAAAAACATTCGATATTAATTATCTCGGCAGAGTTCGTGTTGCAAAACTCAGTAAAGAATACGGAGTTAAACGGTACATACTTGCTTCAACATGCAGTGTTTACGGATTCCACGACCAAATATTAACCGAGGAATCAAAGACAAATCCTCTAACCACTTATTCTAAATCCGCAGTCAGGGCAGAAGAGGACGTGTTATCCTTAGGAGACGATACTTTTACCGTCGTAGTACCTAGATTCGCTACAGTCTACGGTTTGGCCCCTAGGATGCGATTCGATCTCGTTATCAATGCAATGATTCTGAGGCTACAACAAACTGGTAAGTTATCAGTTATGAGAGATGGAACTCAGTGGAGGCCATTCATTCACGTCAAAGATGTTGCGAGAGCTTATGAATTTCTAGCGGAGTCCGATCCTGAAAAGGTAAATAAAGAAATATTTAACGTAGGTTCAAACGAACAGAATTATCAAATATTTCCTTTAGCACAACTGCTTGGGAATAGCTTTGGTAAACCATACGAAATTGTCTGGTATGGTGATCCCGATTTACGCTCCTATAGAGTGAACTTCGACAAAATTTCTAGACTCGGTTTTAAAACGATTTACACCCCCGAATTTGCATCAAAGGAGATATACCAGGGTCTTGAGAAGGGCGAAATCAAGGATGAATTAAAGACTAGAACTGTCGAATGGTACAAGCATCTCCTAAGTATTGAAGAATTAATCAATGACGTGAAACTTAAAGACACCATTCTTTAGAGGAAATACCTTGAAAATACTCGTAATAGGTGGTGGAGGCCAATTAGGCACTAAACTTATCGAACAAGGCCGAGAAAGACATAATCTATATGCAACTTATATGACAAGAAGACCCACACTCGACTCCTCCAGAGTTTACCAAGTAGATAAAATAAATGATAAATCCATTCAGGAATTAATAGCTAAAATCAAACCTTATGCTGTGATCGACACTGCGGCTCTTCATAACGTCGATCAATGCGAAACAAACAAAGAAGAGGCTCACCTGGTAAACACAATTGGCACTAGATCTATAGCTAACGCATGTCAGAGAAATGAAGCTAAGATGGTATTTGTCTCAACTGATTATGTATTTGATGGTAAGAAAGGTCTCTATCGGGAAACCGATCAACCTGCACCAATAAACATCTACGGTCAATCAAAACTTGAAGGTGAGCAAGCAATTAAAGAAGAGTGCGAGAACCACGCAATTGCTCGCACATCTGTAATATATAGCTGGGTACCAGCTAACAGTTCGCAGTCCTCCTCTGGAAAACCATTAAACTTCGCCATGTGGATAAACCAAAAGTTGAGTAAAGGAGAACTGCTGAGCATCGTAACCGACCAATATAGTTCCCCTACACTAGCTGACAACCTAGCTGAAACCTTAATCAAAATATGTGAGGATGATGTTAGAGGCCTTTATCACGTAACAGGTAAAACAAGGATAAATAGATATGATTTCACAGTAAAACTTGCGGAAAAAATGGGTTATAATACATCGTTAATAAAACCTGTGACCAGCTCCAGATTAAAACAAGTGGCTGAAAGACCTATGGATAGCTCTCTAAATGTTGAGAAAATTGAGAACAGGCTTAAAACGCCTATGCTATCAATAGATCAGGCTCTCACAATATTCAAAACTCAGGCAAATGAAGGAAATACTCAATGAGAGGCCTCATTCTAGCGGGAGGACATGGGACCCGGCTCCGACCACTAACCTTCACCGGAAACAAGCACATGCTTCCCATAGCAAACAAACCGATGCTTGTATACGGGCTGGATCACATGAGAAACGCGGGCATTCAGGATATCTGTATCATCTTGGGCCCCATAAAGGAGGGTGTTGTTGAGACCCTCGGGGATGGATCAAAATTCGGGGTCAAGATAACATACGTCGACCAACCAGAACCGAGAGGACTAGCCCATGCAGTCATGACTGCAGAGGAGCAACTCAGGGGAGAGCCTTTTGTGATGTATCTCGGCGATAATCTGCTTAGACAGGGTATTGCGCCACTTGTCAAAATGTTTAACGAAACAAGCAGCGACTGCGTCGTGGGAGTAACTCAGGTGAAGAATCCCAGCCAGTTTGGAGTTGTCGTCTTCGATAAGGATGGAAAGATTATACGATTCGTCGAGAAGCCGAAGGAGCCGATAAGTGACTGGGCCCTTATTGGAGTCTACGTCTTTAACGACAAGGTCTTCGACGCTGTTCATCGGATAAAGCCTTCTTGGAGAGGTGAATTGGAAATCACCGACACTATCCAGACGCTCTTGACAGATGGTGCGAAGATAAGCGTCCAGAAAGTGCAGGGCTGGTGGAAGGACACTGGAACCGTCGAAGATCTCCTTGAAGCCAATAGATTGGTCCTCGATGACGTTGATGTGGATACAATAGGAATCGTTGAAGAACACAAGAATATTAGAGGTCGTGTTAGTCTCGGAACTCACACTAATATTATGGATGGGGCAGTTGTGGTGGGTCCTTCAGTAATTGGTAGTGATACTTCATTGGATGCGGGTGTATACATTGGACCATACACGAGCTTAGGGAACAGAGTGATTGTGAAGAGGGGAGAGATCGAGAATTCGATAATAATGGATGGATGTATCATTGATACAGAGGAACGAATCATAGACAGTTTAATCGGGCCAGCATCGACCGTGACCACAAATAATAGTTTACGGCCAAGAGGGAAGAGGCTCATCTTAGGTGAGAGATCAAGAGTCGAGTTTTAATTTATACTCACGCTATATGCCTTTTATTGCTTATCTTATGGTATATTGAAGTATTGAGATTCTCTCCGTGATTGTCTGGGATATGTTTTCAGTAATTGAATCCGCTGAGAAATATTCTATTCGTACCTTAAGTTCTCCAAAGTTGTTGAAGCTGAGAACAATAACGTTGTAACTTCCAGCCTTTAAATCGAGGGTAGTCGTCTCCTCCTGCTTATTTATAATGTAGTAACCATCGTGTGCCGTCTTTTCTAGGATGGACGGTAGTTTTTCTCGGATTAGTGGTATAATTAGGGGTGTCAAGTCCTTACCAGTGAAGAGAGACGGTCCGATTGGTACCCCAACTTCGCTGATGACTTCCTGAATGAATGTCTCGGTCGTGGAGTTCGAAATTATGGCTACTAGGTCGAGGGGAACTGTGCTTCTTATTGTAACGTTCACACGTTGATCGATGGGTAGGTCAATTGTCTGGATGTGGAAAGTCGTAGTCGTCAACGGTATGGTCAGGTTTAACGTTGCTTTCCTAACTGGTGAATTTGGGAGGGGTATGGTTACAGTAGAATTAACGACTATTGTCCTGGGAATTATTGGTGCGTAAGCAATGAATAGCGAAGTGAAGAGTAGTGCCAGGACAATCATCAGTTTTTTTCTATTACTTATATTTTCCATTTTCAATTATTACCTTTTTTAAGTCCCTCAACATTATCTCTTAATTTGTCTTGGCCTTAGCTCAACGCCACACAGATAGTCTGTGTACCCTGATTTTATCTTGTCTACTCCTTGTTGGCGTAATTTCGCTGGTACAGTTCTCGTCTCTCAGTTTCTATGTGACCCTTGACCGCGTTGTTCAACCTACGAAGCTTGACTCGGGGGAGTTTCTATTCTATTCTTGTTTATTGTTTCTGATGGCTTGGTTCGTTTTGTGTTTTTTCACAAATCAGCCTCTAACGAATTATTCGCCGTTGCTCGGATTCTTGACGACTCCGATTATTGGTGTGGGGCTTGCCCTGAGCTTAACTGCTACTCTTGCAGGAGTGTTAGGAATATTTCGATTGAAGGATAGAAGTGAATGGATTTTCTGGTCACTATTAATCTTAAGCGTCATCGAGGGATTAGCTCTTATTCACTGGGTCCTGATATTCTTAGGGATAAGTTCCCCCCTATCTGGACTAGCCCTCTTCGAGCTGGACCTCTACTATCTCCTCTCCATATCAGCACCAATTCCAATAATCCTCCTTCTATTTGGTTGGGCTCCCAAGTTACTCCTCAGATACTCAAAAGACAAAGAAGGAAATAACACCTCAGCACAAAATTGGACGAAATGGAATTTGGCATTACTCATTTTTTCTATCGCATTAGCATTCTTCGCCGTCTATTACCCCATGAGTGGAGGCGTGAATCCCCACAAATTGCTGCTGGGATACGACTTTGACGCGTATCTGAATAGCACTCAGCCCGTTCTCAACAACCCATTAGAAGCCTTCAGAGCATTTGGCGGAGAACGGCCAGTCGTATTCTTATTGATCTCCTTTGTTCATGCAGTGAGCTCCCTAGATCTCTACAATGTGCTCATGATCATGCCACTAATCTTTCTTCCACTGTTAGTTGCTGCATCTGGTTTGATGAGTTGGGAGATGTATCAGCGAGCTGACTTGGCGTCCTGGTGTACTTTCTTCACGGCGGGTGGTGTTTTCGTTGTCGAAACTGTGTATGGTTACTTTATCAGCAACATTATCGGCTTATGTCTAATTTTTCTATCCTTTGCTCTTCTCTTCAGGTATCTCAGAGTCGGAGGTTGGGCTAATCTTGGTGCCTATCTCATAACTGGATTGTTGGCATATTTTTCACATCCATTTTCCCTCGAGCTATATGCCGGTGGATTGGCAGCGATTTGGTTTATTCTGCTTCTGAAAAAGGGTGGATCTGAGAGACTATTGAAGGCTATACCTTTCTTTCTGGTAACCTTTGTTGTGTTCGGTTTCCTGAACTGGTACCTTAATGGTAATCACTCCTTGCTGAACCCCTATTACGTTCTAACCTCATCGGCGGAGGTGTCACTCTCACTTGATTTCCTGAGAGGCGGATACACATCGAACCTGATTCTTCTCTCATTAGCAGCGTTAGGGTATCTTATAATAAGATATGAGTCGTTGAGCTCTCAGTACCTTGACGTACTCTTCGCCTTGTCTGGAGCATTCTTTCTATTATTAGACAATGTCTACCGGTTCAGGCTATTCATAATGCTCCCACTTGGCCTAGTTGCAGCCATTGGCCTAGTTGAGGTCTTGGGAGTTGTGAAATCGGTCAAGTTGAAGTACGCGATCACTTCTTTTGTTCTTCTCTTCTTCACGGTCTATCTACTCAGATCGATGGCTAACCTAATCTAGCCATAAGGCGTTCGCGCGCGCGACCCCTATTTTTAACGACGATGGGTGCGTTCATCGTGGTCTTATTCTTGGGATTCATCTGGAAAAATAAAGCCACAAAAGCGATGCCACCAAGCCTCGCACGGGATCATTGAATCATAAGAGGAGATACCGATGCACGCGCGTTCGTCTAAGGACCTCCAGACTTCACATCGCCGAGCGACCGAAGCCTGTTGGCGCGCGCATGTGAATGTTAACGGAGAAGAATTCATAATACCCGCCGCGCGCAGTCAGCATTCTCCGAGCATGCGCGAATCCATATGAAACAGTTATATTTATGGATAAATCATTAAAATTATGGAAGATTCGGCGGAGACGGCAACTGTCACAAGCAATAGCATGGTCAACATACCGGCGCGTATCCGCAGGAAATACGGGTTCCACAAGGGTACAAAGGTCCTGTTCGTAGAGCAGGAAGGCTCCGTGCTGATGATACCCCTACTAAGCCTCCGCGAGATGAGGGGGTTGGGAAGAGACCACGCTGAGCAGATCATCGAGGGTATCAGGGAACTCGAGGCTGAGCACCGAGAGGAAGCTCGTGATGAGTAAATTCATCGTAGACGCGGGCGTCCTCTCCCTCCACTTCAGAGACGACCCGCGGGTCGAAAAGCAATTCGACGAGATCGATGAGGAAAAGTCAATCGGATACATCACCGGAATCAACCTCGCCGAGTTCTACTACATGACCTGCCAGAAGCTCGGCAGGCAGACGGCTGACACATGGTTCTACCTGATCAGAGGTAGTCCACTGAGAATTGAGTCAGATGAAGAGCTGAACCGTCAAGCCGGGATTGAGAAATGCCGCCGAACTCTGGACCTCTCAATCGCCGACTGCTACGCCCTGGCCCTAGCGAAGCGACTCAAAGGAATCCTACTGACGACAGATGGGGAACTTGCGAAAAACCGGGAAGTCGAGGTGCTATTCTTCCCAATCTAGCATTTCTCTTTTAGCGCGCGCTCCAAGTGCTCCCCCCAAATCTACGTGATTAACACGTATATTCTTATACGAGAAAAACACGTATATCACCGGGTTAAAGGATGGACGCAAAACCCATCAAGCTAACGATGCACGCCGTAGAACGCGGCTTAGACAACAACCTCGA
>Ga0187878_1001880_pt1 | contig 19466 bp, 13 predicted proteins | sample June2016WEW_17_1_FD_132979 | JGI IMG/M metagenome (GOLD analysis project Ga0187878, IMG submission 132979) | Peatland microbial communities from SPRUCE experiment site at the Marcell Experimental Forest, Minnesota, USA - June2016WEW_17_150 | ecosystem: Environmental > Terrestrial > Soil >...
CTTATCTTGAGGACGTCGTTCAAAGTTCAGGAGATGCTCTGGCGTCGAGGCTGGTCCTGCGCAGCCTCATTTCCGATGAAAACACGCGCCTGCCGCTGACTTTGGAAGAAATAGCCCGACGAGCGCAGCAAAATCGGGAAGTTGCCGGAGCTATACTGAACCATTTCGTGCGCGCCCGGATTATCGGCCAGGTGCAGGACCTGGAACCGTGGCGCTATGAGCTTATGCACGAATACTTGATCGACAAGATCAACCACATCACCGGAAAAGTAATGGATGCGACGCAAAAGGCGAATCGCATGTTGCGCCAATATCTATCGAACTATTCCGTCGACAAGCGCACCCGTATTCCACTGAGCAAGTTGTGGGCCATCCGGCGCTATTCAGATATGGTTGTGGAGAAGGCCGGACAGGATTTGTACCGCAAAAGCATGGGTGCGGGTTTGTTCCGCTGGTGTAGCTTTGCGCTCCTTTGCGTGCTCGCATCGACTTTCGCGGTGGCAGCATTGTCAGTACGGGAGGAATGGGATGAAGCGATCTTAGGTGACGGGCACACTGGCCCTGCGCGCCAGGTCACGTTTTCACCTGATGGCAAGCGGCTGTTGTCAGGTGGCGAAGACGGTCTGGTGATCCTCTGGGACTTCGAGAAACGATTGCGTCTTGCCACCTTGAATGAAAACATCGGCCAGGTTTCGACCGTGGCATTTTCGAATGACGGGAAGTGGCTTGCCGCCGGCAGCTCGACGGGCGATGTCGTAATCTGGGAATCGGCACACCTGCAGAGGCGGGCGCTCTTCCGGGGTCATGGTGGCATCATAGATTCGGTAGTTTTTTCCCCGGATAGCCGCTTGCTTGTATCTGCGGGGGACGACTGGCGAACGGTTGTTTGGAATGTCGGCTCGTGGGAGAAGCGAAGAGAATTTCCCTACCGCTTGGGATACGGGAACCTCCTTTTCCTTTCAAACACCTTGTTAATGTACCATGACGGCACTCTCTGGGATGTGACCACTGGACGTACGATCTCTTCCGTCTGCAAAGAGGATTGGAACTATGTGGCATTGTCGCCCGATCACCGGCGCTACCTTGGGGTGGACGCACTTGGTAGGGTGTCCTTTGAAGAGCCCGGCGTGTGCTCGCAACCTGTCGAAAAGATCGTTCACAAAGACAACGGGCGTGCAGCGGCATGGTCGGCAGACGGACGCTGGGCGGCGACGGGGGCGGAGAACATCGTTTTCTGGGATGCATCCACGGGAACGCAACTGGCGCGCTTGGAGAGTGCGGAAGTTTGGAGTCTGGCCTTCTCACCCGATAGCCGTTGGCTTGTGTCGAGCCATGGAGACGGATCTATATCCGTGTGGGACGCCGCAAAGCGCGAGCGGGTTGCGGACCTCAAACAGCACAGCGCGCCGGTGAGCGCCGTGGCATTCTCGCCGGATGGAGGCCTCCTGGCCTCGGCTGGGGCAGATCAGAGCATCATGATTTGGAATACCGCAAGCAGGCTAAAGGCAATGGTGCTTGATGGTCACGCCAATGCGGTGAATGCCCTGGCTTTCTCCCCGGACGGAAAATCGTTGGTTTCCTGCGACCAGTCAGGCTGGGTCATGCTTTGGGACTTGGATCAAGGGGCTCGTCGCTGGACTTTTCGGAAAAGAGGTGGTTCGGAATTTACACACTGTTTGGCGTTTTCTCCGGAAGGCCAGTGGATAGCGATCCCGGGTGGCATCTACAACAGTGCGGATCACGAAATGGTCGTGGATCTGGCGGCAAGCGATGTTGGCAGATCCTACGGCCTGTCTTTTTCTCCTGACGGGAAACTCCTGGCTTCGACATCTCCAGGCCTAGACAAACTGATTTTGCTGGACACTGGAACGTGGCGGGTGTCCGAGGAGCAGAACGCCCCGGTTCTGACGGAGGCCGTGCGGGTCGTATGTTTCTCGCCGGACGGACAATTCCTGGTTACGGGCAGCAATGTCGGAGATGTCCGCCTCTGGCAAGTCAACCCGCTCTGCCACCTGGCCTTGATCGGGCGGCACAAAACCCGCGTTAAGGCCGTGGCCTTCTCTCCTGATGGCCGGCGTGTGGTATCGGCGAGTGATGACAAGACCATGGCTCTCTGGGACGTGGCGGCAAGACGGCTCGTGACACAAATCGGTTCACATTCGGCCTCGGTCGCGTCAGCCGCGTTCTCGAAAGACGGCCGCATCGCGTCCGGCGAGTGGGATAACTCCGTGCGCCTCTACAATTCTTACTTGTCTCTCTGGGGGCGCCGCCTCAACTGGAATTTTCTCCGCTAGTTAGAGCCGAGACAACAGCATCGACATTGGAGGGTGAGTGAAAGCCAGGTTGGAAGGAATCAAGAGTATCATCGAGACCTTTTCGCTGTTTCTACGGGAAGAGCAGCGGGCTACCCGGACATTGCTGTCATCACTTCTCGAATCAGTCAGGGCGATCCAGGGCAGCACGGCGGATCGGCGCTTTCAGCGCGTGATCGCGGATCTGAAAGCCCTCCAGAAGCGCTCCGATCTGCTTGCCGAAATGTCGTGCGGGGATTATCTGGAGAAGCTCAACTCCGCGCTCGCAGAACTCCAATCCTCGCTCGACGACTGCCGGCTGGCCCGGGTGATCACCTCGGTGATTGGCGTCGGACCGCTCTCATTGAAGTCTTTTTGCGACGTCCTGTTGGATTGCCTGGTTGAATCCACGGGTGCCACACGTGGATTCCTGCTCTTTTACCTTCCGGAATCGACCGAAGCCGCCGTGATCGCGGCGCGCAATTTTCAAACCGACAACCTGTCAGTCGAAGAGTATGCGTTCAGCCGCACCCTCCTCCGTGAAACCCTGAAACGCGATGAAGCGCTCCTGGTTGCGGATGCCTCCCGTGATCCCGCATATTCGAATGAGGTGAGCGTGGTCGCCTATGAACTGAAATCAGTTCTGGTGGCGCCTATCCGGCATGAAGGCCGGAATGTCGGAGCGATCTACCTGGATAACAAATCGATCGCATCCGCGTTCCATGATGAGGATCGAAACCTCCTGGAGCGAGTATCGAACTTTGCCGCCCTGTTTTTGCATCACGCCCGCCTCATGCCGGCAATTTTTCATCGAGAAAAGCGAGTTTTCCTGGATGAGCGGCGGGCTCCCAATGAGATCCTGGGGCGGGATCCCAAAATGCTGGAATTGGTCGGGACGGTTCATCGGATCGCGGACATTGACGCCGCCGTGCTGATCCAGGGTGAGAGCGGCACGGGAAAAGAACTCGTGGCCCGGGCACTGCATGCGCAAGGCAAGCGCCGCGACCGGCCGTTCGTCGCCATCAACTGTCCGGCGATACCGGAGAATCTGCTGGAGTCTGAATTGTTCGGCCACGAGAAGGGCGCATACACTGGGGCCGCCGAGCGGTTCATCGGGCACATCCAGGAAGCGGACGGAGGCACCCTGTTTTTGGACGAAGTCAGCGAGCTGGCATACCCGATGCAGGCCAAGCTGTTGCGCTTTCTGCAGTCGCAGGAATTCCGGCGCCTGGGCGGAACCGAAATAATCAAGGTGAATGTCCGTGTGGTGGCGGCTACGAGCAAGGACCTGAAAGCGCTGGCCGCAGAAGGTAAATTTCAGGAAGCTCTATACTACCGCCTGAGCGTCATCCCATTGAGTCTGCCGCCGTTGCGCGACCGCAAGCAGGACATCCCGCTGCTGGCGGATCACTTCTTCAGGAAATTCTCCGAGATCTACAAGGGCTCATTAAGCGTGGACAATGAGGTTTATGACTTTCTAGTGGACAACCCATTTCCCGGCAACGTGCGCGAACTGGAGAATCTCATCCATCGTATGGTCGCGCTGGCTCAGGGAGATTCGATAGCGATGTCGGATCTCCCCGCGGACTTTCTGAAGATCTCCACGCAGCGCATTAATCTGCAGGGCGATCGCATGCGCCGCATCTTTCCCACGCCGGCCAGGGACCTCGAGGAGCTGCAGCAACACCAGAAGGTGATGGCCAGGGCCTTCGCCAAGGAGAGGCGGCAGCTCGCGGAGCGTGCGATCAAGGAAGCGGGCGGCAACGTGACGGAAGCGGCCAATCGCCTGGGCATTCACAGGGTTACGCTCTACGAGATGCTGGGCAAACCAAAGCGCGGTTGAGGCAGCGGAGATCACTTGGCTAGACAAGCCCGCTGTAGCCCTACCCCTTACACCGCTCCATTCCCATAACCATAATCGCCAGAAGTGCATCGAACCATATCGCGCCCTGGAATCTTGTCGAGGCCTGGCAATTCCCTGCCGAGTGTAGCCCAAATGGCGACATTCAGTAGTCTAACAATTCCCCGCCACGTTTCCGCCAATTACTTGATTAGGCAACGGTTACAGTTATTGTGCCCAGCAGTTGATCCCTGGCATGGCTATTGCCTCTATTGGCTGTCCAATTCATTCTTGGATTCATCCGCAAGGTTTTTGATACCGATTATGGCAGGGTCTCGGGCGCCGCATTATCGAGGAGCATCGTGGGGCGACGGGCTGAGTGATGACGCCGATCCGCCGATTGCGGCAGGACCAGATCGTATAAGCGCCGACTAGTTTATTGTGGTGTTGTCGGGTAATACGTTTGGGCATCATGATCCCACGGTATCTGACCCCGATCGCCGGGTGAAGATGCACTCTGCTTACCGCTTTCAATTGAACTGGAGGTAAAAAGATGCGTGTGAGACCTCTACGAATTCTTCTGGTGCCTTTTCTGTTGATGCCGCTCTTCACGGGTCTTTGTTTAGCTCAGACCTTCGCCTATACATTAACCGGAACGCTCCGCTATTCGAATGGGCCACAACTTCCCTACTACGACGGAGCGAGCTTCGAACTGTACCTGAATTTTGCGAATGTGCCCTTCATGGGCACCACTCCTTGGGTTAGCGGCACTCGAACAGATTGGGGGGGGAATCCCGGTGGAAATAGCTGGCTTAAGATCGGAAACAAAACGTTTGTATTCGACAACATCGCGCTTGTCCTGTACCGTGACACTCGTCCACCGGGGCCCGGTGTTCAAGACGGGACAGATTTCATCGGTCGACTCGGACTCGACAATTGGATATTCAACGTCCAATGGCCACCCGGAACCAACACGCCCGACCCGCCTTCCTATGCGGGGGTGACGCCCCTTGGGGGTAATTTCCACTTCTACAATGCCGCCAATCCCCCCGAGCTCAACTCGTACTACCAATTGGAAGGCATTAATGTCGTCAAGACGCAGGGACGGCCTGACTGGGCGTTGCTTTTCACACAACCAGAGGTCCTGCGCACCAGCTCGAACCTGGCCTTCGACTCTGAACGGCAAGTCACCGTTATGTTTGGTGGCCGCGTTCCAGGGTACAACATTATGTTATCCGATACGTGGGAGTACGGACAATCCTACTCCGCCTGGAATCGCGTAACCACATTGCATTATCCACCTGCGCGGTTTTGGGCCGGTATGGCTTACGACGTCTCTCGCAAGCGTACGGTGCTTTTCGGAGGACGCCAAGAACTAGGAAGCAGCGTCACTATCTTTAACGATACTTGGGAGTACGACGGGACGGACTGGAGTGGCATCTCCACTCCACATAGCCCGCCGGCACAAGACGCCATGGCCATGGCCTATGATCCTTGTCGACAGAAGACCGTAATGTTTGGGCTTAATGGGGACACCTGGGAGTATGACGGCTCGGATTGGGTGCAGATTCACACGACCACATCTCCTCCGAGCCGCCGGCTGGCAGCCTTGGTCTACGACTCCTTGCGATGTCGAACGATACTGTTTGGCGGATTGGCATCTGGTCCGCCGGCCCTCTCTGACACCTGGGAATACGATGGAACCAATTGGACACAAATCAGCACCGCAATTTCGCCGTCAGGCCGCTGGGCACACGCCATGGCCTACGATACGGACCGGAGCCGGGTTGTTCTTTTCGGAGGATATGTCCTCAGTCTTGATGATAATACAAATGACACATGGGAATATGATGGAAGCACATGGCTTCAAATATTCCCCCATAACTCTCCGGGTCCAACCCAACAGCATACTATGGTTTACGACTCGACACGTCACGCCGTGGTGATGACTGATGGGTGGGACACATGGGAGTATCTAGGGGCCGCTACTTGCCTATATTCACTCTCTCAGACCGGACAGTCATTTAGTGCGGCCGGTGGATTGGGTTCCTTTACAGTCAATACGACTGCAAGCTGCGGTTGGGTCGCTGCTCCGAGCGTCACTTGGATTACCATATTGCCAGGTGGTTCGCAAGGTACAGGGGCCGTCAATTATTCGGTCGCACCCAATACTGGCGGCGCGCGATCAGGAAGTATTTCTGTCGCCGGGCAGACATTCAATGTCACTCAAGCGGGTTTTAGCTGCAGCTACATGATTGGCCCGACATTCGCCTCAGTTGACAATTTGGGTGGAAACGTCAGCGTGTCTGTGAGCGCGCCGGGCGGTTGTCCATGGACGGCGGTCAGCAACGTAGGCTGGTTGACTGTCAAATCCGGCGCTTCTGGCTCGGGCGGGGGAATGGTCGTTCTTAACGTCGCCCCGAACACCAACGGGGCCCGTTTTGGAACCGCGACCATCGCCGGCCAGACGTTCTCAGTCACCCAAGGGGCTGGAGCATGCGGTGCTCTCGATGTAACGTCACAGATGAGCGTGACTCGGAGCGGTCTCACTTGGATTCCCTTTACCTCTTATTACTACTCCCAGACCATCACCGTGAGAAATACCTCCGGTTCGGTGATCCACGGCCCCGTCTACTTGGTTCTCCTCGGTGAGCCCACCCATTACGGATATCCCAATGATAGCGGCTTATTGGGATCTCAGGTTCTGACAACCTGCTTCTCGACCCAAGGAGATTATCGGTTACTTGTTTCTAGCGGTGACATGCAAGCCGGTCAGAGTGTTGGAATCCCTCTTGTTTTCTTTACTCAAAGGATCAGCGGGGGAATCCAATACCAGACAAAAGTACTCAGTGGCACACCCACACGCTAGGAGGGGAGGCTTATGCGTTGCAGCGACATGTTAAAATGTTTTATTTTCGCTGGCTTGCTTCTTGTGTTCCCCCATGCTGCGATGGCGGACCAGATTTTCAACGTTACTCTGAACACGATGCCGTTGGTCGGGCACCCGGCTGGTCCATTCTCCGTTTTCTTGGTTTTCACGGATGGGGACGGGATCGGTGACGCGAATAACACCGCCACGATAAGCAACATAAACTTTGGCGGCGGAAGCGCTCTTGGCGGCCCTATACTATTTGGCGGTGCCAGTGGCTCTCTTGAGACGGGGATCTCAATTACAGACAGCTCGTTCCTGAGTTTCTTCTCCGAACCGTTTTCGCCCGGAAGCCAGCTAAGCTTTTCCTTAGCACTGACCACGGCTGATGACTTGGGCGGGACTCCCGACCGGCTGACGTTTTCTATTGTTTATAATTTCGGTTCTCCAATACCTACACTAGCACCTGCGGGCGATTTTTTTCTAGGAGCTGATTTAGGTTCAACTGGTCCGATCTTCGACGCGTACGGAAGCGACCCGTCTCGTGCTCCAACGGACGGAAATCCAGTCTCGATTTCTGCTCCAACCATAACTTTGGTGAGTCCGGTCCCAGAGCCTTCTTCCATTGTCCTTCTCCTGACGGGGGGGCTGGTGGGCGGTCTGACGCTCTACCGCCGTCGTCGTGCGTAGCCCCACCATAGAGTAGCTTCCGAGCTGTCTGGCCGATTCAGTTGTCGCCAAGTTGATTAATCGTGTCCTTTCGACAAGGCTGCATGACTCGATCTGAGGGCCTTTTTGATCTGGGCTACACAACCTCGGAATCGGGAGACAGCTCGGGCCGGCATCAAAGATCCGCCAGATTGCACGCATCCGAAAAGCAGCCCATGGTTAGACATCTGCTGAGCCAGCAATGCCTAACTGCGAGTTGCACAGCCTGTCCCCGGGATTCCTGGGATTTAATTCTGAGCGGCGAGGAGGTTGAGGCGCTCGCGGCAGGGCATCCAATCGGGCATGCACCTGGCGAGAAGCGCGTAGAAGTCTCGATTGTGGTTGTGGATCTTCAAGTGGCAGAGCTCGTGGGTGATCACGTAATCAATGCATGGCGTGGGAAGACGAATCAGCTCCGGGTTCAGGATGATCGTGTCATTCTTCCCGCAGCTGCCCCAACGCGTCTTCATCTGGCGGATTTGTAGGATTGGCAGGGGCGTGTCGTACTGCCTTGCCCGCTCGTGGCAGACTTTGAGCCGTCGTTCAAAAATTACCCTGGCATGTTCGCGGTACCAGGATTGCACTGCCGTTGCGATGAGCACGGGCTCGCTCCGCGGCGCAGTCGAGACCCATAGAAACCTGCCGACCAGCTTCACCTCGAGAGAAGAGCCCTGTCGAACCCGCAGGCGATATTGTCTTCCGAGATAGCGATGCGTTTCCTTGCTGACATGCCGGCGGGGTGCCGGGAGCGGCTGGAAACGTTCGAAATGATCCTGCTGGCGGATTATCCAGGGTGCCCGTTTTTTCAATGCTCGTTCAATTTCGACAACGCCTCGCTTCTCCGGAGCATCCACCGCAACACCTCCGTCCGGGTAAACGGGGGATCGGTGCCGGACCTGAGGAAGTAATTGCATCTGCAGGAACTGATCTCAATACTGCACGTGAGAATAGGCCTTACGCTTGCTTTTGACGCCCGTTTTCTCGGTTTAAGAAACCTTGGTCTCATCGTACCTGCCCTTTTGATTTAGGGACTTGGCGCAGGCGAGAAACCGTCGGAGTTACCTCGCGGAGCGGAGATTTCGGATTGGCGGCTGAGACCACCGCAGGAGGAAGAATCAGGTGGCAACAATCGAACACAAGTTCGATTTATCCGCGTCTCATTGAATTCTACATTACTGGATTCAAATACTTATCCGGGTCCGGCACCGACACCCACACAGTAATTATGTTGTTGCAACATAATGTTTCCGCTACATAATATTCTTCCAGCACGCCAAGGAGGTGAAGGGTGCGCCTGGATTTCATGGACCGGACGGAAGAAGCGCGGCGGCTCAAACGCGCGTTCGCGAGCCGCGACGGGACTTTCTGCTGTCTCCATGGCCGGCGGCGCTGCGGCAAGTCGCGCCTGCTGCAGGAAACTCTGCCGGCCAGACGCTCCGTCTATTACGTCGCCGATGAGAGCGAACCGGCACTCCAAAGGGCGGCGCTGGCACGGGCCGTCAGCCCAATGCTCCCAGGCTTCGAGCAGGTGGCCTATCCCGATTGGAACAGCCTGCTGGATCGCTGGCTCAGGGATGCGCCGCCGGGATCGCTCCTCGCGCTTGACGAGTTTCCTTATCTTGCCAACGCCAGTCCGGAATTGCCGAGCATCCTGCAGAAGACCGTGGATCGGGCGGCGGGAAAGGGCCTCCATCTCGTGCTGTGCGGTTCGTCCCAGCGGATGATGCAAGGGCTTGTGCTGGACGCTTCGGCGCCGCTTTACGGACGCGCCCGGGAGATCATTCACGTTACGCCCCTGGAAGCAGGCTGGGTTTCCGAAGCCCTGAAGTGCAAGTCTCCTGTGGATGCGCTCTCCGCCTTCGCCGTCTGGGGCGGCGTGCCGCGATATTGGGAACTGGCCGCCGATTTCGAGGCCACGTGGCCCGCCGTGCGAGATCTGGTGCTGGATCCGGCCGGAGTCCTCCACGACGAGCCGCGACGGCTTCTGCTCGATGACATTCGGGATACCGCGCAGGCGTCCTCCATTATGGCCCTGATTGGCCAGGGATGTCACCGCCTGTCCGAAATCGCAGGCCGGATCGGCAAGCCCGCCACGTCATTATCGCGTCCGCTTCAGCGGCTCATCGAGTTGGGCTTTGTCAGACGGGAATGCCCGTTCGGGTTGTCCGAGAAGAATACAAAACGCACCGTGTACAGGATCGCGGACCCCTTTCTCCTGTTCTGGTTCCGCTATGTGCAACCGAACCGCTCGCGCCTCGAAGCCAGAGAGGCGATCCGCATTCAGGAGGTCATCGCCAACAGTTTCGGTCAGCACGTCGGCGGCGTCTGGGAGGATCTCGCCCGCGCAGCGGTCCCCCGGATGGTAATCGCGGGTCGAGAATGGACTTCGCCCCAGCGATGGTGGGGATTCGACACCAATGGCAAGGAACTTGAATGCGACGTCGTGGCCCGTTCGACGGACGGCAAAGCCTTGCTTGTCGGCGAAGCCAAAATGGACCTGTCGCCCAAAACAGTGGATATGACACTCGAGAATCTGAGACGCAAAGCCGAGCGATTGCCGCCCGCCAAGTCGTTCGACGTAATTGTTTCGGTGATTTTCACGGCAGGGAAGAACCGGCCGCGAACCGATGCAGGGGTCATTTCCGTCGGGGACGTCTTGGCGGCGCTTAGATAGTTTCTGTCGCGAAAAATCGGTAAAAATCGGTGACAGGCAACGATTTCACCAATTGCATCACGAAGGGTCTTTTGCGATTGCAGCCTGGAAGTCAGCTACCACCCGCAGAGCGGGTGGCTTGATGAAGGGCCCCCGAGGGGCCCCTCAGGTGATGAAAGGGGCTAAAGCCCCTTCGGGTGATGAAGGGGGCTTAAGCCCCCCAAACGGTAACTGCTCTTGCCGCTTCTCCTCCTCTCCCTGATCGCGAATGTAGTCTCGGATCGTCTGTTCATCCAGCCCCACTGTGCTCGCACAGTATCCTCTCGCCCAGAAGTGGTACCCTGTGAAGTTCCGATCCTTCCCCAAGAATTCCCGATGGATTCGGATCGCCGACTTGCCCTTCAAGAAGCCGATCGTATTTGCCACGCTGTACTTCGGCGGGATGCTCAAGAATAGGTGCACATGGTCCGGCAGCGCATGCCCTTCCACCAACTCGACCCCCTCCTGCTCGCACAACTTCCTCAATATCCCGCCGATCGCTTTCCGCAGCGATCCGAAGATCGCCCGCTTGCGATATTTTGGTACTAAAACCACATGGTACCTGCAGTACCATCTCACATGTGAGAGGCTCTGCCACTCTCTCATGACGGTCTCCTTTCTCGTGAACCTGACTGTTCACGTAGGGAGACCGTCTCATATTTGCACGCCGTAACGGCAGAGCCTTTTCGAGTCGCGCCGCCAGAGGCGGCGGTTTACCTTAATGCGAAATTAGAAAGGGGACAGGCTACGCTTTTACCAATTATGCTGAGAGAATCCGCCTCCTTTCGAACCAATGGGGAGGACGCTGTAGCCGCGGCCTCGAGGCGGGAGAACCTCTCGCCCTCTCGAAGATATTGGTGAAAGCGTAGCCGCCTATTGACTGGAGTTTCCGGATTACGGAGATTCCTTGCCTGACACAAGGTCACCCGAGACTGCAAGCTTGACCCCAGCTGGGACAGCGGTGCCGCTTGCGGCGACCGGTATTAATGGCTATTGCCCGCAAATTGCCGTTTGGCCTCAACAAATGCGAGTTCCTCCGGCTCAATTCGCTCGCGCACGATACGAGCGATATAGCGCTCTAGGCTTTTTCCCCGGTGCAATCTGGCCAGAAATGCGGCGCGCGCGGCCAGATCGGCAGGAATTGAAAGAGCTGCCGGCTTAGTCCTGAGAGCGTGGACGGCCTTGCTCCAGGCAGATTGGTCACCCGCCTGCGCCGCCGCCAAATCGTCAATTTCTGGTTCGGAGAGTTCCTTGGGTGCCATGTTGACTTTGTTTGTCATATGAGCCACCCCGTATGATCGGTGCCTGTCACCGATCTTACAGTCTGAATCGCAGTCTCCTCATCGGTGTAATTGCATGCATGCGATGTGTTACAATGCTGGACGGAGGTGACGTATGAGTACAGCGATATCCGTGAGGCTTCCCAAAGAGCTGGCCGAGCAGCTTGAACACATCGTCGAGGAAACCGAGAGGCCGCGCTCCTACATCATTCAAAAGGCTCTCGAATCTTACATTGAAGACTACTCCGATCTTCAGATCGCCCTCGACCGGCTTCACGACAAAACCGATCCCGTTGTCTCCGGCAAAGAACTGAGGAAGTCTCTTGGCTTATAATATCGTTTATAAGAAATCCGTGGAGCGCGACCTCAAAAAGCTCTCAAAGGCAGAAGCGGCAAAGATCCTCGATCAAATCGACGGCGAACTGTCCAGGAAGCCAGAGGCCTCTCCGATACTAAAAGGGCATTTCGCCGGCCTTCGCAAGTATCGCATCGGTGACTATCGAGTGATTTATGCCATCCTCGGCAGCGATGTTTTGATTCTCAGAGTTGGTCACCGCCGAGAAGTGTATCGACGCAAAATCTAACCATCGCGCCGCAGCATACCGGTGCCGTGACCATTATCGATGTATCCCTCAGATTCTCGCAGTCTGAACTCTTGGGATTCCTGGAAGATATGAGGAAGCCATCCTCCATCCACTGAACTGTGCGCGCAACGCATCGATGTTTGGCAGAAAATCGTGACAGCAACTATTTCACCAATTGCATCATGAAGCGTCATTTGCGATTGCCGCCTGGAAATTGGTAAAATATTGCCGTCACCGATTTTTGGGATCTGACGAGCGGCCTGGCTCATGCAACATCGAGGACGGCACGGGGATTCTTGGCGGCAATTCGTAAGAGCGTTCGGGCGGCACCCGAGGGTGCGCGGCGCACCTGTTCCCATTCCTGCAATGTGCGTACCGAGACGCCCAGCAGCTGGGCGAACTGCTCTTGGATCTGAGAGACAGGCTACTCAGCCTTGAAATCGGGAGACAGCTCGGGCCGGTACCAGAGATTTGCCGGATTGCACTCATCCGAAAAGCAGCCTACTGTTGGACATCTGCGGAGCCGGCAATACCTGACTGCGAGTTGAGCAGCCTGTCCCCGGGATTCCAAATCTAATTCTGGACGGCGGCGAGGTTTAGGCGCTCGCGGCGGGACATCCAATCGGGCATGCACCTTGCGAGAAGCGCGTAGAAGTCGCGATTGTGGTTGTGCACCCTCAAGTGGCAGAGCTCGTGGGTGATCACGTAATCGATGCATGGGGTGGGAAGACGGATCAGCTCCGGGTTCAGGATGATCGTGTCATTCTTCCCGCAACTGCCCCACCGAGTCTTCATCTTGCGGATTCGAAGGATTGGCAGGGGTAGGTCGTACTGCTTTGCTCGCTCATAGCAGACCTTGAGCCGCCGCTCGAAAACCGCCCCGGCATGTTCGCGGTACCAGGATTGCACTGCCGTTGCGATGAGAACGGGCTCGCTCCGCGGCGCAATCGAGACCCATAGAAACCTCCCGACCAGCTTTACCTCGAGAGAAGAGCCCTGTCGTATCCGTAGGCGATATTGTCTTCCGAGGTAGCGATGCGTTTCCCCACTGACATACCGGCGGGGCGCGGGTAGCGGCTGGAATCGTTCGAAGTGTGCCTGCTGCCGGATAATCCATCGTGCCCGCTTTTTCAATGCTCGTTCAACCTCTGCGATGCTGCGGTTCTCAGGAGCATCTACGTCAACAAATGCGTCGGGGAATACGGAGATCTTGAGATGTTTCCGGGCTGAAAAGGTCAGACTATACGGGATTTTCAACCTGCCGAATTGGATCGTTCTTTTGCCGGCCTTCACGGCATTACCCGCGCGGCAATGTCCAGGCAGCGATCCATGATCGCGTCAATTTCTTCAAAACTAAGATCGATGCCGTTTTCTCCTTTGACTTCAAACAGGTGGTCCTCGATCGCCGTTCGCATCCTGTTCTGCTGATCGCGGTTGCTCGTCCAGTCCCGAATGTATAGGCCGGAAACGATCTCCTCAATCTTCATCGCGACCTTCGCCGCGGCCTCGCTCAGCCTGGCAGAAGCGGTTTCGTGCGGCTTCAGCATTTCATAGATCACACCGTAATACCGGCGAGCCATGTCGCGCGTCTTCAGAGTGGCCGGCAGGTCCGTATCCGTTCGGTTTAAGACTGCTTGCTCGATCTCTCTGGCCCGGTTGAGATATTCGGCTTCGGCCAGCCTCTCGGAGCGAAACGCGTCGATGACCTCCTGCAACATCTCGGAGAATTTCTTATAGAAGGCGGGGTCTTCGTCCATCCGGTGATGGATCACCCGCTTGACATTGTAGGCAATGGTATCGGCCATCGAGGCGTCGCCGGTGGCCTCGCGCACGGCCTGCCGGCGTTTTTCCCGATTGAGCAGGTCGATGGCGCCGGTGATCTGCTCGACCTCACCCGTTCCCACGTGGGTGTCGATGAGCTTCTTGATCTTCGGTTCGTATTCCGAGAAATCGATCACCTCGGCATAACGCCGCCGCACCGAGGCGCGCAGCTCGGCGAAGAACTTCAGATCCGCCTTGTACATCTTCAGCGTCTTCTCCGGCGTCGATTCCAGGAACGAAATGGACGACATCGCCACGCCCAGCAAGCGCGCAAAATCGGAGAACTTCTCGTAGAATCGCGCCCGCAGTTCCTCATCCGCGAGCAGGCGCTCGTATTGCTCGCGGTCGCGCGTGTTCTTGACCGGTTTGAAGATGTCCCAAAGCTCGGAGTGCTTCTGCGGCAGCCTGGCGTATAAAGCGCGGATGTCGGTGATCGTGCCGCCGACATCCTGCTTTTCGAATTCCTTAAGGTCGGCATAGAAGTCCAACGCCTGATCCAGCTCCTGCAGGACACCACGATAATCCAGGATGTAGCCGAGTTCCTTGCCGTCGTGGAGCCGGTTGACGCGGGCGATGGCCTGGAGCAACGTGTGGCCGGTGAGCTTCCTGGTCAGGTACATCACCGTATTGCGCGAGGCATCAAAGCCGGTCAGGAGCTTGTCCACCACGATGATGATTTCAGGCCTGTCGCCGAACTTGAATGCGTTGATGAGCAGCTTGTTGTATTGCTCTTCGCTGCCGTATTTTTCCATCATCCGCTTCCAAAATGCGATGACGTCCAGCTTGTTGGACTCGTCGATGCCGGTCTCGCCTTCCCGCATGTCCGGCCCCGAAATCAGAACCTCCGAGTCGGCTAAACCGAATTCATCGAGGAAGCGCTTGTACATCAGCGCCGTCGCCTTGTCCGGCGCCACCAGCTGGGCCTTGAAGCCGGTATCCTTCCAGTAGTTATCGTAGTGGCAGCTGATGTCCCAGGCGATCATTCGGACTTTCTGCTCCGCCTTGTTCAGCTGGTCCGCGGTGGAGAATTTCTTTTTGAGGTCGGCGGACTGTTCCTGGGTCAGGCCGCGGGTCAGCTTGTCGAACCAGCCGTCGATCTGCTCCTTGTTCACCGTCTGCGGGACGTGCCGGCCCTCATAGGTCAAAGGCACGACCGCATAGTCGGCCACCGCCTCGGCGATCGTATAAGCCGGCTCGATCAATCCGCCGAACTGCGCGTAGGTGTCGCGGTCCTTTTTCATGATCGGTGTGCCCGTGAAGGCAATGAAACACGCCTGCCTCATGCTCCGGCGCATCTTGGTGTGTCGATGGCGATACTGCCCGCGATGCCCTTCGTCCACGAGCACAAAGGTGTTTTCATCGAGTTTTTCGATGTTGCGCCCGGCAGCGGCCTCAAACTTATCGATCACCGTCGTGACGATGTGCTTCTTGTGATCTTCCAGCAGCTTCACCAGATCTTTGCCGGTCCGGGCCTGCTCGACCTCTTCGCCGCAGTGCTTGAAGGTGTTGTAGATCTGGTCGTCCAGATCGACCCGGTCGGTGACCAGCACGATTTTGGGATTGCGGATCTCGTGGTCCAGGGCCAGGCACTTGGCGAGCATGACCATCGTCAGCGATTTGCCGCTGCCCTGGGTATGCCAGACGACTCCACCCAGCCGGCCGCCGTCCGGCACTCTCCGGCGAATACGCTCGAGGATGTTTCGGACGCAGAAGTATTGTTGATACCGGGCGATCTTTTTCTCTCCCGCGTCAAACAGGATGTATCGATAGCTCAGATCCAGCAATCGTCCCGGGCGGCACAGCGCATAGATCAATCGATCCTGCTCGGTGACTTGCCGCGGGCCTTCCGCCTCCATGGCGTCGAAGTGCAGGCGCGCGTACCTGGCGCGTTCCTCGCGCACGAACAGCCTGTCCTTTTCTTCCGTTGTCAAAGGGGCATTGATGGCATCGGCAACTTCGGCATCCAATTCCGGCTCTCTCCAGAGGGACCAGAATTTCTCGGGCGTACCCGTCGTTCCGAACCTGGCCCAGTCTACGGCCACCGCCAGAAGCAGTTGGGAGTAGAAGAACAGGTGCGGAATGCCGTCGTCCTTCTGGTTGCGGATGTGCTGGCTGATGGCCTGCGCGATGGGATCCTTGCCCGGGCCGACGTCCGGTTTCTTGCACTCGATGATCGCCAGGGGGATTCCATTGACGAAAAGAACGATATCCGGCCGGTAATGCTCGCGGCTGCCACGGAGCTCCACGGCAAACTCCTCTGTGACGTGATAGACATTGTTCTCGGGCTTCTCCCAGTCTACGTAGTCGAGCGTGTAGCTCTTGGTGTCGCCAAGGATGGTCTGCTGGAGGCTTTTGCCCAGGCAAAGAAGGTCGTAGACCTTTTCGTTGGTGCGGATCAACCCATCGAGCATGAAGTCCTTCAGCGCATTGATTCCGGTGATGATATTGTTCTCGCTGAATGGATAGGTTTTGCCCTTGGTCTCGACGCGGTTCATCCTGCGGAGCTGCTTTTCCAGGATTCCGTCGAGAATGACGCCGTTCGTCTTTCCGCCGCGCAGTTCAATCGCATCCTCAGGCGAGAGATACTTCCAGCCCATATTCTGCAGCAGCTGCAGCGCCGGGATTTGGGAGGCATGATCTTCTCGGGTGAGGGGACGTGCGCTCATCGATTATGTCGATTCAGTAAGTAAGTGCGTTACCCGCACCTTTCCCGTTAACAGTTTCTGCATCAGACCTTTCTTTTGCAGTTGGAGCATTTGGAGTTGCTTCGCAAGAATTGAAATCTCATGGTCGCAGCTATCCAGAACTTCGGCGATTCGACGCTGCTCCTCAATCGGGGGTAATCGCAGCCTCATTCTTCCGAGGTCGGAGAACCAGATACGCACTCGCACGCTGCCGATGCCGGTCGTCTCCACAAATCTTCGCCAGCGATAGGATCTTCGATAGTGATCAAGAAACGCCGGATCGAGTTTGTCCTCATGGCAGCGAAATACGACGTAGTCACCGCTGACCATGGCTTCTTGTGGTCCATCCCACCTGGCGATTGAACCAATGTTGAGTCGCATGGGATTGTATGCAAACCAGCCTTTACGCACGATCTTGCATCGTTCAACGCCCTCGCCCTGCACCCTCTCTCGCATGGGGACCATTCCCTCAGCCTTGGTCACTGCAAGGAGCACATCCCGGGACAGCTTGCCGTTGTTTCTCAGGTTCGACTCGCTCCCAACATCGCCGAGGGTACAAGCCCGCCACGACCGATTTTTAAATCCGCCGAACCGTTTCTTTGCGGCGAGGAGTTGCTGCATCAGGCCATGCTTGAGTTGCTTCTTGGCCGCAATAAGGTTTTCTAGGCGCTCGATCGCGCGATCCCAACTCTCAAGTATTTCTACAATCTTGGCTTGCTCATCGGTCGGCGGAAGCGCGATGGTTATTTGACCGATGAGGTCGGTATTCAAATTAGGTTGACCGATTCCAGGAGCTAATACTTCCCGGAAGTAGCGAGTCTTTGATTGCAGGAAGTAGTATATGAACTCATTTTTGGCTCCGTCTAAATCCAAAAAGGCCGCAATGCCGTCATTAGCACCGGCACGGATACGGATGATCTTTGGAACTCCTAGAGTGGCCCCACTGTTTGTGAGAATGAGAGTGCCCGGCCCGATTATCCTTGTGTGCTTTGCGCCCTCTTCAGTCAAAAACGAAGCCGTCGTCGCGAGATACATTGTTGAGGAAGAGGTAACATCGCCCACAGTGATCCAGGGGAGATAACTCCCGTTGAAGTAAAGAGAGCTGCCAGCAGGACGAGGCGAAGAGCCTCTGACGATTCTCGCGATTTTTCCCAATCGGGTAACCATCCACTCAACTGGAATCTCTCCGACGAGCGTGTTCTTTGTCTTTCGACTGGAGCTAAGGCTGGGTGTGAGCATGGGTTATCCGAGCAGTTTCGTGATGTCCGATAGGAACACCGGAAGATATGTTTCGGCCAAATATTGGCGGTCGTCCGAGAGCGCTTTGTCAAACCCCGCTCGCTCGATGGACGGCCTAACCTCGATCATGAGTTGCCGAACCTCCGACGACTGCAAAAGCGGATCGAGCGTTATCAGTCTTGGATCGCTGAGCTTTAACCAGATACGCTCCAGCGCGCTGAACAGAGGTGGCCAGGTGACCCATTTCGGGAACTGTTCCTCGCGGTTCAGCAATGCCGCCCACGGTTCCGTCTTGAGCCAGTAGTGTTTTTCGCGTCCCGCACTGCGCAGCTGGACAATGCCCGAACGGCTCATTTCCACGAGCGTGTTCTGGACAGCGCGGGCAAAGTAGTAGGTGCCGCGCGCAATCTTCGATGGGTGCGCGGCCTCGTGGGCGAGCAGGTACAACACGATTTCGCAGCGGACGTTGATGCCAAACAGAGCGCGCAATTGCAGGGCAAGATTCGTTCGCTCGGTAGGACGGAACGTCTGCGAGTAGCCGCGCAGGCGCAGCGGGCCGCGTTTGAGCCCATACCGGGCAAAGTGCGGATCGGGATCGCCCACTATCGGCAGGGTCTGCCCGTCTTTCGCCAAGAACAATCCTTCGGGTGAGTCCGCTGGTTCCGCGGACTCGGCCAGTTTCTTCCACTTCAGAACTTCTGCTCCCTTACTCATCAAACCCGCCATCGCGGCGAGGACGCGGCCGCCCGCAAACTTTTCGGTACGCAGAATGCGCTTGAGGCGGTGGATGTTGATGAACGGGCCGTTCGCCTGCAGCCAGTCGATTACCTCGTCAAACAGGCGTGGTTCATGGCGGCCCAAAGTGCAGGTGAACAGGAGCAGCGCCTCCGGGTCGATAATCCAGGGATCCTCACTTCGAGAATGGCCCGCCACGCCCAGGGCAGACCATTGGCGCCACAGGAAGTTCAGCAGCAATTCCCGGTACTTCTCCCTAAATTCTGTCAGCGACGGATTCATGCCCAACCTGCCTCAGCATATCTTTGAGGATCGTTCTGAATCCCGGCGATACGTCGTGCGTCATCGCCCAGCGGGCGGCGGTTTCGAGTTCAGCCGCGGTGGGTTTCAGTAAAAGAAGATCGTCGAGATGAGTGCCGTCCCTCCTGTCGGCGGCGGCATACAGCTTGAAATGGATCTGATCGAAGCGCCCGACGAAGAAGACCGTCAGACGCGGGCCGTAGACGCGCTCATTCAGGCGGTCTGCCATGCCTTCAGGAAGGCCCAATTGGAACAGCCCGCCTTCGTCGCGGCTCGGTCCGTTGTTCAGCCAGTTATCCGGAAGCCCCATATCCCGCGCAACTTCCTTCGCCGCCTTGAGGAGAGACCCGGGCAACGGCGCCGGACTCACGAGACGACGCTCGGAATCCATCAGCGCCACCACGTCCACATCTTTGGTAGCCC
>Ga0187878_1001881_pt1 | contig 19458 bp, 18 predicted proteins | sample June2016WEW_17_1_FD_132979 | JGI IMG/M metagenome (GOLD analysis project Ga0187878, IMG submission 132979) | Peatland microbial communities from SPRUCE experiment site at the Marcell Experimental Forest, Minnesota, USA - June2016WEW_17_150 | ecosystem: Environmental > Terrestrial > Soil >...
AAACTGGCCGGGATCAGCTTCCGATCAAATCCCATCACGTCGTGAAACTCCGTCAACGTATAGCCAGGGCAAAGCGCCTGCACGCGCAGCGGCGAGCGCGCGGCTTTCAGTTCCAGGTAAAGCCCCTCGGTGAAGCAGTTGATCCACGCCTTGGTGGCGTAGTAGCTGGTGGTGCCGGGTCGCGTGATGAACGCCGCCACCGAGGAAACATTCACTACCGCGCCCTTCCCGCGCGCGGTCATCTGGCCGAGTGCCGCGTGGGTCAGCCGCAACGTAGCCATCACGTGCAGGCGATGCATCGCGTCGTGGCTGTCCACTGAAGTCTTGTAGAACCATCCCCCCGCGCCAAAGCCTGCATTGTTCAGCAGGAACTCGAGGTTCTCCGCTCGGGCGATGCGGTCCTCGACCGCCTTCAATTCGGCGTCCTTAGTGAGATCGGCAGGCAGCACCTCGACTTCGACGCCGTGCCGGCTGCGCAGTTCGCCGGCCAACGCCTCCAGGCGGTCCTTGCGCCGCGCCACCAGCACCAAGTCGAAACCCTCCGCGGCCAGCCGGCGGGCGTACGCGGCTCCAATGCCAGCCGACGCGCCCGTCACTAGCGCCAAGGGTCTTGAGTCCGTCATCGCCTTGTCCTCCTCGTCCGAACCGCGCGATTATGCCATGCTGTATGCGAAAAGGTGCTGTCACGGAACACGATTAACCGTTCAGTTGCAGGGGGCGCAATGCGTGTTCGATGTCAGTTAACTAGGCTTGCGACGCGCGCTTCACCTTGGCGGATTTCTCAGCCACGCCGCGCGCAAGTTCCTCTTTGTAGTGGGCGAGCTTTTTGGCGAGCGCCGCATTGGAGACGGCGAGGATTTGGACGGCGAGGATAGCCGCATTGATGGCGCCCGGTCTGCCGATAGCCGTGCAGGCGACGGGCACGCCGCCCGGCATCTGCACCATGGAAAGCAGCGCGTCGAGTCCCCCGAGCGGCGTGGTCGCCATGGGCACCGCAATCACCGGCAGGGTGGTCTCGGCGGCGATCACGCCTCCCAGGTGCGCCGCGCCTCCGGCGGCCACGATGATCACCTTCAAGCCGCGCTTGAGGGCCGTGCGGGCGTACTCCGCTGTCCGCGCCGGCGAACGGTGCGCGGAACTGATCTCGAGCTCGCAGGGCACACCAAACTTCTTGAGCGTCTGGACAGTCTCCGTCATGATCGGCAGGTCCGTGTCGCTGCCCATCACGATGCCCACTAGCGGTCGCGGCTTCTCAGTCATATCGCTTTCTCTCCACGTCACCCGCTTGTTGGGCGTCGCGGGTGACGCTCGAGCTCACTTACAACTTCGGCGAGTTAGGGATTCGCCGTGTTACCGAGTTGCTCGTTCCGAGCCCGCGCCCCATCCGCCGGAGTCCTTTGGCGCCGATGTCGCGACGGTAATGCATACCCTCAAATTGTATCCTGCTGACAGCTGCGTATGCCCGCTCGATCGTGGAGGGCAGGTCCTCGGCCGTCGCGGTCACCCCCAGCACTCGCCCGCCCGCGGTCAGCAATTGGAGGTCACGGAACTGAGTGCCGGCGTGAAAGACCTTGACGCCACCCTGCGATTCCGCTGCCTCGAGGCCGGTGATCTCTTTCCCCACTTCCGGCTTACCCGGATAGCCCTTGGAGGTGAGCACCACACAGACCGAGGGATTCGGGCTCCAATGGGCTTCCATTGCCCCCAGTTGGCCGTCGTGTATTCCCTTGAAGAGCTCAACCAAGTCAGAACGCAAGCGCATCATGATGGGCTGCGCTTCCGGGTCACCCATGCGCACGTTGTATTCCAGGACTCTGGGCCCCTCCGCTGTCATCATCAGCCCGACGTAAAGAAACCCGCGGTACGGAGTACCTTCGGCGGCCATGCCGGCCAGCGTCGGGGACACAATGCGGCGCAGGACGTAGTCGCGCTGGCGCTCCGTCAGGATGGAATCCTCGCTGTAGGCACCCATGCCTCCGGTGTTCGGGCCCTGGTCGTTGTCGAATACCGCCTTGTGGTCCTGGGTGGGCACCAGCGCCAGAACGCCCTGGCCGTCGGTCAGCACAATAAACGACAGTTCTTCCCCGCTCAGGCACTCCTCGATCACGACGCGCTCTCCCGCGCTGCCGAGCGTTTTCTCATGCATGAATTCGACGAGCGTCTTCTCGGCTTCCTCGCGGCTGCGGGCCACCACCACTCCCTTACCCGCCGCCAGCCCGTCACCTTTTATCACCACGGGAAGGCTAAACCCGCCCAGGGCCTGGAGGGCGTCTTCAAGACGCTCGGCAACCACGAACCGCGCCGTAGGGATGCGATGGCGCTGCATGAACTGCTTGGCGAAGATCTTGCTCCCTTCCAGTCGCGCGGCCGCCTTGGTGGGCCCGACCGCCCAAAGGCCCTCCCGCTCGAACTCATCCACGACGCCCGCCACCAGCGAGGCTTCTGGGCCGATGACGGTGAGGTCCGCTTTGAGCCCCTTAGCCAGTTCCAGGATTTCCTGCGGGCGTGATGCGTCCACCGGCAGGCACTCTGCCTCCTGAGCAATCCCCGCATTGCCCGGGGCGCAATAGATCTCCTCCATGTACTGGCTCTCGCGCAGTTTCCAGGTCAGCGCGTGTTCCCGTCCACCCGAGCCGACAACCAGAATCTTCATAGGCGGCGTTACACTATCGGCACTCGCTGCCGTTTGTCAACGTCAAGTGCAGAGCACAGCCTCGGCGAAAGGGACGCAGTTGCCGGGCCAAACAGAGGGTGATAGGCTTCCCACACATTTTGCCTGGGAGAACCACGATGAGTTTCTTTCACGGTCACGACCATCACCATCCTCGCCGACGATTCCTCAGGAAGAGCTTCGAGTTCTTGGGGACCTTGGCCGCCGCGGCGGGTGTTGCGCGGGGCACCTCGGCCAAAGCAGAGGGAAAATCAAAAGCTGAGAAGGAAATCCCGCCTCGCCCAAAGCCCCGAGAGGCGATGCTCGCCCCGAAGCAAGCGCGGCGCGAGCCACTACACGCTTTTGACGCACACCTGCACTGCCCGAGCGAGAGCGGCAACGTGTGGCAGTGGTATCCCGTGACGAAGACCTTCGAGGAATTCGTGAAGTACCTCGACCGCACTGGCGTCCAGCGCGGCATCATCAACTCCGTGCGCTGCCAGGAGGCCAAGACCGCGGCGGAATTCATCGCTGGCAATCGGGAAGTGGCCCGCTATGCCGAGAAGTACAAGGGGCGCTTCCTCGGTGCCTGCGTGGTCAACCCACTCTTCATCGACGAGGCGCTGCGCGAAATCGAGGACTGCCGCAAGCAATTGGGTTTCGTCTGGGTGGGCGAGTTGTGCAATTACATGGCGCCCTTCGAATACACGATCAAGGAATTCGAGCTGCTGGTCGCGCAGGTCGTGAAACTGAACATGGTCCTCGACGTTCATACCGAGCTCGAGGAGATGGAATACATCATCCAGAAGTTTCCCCAGGCCACCATCGTCTTCCCCCACTTCGGCGACGGGCACGAGTACGAGCACATCTTCAAACGCATCGATGCCGTGGCCGCGCACCCAAATACCTACCTCGACACCTCCGGCTACGGCCACGACCGCGTGGGGATGCTCGAATACGCCGTCAAGACCATCGGCGACGATCGCGTGCTCTTCGGCTCCGACTTTTCCATCAATTGCCCCGCCACCGTGATCGCGCGGATCGAGAACGCATTGCTTACGGAGGAACAAAAAAAGAGAATCCTCTCCGAGAACCTGCAAGCCCTCTTAAGGAAGCTCTAAGCCCAGTAGAGGCGACGACCGCATTCCCGTCTTCCGACGAGCCGGCACTGCGACAGTGCAAGCCGCCCCACTATAGCCAGAAGCAGTCATGCACAACGGGGGTCAGCCTGCTAAAATGGGTGTTTGTTACCTGGGCAGGAATCCCAACTATGCTTTCGGGGTTTACGGAAAAGTACGACGTCGTAGTCGTGGGCGCGGGGCACGCGGGCGTGGAAGCCGCGATGGCCGCGGCGCGCATGGGCCTGAAGACCGCAATCTACACCATCAACCTTGACCTTGTCTGCCAGATGTCCTGCAACCCCGCAGTGGGCGGCATTGCCAAGGGACACCTGGTCCGCGAGGTAGATGCCTTGGGCGGTGTGATGGGCGAAGTCATCGACGCCGTGGGCATTCAGTTTCGCCTGCTCAACACCAGCCGTGGGCCGGCTGTCTGGTCGCCGCGCGCCCAAGCCGACAAGCGGCGGTATCGCGCGAAGATGCGCCAAGTGCTCGAGTCCGAGCCCAACCTGCGCATCAAGCAGGCAGAGGTCGTCGACCTGGTGTTCGACCACTGTAGCGCCGGTGTGTCACCGGCGTCTTCGCGAGACGAGTGTTCTAACGGCGATTCCGCCGGTCATAGACCGGCGCTACAGGTGCGTGGCATTCGGCTGCGCGATGGTCGCATGGTGGAAGCCGGGGCCGTAATCGTCACCACCGGCACGTTCCTCAACGGGCTCATCCACTGCGGCGAGCAGCAATATCCCGCCGGGCGTTCGGGCGAGCCCCCCGCCGTTCTACTCGGAGAGGCTCTGCGCCGGCTGGGCTTCGAGATGGGCCGCCTGAAGACAGGTACGCCACCGCGCCTGGACGCACGCACCATCGACTTTTCGCGATTCCAGGTCCAGCCCGGCGATCCAATCCCCACACCCTTCAGCTTCCGCACGAAGGCGATCACGCAGCCGCAGACCTTCTGTTGGATCGCTTACACCAACGCCGAGACGCATCGCATCATCCGCGAAAATAAGCATCGTGCACCACTCTATTCCGGCCAGATCAAGAGCATCGGTCCGCGCTACTGCCCTTCCATCGAAGACAAAATCGTCAAGTTCCCCGATAAGCCGCACCACCAGCTCTTCCTCGAGCCTGAGGGTTTGGACACCAACGAGATCTACGTGAACGGCATGTCCACCTCCATGCCCATTGACGTGCAGGCGGCCATGGTGAAGTCCATTCCGGGCCTGGAGAACGCTGAGATGATCCGCCCGGGCTACGCTATTGAGTACGACATGGTGCAGCCGACGGAGCTCTTTCCCTGGCTCGAGACAAAGAAGATCCAAAACCTCTTTCTCGCCGGGCAGATCAACGGCACCACGGGCTACGAAGAGGCGGCATGCCAGGGCATCATGGCGGGCATCAACGCCGGACTGCGACTTCAGGGCAAGGACCCGGTCACCGTTGAGCGGACGCGCGGCTACACCGGCATCCTGATTGACGATCTCGTGAGCAAGGGCGTCGATGAGCCTTACCGCATGTTCACCTCGCGCGCCGAGTTCCGCCTGCACCTGCGCATCGATAACGCCGACGAGCGCCTGACGCCCCTGGGATATCAAGTAGGCACCGTCAAGGCAAAGGACTACCAAGCGTTCCTCGAGAAGCAAAAGAGAATCTCTGCCGCCACGAAGTTCCTGCTGGAGACTACTCTCGCTCCGGACTCCCGCGTGGGACGCGAGACCTATACAAGGCTTGGGCTGATGGCCAATGGCCAGCTCACCGCGCCAGCTCCGCTAACCGGCGCCCAGCTCCTCAGGCGCTCCGAAGTGCGTATGGATGATTTGATGGAATGGGTCGGAGCGGGACTGCGGGGAATGGGGTTTGACGGCGCGGAGGCCGAGGTAGAGGCGAGTTTGTCCCGCCACGTGGCGAATGGTGACCTAAAGCCGCTGCTACTCTCGCGGGAGGAAGCTCGGCGCGTCGAGACGGATTTCAAGTACGAGGGCTATCTCCAGCAGCAAGAGAAACAGATAGAACACATGAGACGCGCCGAAGCCCGCCGTATTCCGGAATGGTTCGATTATCGGAAGGTTTCCGGCCTCTCGCGCGAAGTCACCGAGAAACTCCTCAAGGTCCGGCCCCTCACCCTGGGCCAAGCTTCCCGCATTCCCGGCATCACGCCCGCCGCCGTGTCGTTGGTCAACTGCTACATCGAAATCTTCCAGCGCCGGGCCGCGGAGCAGATGCCTATGTAACGCAGGTTTCGTTTCCTGTGCCTGCGACTCTTCCGTCCCGTGTCCGTTGGGTGGCGCGAAATCCGCCCCGGCAGCAGTGTTCCCGACCATCCTTCATAACATTGAAAAGCCGCAGCATTGGACTGCGCATGCTCCTCTACAACTTCGGTTTCCACTGTTCGAAGAAGGCCTTGATGCTTTCGTAGCTCATGTGGCGGGCGTCGGCAAATTGGCCCTGAGCCATCGCGTACAGCACTTTCCCCTTAGAATCCAGCACGGCCAGCGCGGGGATACCTCTTCTGATCGGCACGCCGTATTTCCGGGCCACATCCAGATTCCTATCGATGCGGCCCACGTCAATCTTCACCACCAGGAATTCTTTCTCGAGGAGCGCCGCGAGTTCCGCCTTGTGCATGTTGTCGTCCAGCGCGTGGCAGTCCGGGCACCAGTTGGCGCCGAAAACCAGCACGATGTTCTTGGCAGGATTTCCGTTTTGGGAAGCCGCGGCAATGGCCGCCGCGATTTGCTGGCTGGCGTCAGCTTTTTCGTCGTAGATCGGCTCGTCTGCGGCTCTCGCCACGCCAAGGCACAGCAGAAAAACCAGCACCAGGTATCTCGCGCGATGCATCATGTCTCCTTTCATCCGTATCATACCCTTAGATTCCCGCAACCCTGGAGGAGATACACTCGCTACCCACCCGGGAAAAGGCTGTGATAGCATTTGCCCACACATGAAGGGCGTATTCATCTTGAGTGCCGTACGGACGGCCATCGGCAAGTATGGCGGCTCGCTCCGCGATTTTTCCGCTCCCGACCTCGGTGTCGCTGCTGCCCTAGCAGCGCTCGGGCGGGCAGGTGTGCCGGCGGAAGCAGTCGAAGAGGTGATTTTCGGTCACGCGCGGCAGGCGGGTAACGGCCCCAACCCGGCACGCCAAATCGCCGTGCGGGCCGGGGTCCCGATGGCGGTACCGGCTTATACGGTCAATAAGGCTTGCGCCTCGGGAATGAAAGCCATCGTCCTCGGCTACCAGGAAATCGTTCTGGGCCATGCGGACGTGGTGCTGGTGGGGGGGACGGAAGCGATGAGTCGCGTCCCCTATTTCGTGGAAGGCGCGCGCTGGGGCGCTCGGTTCGGTCATCAGACCCTGGTGGATGGCATGTACCAGGACGGCTTCCTCTGCCCGCTCGCCAAGATGATCATGGGTGAAACCGCAGAGGTGCTAGCCGAGCAATACCGAATCCCGCGCGCGGAACAGGACGCTTACGCTGGTTCGAGCCAGCAGCGCGCACAGCGCGCTATCGAAGCGGGCCGCTTTGCAGAAGAGATCGTACCGCTCGCCGTGAAAGAGAAGAAGGGCGAGCGGACGTTTGCCGTGGACGAACATCCTCGCTTCGACACGAAGGCCGAAGCCCTGGCGAAACTTGCTCCGGTCTTCTCGAAATCCGGCACGATCACCGCAGGGAATTCCTCCGGGATCACGGACGGTGCGGCCGCACTGGTGCTGGTCTCTGAGAAGCGTGCAGGGCGCTCGGAGAAGAAGCCACTGGCACGGATCGTGGATTACACCACCGCCGGCGTCGACCCGCGCGTCATGGGACTCGGGCCGGTGCCGGCGGTGCGAAAACTCTTGAAGAAGACCGGACGGCAACTCGAGGATTACGAACTGGTGGAACTGAATGAAGCCTTTGCCGCGCAAGTCCTGGCGTGCGACCGCGAACTGCATTTCAACCGGGAACACCTGAACGTCAACGGCGGGGCGATTGCTCTGGGTCACCCCATCGGCTGCACCGGCGCGCGGATTACGGTGACCCTGCTTCATGAGATGCTGAAACGCAAAGCACGCCGCGGGCTGGCCACGCTTTGCGTCTCCGGTGGCTTAGGCATGGCACTCGAACTCGAGGCGGCGTAGGATTCATTCTAGACCACGTCGAAGCTGCCTGGCAGGAGAGGGAAGAAACTTGGGCGCTGAATACACCGGACAACCCGCATCCCGGCTGCGCTTCGAGGACATCCTCTACGAGAAGAAGGATGGGATAGCGCGCGTCACGTTGAACCGGCCGGAGGTTTACAATGCCTATTCCGCCCAAACGCTGCGCGAGATGATCCAGGCTTTTCGCGACGCAGCCTGGGATGATTCCGTCGCGCTGGTGGTTCTGACGGGGGCCGGCGAGAAGGCGTTCTGCGCCGGTGGCGATGCCAAGGAGTTCTCGGACGAATTCCTCCGCCGCCCGCGAAACTACTGGAAGTGGCAGGGCCTGCTGCTGGAGGCCCTGGAACTTTTCCGTCATGTGGGGAAGCCGACTATTGCGCGCATCAACGGCACGGTGGCCGGCGGCGGGAATGACTGGAACCTGGCCGCCGATCTTGCCATCGCTGCCGACCACGCGCGTTTCATGCAAGTCGGCACCCGCGTGGGGTTGGTAGATGCCCTGGGTTCGACCCAGTGGCTGCCGTTGGTGGTGGGTGACCGGCGGGCGCGGGAAATGCTCCTTACCTGCGACGAAATCACCGCCGAGCAGGCCTTGAGCTGGGGCCTAGTCAACCAGGTCGTTCCCTTCCGGCAACTCGACCGCGCCGTAAACGCTCTGGCAAAGAAGCTGATTCAGAAGTTCCCGGAATGCGGGCGCTACACCAAGCAGCAACTGAATTTCTGGAAAGACCTGGCGTGGTCCCTCACCGCGGGGCACGCGCGCGATTGGCTGGCCATCCACTCCACGTCCTGGGAGCCTTATGAGGGCGTGCAGGCCTTTATCGAAAAGCGGCCCGCCGACTACCGCCGCATCCGGGAACGCGCGGCGGCAGGCAAGTCGAGCGAGTTTCTCTGGGGCGCGCCCACCCGCACCTGCGCGGATTGTGGCGCCGAAGGAATCCCGGAAGGATTTGACTATTGCGGGAAATGCGGGAGTGAGCTGAAATAGAGCTACGTCGTGCGGGTGGGGTTGCAGGATAATGCGATCAGCGCTCAGCCGTCAGCGATCAGCCTTGCCTTGCTGACGGCTGAAGGCTGAAAGGTCGTGGCTTCCCTGACCGCAGCCTTAACGCCGTCGGAACTGTGAGCGCGCAGCGAATGATCGAGGAGGGCAACATGCCAGACGAACCCATCGAGCCCCTCATGGCCGGAGAGGAAAAAGAAGAAGAGAAGCCGCCCAAGTTCATCCGTTTTGATGCTATGGGCACCGTGGCGCATCTCACCATGGCCCGGCCCAAACAGAACATCTTCAACATCGAGATGCTCAACGAGATGTGGCGGGCCATTGAAAGCCTGAATGGCCGGGATGATGTGCGGATGATTCTGCTGGATTCCGCGCCGGAATGCGACGGCTGCTTCTCTGCCGGCGTCGAAGCCGCGGGCTACAAGGCCGACATGGTCTTTCAGATGATGGACGCGTTTCACCACGTCTTCCGTGCCATGGTCGAAGTCTCGAAGCCCGTCCTGGCCGTGGTGGACGGCATCGCCAACGGGGCGGGGTGCGAGCTGGTGGCCTTCTGCGACATCGTGATTGCCTCAGACACTTCGCGCTTCCTCCAACCCGAGATCAAGCTGGGCGTGTTCCCGCCTATGGGGGCGGTGGTCTACCCTCGGGTCATCGGACCGAAGCGCGCCATGGAACTGCTCCTGACGGGCGAAGCCATCAGCGCCCAGCAGGCCCTCGTCATAGGCCTCGTCAATCGCGTGGTGCCGCGCGCGGCGCTGAAAGAAACCGTGGAGGCAATCGTCAAGCGCATCTCCGACCAGAGCGGCCCCGTCCTGCAATTGGTAAAGCGGGTCATCTTCGAGGGCACCTGGCAACCGTTCGATGAGGCCCTCAAGCACTCTCAGGATATCTACTTGAATCAGTTGTTCGCCCTGGAGGACTCTCAGGAAGGCCTGCGTGCCCTGGTCGAAAAACGCAAGCCGGTGTGGAAGAACAAATAGCCCGGGGTGCGGGATTCGGTGTTCGGGACTCGAAGGGACCCCGCCAGGGACGTGCAGCTCACCCCTCAATCGTTAGTCCACAATCACTAATCAGCAATATCCGCAGCCCTAAGTTTCTACTGAAGGTCTTTGAGGGCTTTGTCAACGACTTCAAGTGCGGTTTTGGAGACTTCGCAGGCGACTGGGTCGGTAGGGCGCCGGGCATACACGTGATCGCCGACCTGTGCGACCTCAACAAGTTCGGTCTCGTTCTTGCCGCCGAACTGGGCCTTGAAGCGATGGGTGGGCTCCTTCAGGCCATAGCTCTCGAGACCTTGGCCTTTGGGAAACGAGTCGGCGCGCAGGTCGCGCAGGTTGTTCAGCAGGGTTTCGAGCTTGTCAGTGGGGATGTCCTTGGCGGTGGGTGCAGTCTGCTTCCACTTGTTCTGTGGTTGCCGTTCAAAGACTCGCGAGCCAGCGGGGGTTTGCACCTCCAGTCGTTTCACCTCGAAGGCCGAGAACGAGAACAGGTTCTTGTCGCGCAAGTCGTTCGGGTCTTTCTGGAACTCGCTGACGAAGCTCGCGTCGATGGTGAAAACGGGCTCAAGCGCCGAGTTCAGGGCATAGTAGCGCTCGCCCTCTTTCCTGCCCACGATGAGCGTCTGACTTGCGCCCGGGCCATCCAGCCGCACGCGCAACTCGGGGGTACCCAACCCAAATCTGCCTTGATTCTTCTTGTCCTCAGCGGCAACGCTCTGCATGGACAGATTCTGGAGACGGTTGACCAGGCTGTCCGCCGTGAAACGATCCGCGCGCACGGCGGGCGGGAGCATCAAGTCCCACACGCCTTCCGGATTCTTGACGAGCGTCCAGCGCTTGCCTCTTGATTCCACCTCGATGCGCCGAAGTTCGCCGACCGCCAGCGTGACCGCGCGCTTGTCGCGCAAGTCAAAGACCTTCTTGTCCAGTGAAGACTTCAAATAGCCGTAGAGCGTGAAGACCCGAGGCCTGCCAACAACCTGCGCATAGATCCCGCCGCCGGTGGGAGTGTCATCACCCAGCAGCAAGGTGATTTTCTCCGGCTTGGCATCCGTTGAGACTTCCACGCTCAGGGTGGGGCGATCGAGCCCGTAATCTTTCAGATTCGCTGGCTTCTCGTCCACGACCTGATTGATCGTGGCACCCGTCAGGCTGTTAAGCAACGAAGAGACATTGGACTCATCAGCGGCAAGCATCTGGGGTTCGACGATCGCCCACTTCCCGCCCTCGCGCCGGCAGGCGACGGGCTCTCCGTCTCGCGGCGTGAGGGTGAACGCCTGGACGTGAGCGCTCTCTACCGGGAAGATCTTCTCCTGCGGCGTGGTATCGGTTTTCACGCTCTCAGAGCCCTTGCGTTTCTCCCAGTAGGTGAAGCCGAACCACATCCCTGCAAGCACGGCGAGAGCTGCCAGCGTGTTGAGGTATTTCTTTTTCATCATAATTCGGCACGCCTGAGGTCCCGCCCCTGGCGATGCTGGCCCGTGACTTGAGCCACAAGGGCTGCCAGGACCACAAGGTTTCTCACTACGCGCGGCGCCGCCACCAGATTGTGGTGCCTGCCGCAACAATCAGTAGAGGCAATCCCAGGACACCCAGATAAAGAACCCGCCTCATCTGCTGGGCATTCACTCTTAGCTGCTGCATTTCGGGAGGCTTCGGCCGGATGGAAATCAGATCCTCGTCGGCCGACAGCCAGTTCACCATGTTCATCACCAAATCGCGGTTACCCTGGAATCCCAGGTAGGCGTTGGCGGCCAGCGACGAGGTCCCCACCGCAACGAAGCGGCCCTCCGGCTTATTCTCTCCGGAGCCCGTCACGGTGCCCGAAACGGCCACGGCGAGCGGCCCCTTATAGTCCTTGCCGGCGCGAAACCTGATTTCACGCATCGCCGAGCTAAAGTCCGCCACCCCAAAGCTGTCCGCAGTCGTCTCGCAAAGCGACTCGGCGCTCACGCCGGCTTTGTAGCCCTTCCCGACTTCAAAAGAGCGCGTGAGTGGAAACAGGGTGGCAGTCTGCGCCAGCGGCTGCACGATGGGACTGGAGCCGTATTTGATGACCAAAGGCATCTCGGGACGAGTGCCGAAAAGCTGCGCGATGGGGTTCTCGTCGATCACCAGGTCATTGCGCACCGTCACGTTCCAGTCCGCCAGGAGCTTGGTCAGGTTCATCAACTCCACGCTCGGATCGAGTAGGAACATCGCCCGCCCGCCGCCCGTCAGGTACTTGCGCATGGTCTCCACTTCCGGAGGCAGGTAGTCGTTGCGTGGCCCGGCGATGACCAGGAGCGCGCAATCGGCGGGGATCTCCATCTTCTGGAGCAGTACCAAGGTCTTCACTTGGTAATTCTCGGTCTCGATCTGCTTTTTGATCCGATCATATCCGGTCCGCTCCGAGCTTTCCAAATCCCTTTCGCCGTGGCCCTGGACGAAATAGATGGTCTTCTGCCCTTTCAGCACGCGGACGATAGCGTTGGTCACGCCCTCTTCAGTCGCGCTTTGGGCTTCGAAGTGACGGTCGCCGGCGGCCACAATAATGGTCCCGTAGTTTCTCACTGCGAACTGCCGGGACAGGGAAGGCTGCCGGTCAGGGTCAACATAGCGCAGGGTGACCCGCGGGGTGAGGGCCGAGTAGTTGTCCAGCAAGTCGCGCCGCCCGCGTGGGGCCCGCTCCTGGTCGAAGGCAAAGATCGTGATGTCGCGCTTCAGCTCTTTCAACAGCTTCGTGGTCTGAGGCGAAAGGCTGTACTTCTGGTCGGGGGTCAAGTCCCAGCGCCGGTTGTGGCGATCGACAAACCAGTTGGCCAGCACCACGATGGCAACCACCGCGACTGTGTAGAGAACGAAGTTCGCTCGCCCCAGAATTCTCGGGCCGAAATGCCCGGTAATGCGATTCTTCCAGGCCATGGCTACGCCCTCCCCTTCAGGGCATCGACAGAACGAGCGGTGAAGAAAATGCCGAGCACCACTACCGAGACGTAGTAAACCACGTCACTCAAATCGATGACTCCCTTCGCAAAATTGTCGAAATGGGTGGTCAGGGCCATGTAGGACATAACTCGAACCACGGCGCTGGATGAGTAGGCCGCAGGCCAATCGAGCACAAAGAGCAGCAAGAACACCGCAAAGGCGATGACGGCGGCCACAATCTGATTCTTCGTGAACGTTGAGAACCACATCCCGAGCGCGAGCAGCGCCGCACCAAACAGGCAAAGGCCCAGCGCGTTCGCCAGCAGCGGCCTAGCGTTGGGATTGCCGTAAAGGAAGAGGATCCCAATATAGCCGAAGGTGATGGCCACGAGCACCGCATAGAGGGCGAGCGCTCCCAGGAATTTCCCAAGGATGATCTGGAGGTCGGTGAGGGGCGAGGTCAGGAGCAGCTCAATGGTGCCAGACCGCTTCTCCTCCGCATAGAGCCGCATCGTGACGAGAGGCACGAGGAGCAGCAAGACCACCGTGAGCACGCCAGCCAGCAGCGGCCGGATGATGTATTCGTTCAGGCTCATGGCGGGAGCGCCCATGCCGCCCATGGCCTCCATGCGGAAACTCTGCAAGACAAAGGTGGCCGCGAAACTGTAAAAGAAGAAGCCACAAAGGCCGGCGTACACCGTCATCACCAAGTAGGCAATGGGTGAATGAAAGTAGGCGCGGAGTTCCTTCCCGGCCACAGCCAAGACATTGCGCATGGGGATATTCCTTCCAGCTGTTCGTTATCGGTTGTAAGCCGTCAGTTGTCCGTTGCGGCAGAATCGTGCTCCGCCGGGCCGAGGGCAAACGATGGACCACTGACGACTGACTCTTCGCTGACGTCTTTGGTCGTGAGCTTGAGGAAAATGTCCTCCAGACTCAGGCCACTGGTCTTGAGTTCGAGCAGCTTCCATTGGGATTCGACCGCGGCGCGGGCCAGCTCCGGACGAACGTCCAGCCCCTTTTCCGCGTGCACCTCAAACGTCACTCGGGAGTCGCCCGCTTCTCGAGGTTCCACCAACTTCACTCCCGGAACCAACTCGAACTTTGCCATCATTTCCGCCGCGGGCCCCTCCACGGTGATGAGGACAGTCTCGTAACCTTGTAGCCGACGTGTGAGCTCGGCCGGCGCCCCCACCGCCACCACCTTCCCCTGATTGATCACCACCACCCGCTGGCAGGTTTTTGAAGCCTCTGGCAGGATATGCGTGCTTAGCACCACGGTGTGCTGGCCGGCCAGGCCCTTGATGAGCTCACGCGTCTCGATGATCTGCTTCGGGTCGAGGCCAGCAGTCGGCTCGTCCAGGATGAGGACTTCCGGGTTGTGGATGAGCGCCTGCGCCAGGCCCACCCGCTGGCGATAGCCCTTGGAGAGTTTGCCGATCTGCCGCCGCTGCACATCAGTGATAGCGCACTTCTCGCTGATTTCGCCAATGCGGCTCTTGATCTCTTTCCGTGGCAGGCCCTTGATGCGCGCCACGAACGCCAGATACTCGACTACCGTCATGTCGGGGTAAACCGGTGGCGCCTCGGGGAGGTAGCCGGTCCGCCGCTTGGCTTCCAGGGGTTCCTCGACCACGTCATAGCCCGCCACGCGCACGCGACCCTCACTAGGCGGAAGGTAACCCGTAATGACGCGCATGGTTGTGGTCTTGCCCGCGCCGTTCGGCCCGAGGAAGCCCAGGACTTCACCTTTCTGCACTACGAAACTAATGTCTGAAACGGCTAGCGTTGGCCCATAGCGCTTGGTCAGGCGTTCTACTTCAATCATGCGATTCAGTCCTTGGTCGGGTAGTGGGCATGCAAATCATTGCCCCCTCACACGCCCGGTCGCGGCTACGGCCGCCAGCGAGCGCACGGTTTCCAAATCGAAACTACTACGAATACCAGAAAGTGCCGCACGTTGCCAAGAGGATTCGGCCAGTAAAGGCTCCTTTCCGGGAAAGGCCGTGTTGCGCTACGATTCGCTCCTTAGTCCGCAAGCTCGTAATTGGGGAGAGGAGGCTAGCATGTTCTTCGAAGGCCAAGTCGCATTGATCACCGGTGCTTCGAGCGGCATCGGGCGCGCCACCGCGGAAGTTATGGGGCGCCAAGGGGCACGTGTCGCGGTGAACTACTGCAAGAACCGCGCCGGCGCCGAGGACACAGTCGAGATCATCCGCAGGCGAAGCGGAGATGCCATCGCCCTGCGTGCCGACGTCACGCGCGCCACTGACGTCCAGGCCTTGGTCCGCACGGTGCGCGAACGCTGGGGACGCATCGATATCCTCGTCAACAACGCCGGAGACCTCATCGCCCGCCACAACCTCGGTGACATGACGGAGGACTACTGGGACCAGATCATGGCGCTGAACCTGAAAAGCGCGTTCCTGTGCAGCCAGGCGGTTTGGGAAGAGATGGCAGCGCGCAAAAACGGCTGCATCGTCAATGTCACCTCGATCGCGGGACGGAACGGCGGCGGCCCCGGGGCGGCGGCGTACGCAGCGGCGAAAGGCGGCCTGTTGACTTACACCAAGGCGCTGGCCAAGGAACTCGCACCCCATGGCGTCCGGGTCAACGGCGTCGCCCCGGGTGTGATTGCCACGCCCTACCACGAGCGTCATAGCTCACCCGAACTCTTCCAGAAATTCGTCGCGGGCATCCCCTTGGGCCGCGCGGGCACAGCGGAAGAGGTCGCGGAGGTCATTGTGTTTCTGGCTTCACCGGCCGCGGGCTACCTCACCGGCGAAACCATCGAAGTCAACGGCGGGATGTGGATGGATTGAGCCACGACAAGTCAAAAGTTGAAAGTCGAACCTTCAAAATCGGCCAGCTTGGAAGCCAGAATCCTGCCATCGAGGCACAATCGAAAGTCACGGCGCGGCCAGAAAACGCCGGACGTCGTCCAGAACCTTCTGGAACATTTCCGGGGTGAGTCGGCCGGTCTGGGTATTCTGCTGGCTGGGGTGGTAGGAAGCGAACAGGCGCGGCAGGCCGCCCGGAAGCTGGTAGCTCCCACCATGAGCGAAGCGGAGTGACGACCGCCGCGGGAAGTCCTTCCGCTTCCCGGCCACCCGCAAATAGCTCTCGAAAGCAATCCGGCCCAAAGCGAGCACGGCCCGCACGCGCTTCAGAAGCCGCAATTCCTCTTCCAAGTAGGGTTGGCAGTTGCCCAACTCCTCTGGCAGCGGCTTGTTCTTGGGCGGCGCGCAGCGCAGTGACGCCGTGATATAGCAGTTCTGCAACCTGAGCCCATCGTCGCGGTGGTGCGATTCGGGCTGGCTGGCAAATCCCGCCTCATAGAGACCGCGATAGAGAAACTGACCCGAGCGGTCGCCCGTAAACATCCGTCCCGTCCGGTTCGCGCCGTGCGCAGCGGGCCCGAGACCCAGGATCAAAAGCTCGGCCGCGGGATCGCCGAAGCTGGGAACGGGCTTACCCCAGTATTCCTCATCCCGGTACATGCGGCGCTTGTCCCGAGCCACTTGGCGGCAGTATCGGACCAGCTGGGGACAGCGCCTGCAGGCAATTACTTGTTGCTGGAGAGTTTGCAGCGCTCGCTGATAGCTACTTTTAGTCGGCATGGGGCCTGAAACGGCAGGGTCAGATCAAGGGTGGCCCGCGTGCGCCAGGCGCAGCAGCAAGCGGCGCAGCAGTTCGCGGTCGTGCGCGGTCATATGGCTGAACTCGAAAGCGACGCCGACGCCGGGGAGACGGCGCGCGGCCACCGCGACCACGCGGCTGGTCTCATAGCCTACTGGTATCGCCATCCGGCCGATGGTGCCCAGCTCGATCTCCTGGTCGCAGCGCATCAGCAGGCCGGTGGTGCTGATGTCTATCAAGTCGCCCGTAAAACGGACACCACCCCCCAGGAATGCTATGGGGATCGTGAACGGCGTTCGGAACCGTTTTGCTCTTCTGCCCGCCACGTTGCCTGACGAAACGACTACCAGGAGGCTAGCCGGAGCCCGACTGCGGGCACTCGGTTATTGCTCTTCCTGGCGCCGCGACTTCCACCAGGATCGGCCGCGTGCCCCTTCCTACCGGGGCTAGGGAGGTCTCACCTCCGGCGCGGGGCGGAAGCACCGCACGCTGCGGCGCAAGCCTACCACCGTTCGACGCCTCTGTCACGAACCAAGCGCAGGTTTCCCCTCCTCAGCCCATTAACCCACTAGTAAGCTGCGGAGAGGGACCCGGCTACGCCCAGGTCTGAATCCTTCCCGCGCCTAGCTCATCTAATGGAAGTGGAAACCCAATTACCAAGGAGACTGAAGAACTGATGGAAAAAATTCTACATGTTCAGGCAGGGGACTGGCCGGCAATCCAATCAAGCGAGAAGCCGGTGTTGGTGGACTTCTGGGCGGAGTGGTGTGCCCCCTGCCAGATGCTGGTGCCGACCTTGGAGAAGCTCGCCGAAGAATACGGCGACCAGATCGAATTCGCCAAGGTTAATGTCGACGAGGTGCCGGAACTGGCTAACCATTTTGCCGTGCGCTCCATTCCTACTCTCGTGCTGCTCCGCGATGGCGTAGTCGTCGAACAACTAGTGGGCGCCCGACCCTACCAGGAGCTGGCCCGCCTTCTGGAGCGGCACGTCGCGGTCCCAGTCAAAATGTGAGTTCTCTTCAGGGATACCCTGGAAGCCGTTCTCTATCCCGGTTTGCCGGCAGGCAGCCGCGCTGCGCCCGTTGGCGCATGCGGGCTGTCACCGGCGGAACGGGAGAATTGCGAACCCCGGAAGACGGCGGAGGGGGCGCTTACGCCCCCGGCCGCGTGGTGAGGACGTTGGGCGTGCTGGCAAAGAATCCCTTGGGCGCGCTGACGTAACCGGAAACACTCTCCTTCCCCAACTTGTTGACCACCAGTTCCAGCGCGCTCGAAGCGCCCTGCACGTAGAAGTACACCGGCTCGTTAATGGCCTTGTCCTTGCGCTCCGTGCGCTTGTCGTCGAAGTAGAGATTGACCGTGAACTGGTTCTTCTTGGGGTTGGTCTTCGTAAGCTCGAGCATCACCGTCCCCACCTTCTGCCGGGCGCTCTTTCGCCCCAGGTTGAACTCAAAATAATCGCGGTCGGTCCGGTGCGCCAGGGCGACAAGTTCGTCGTGGGTCCGGGCAATGGCTCCGCTGAGTTCGCCCTTGGTACCCGTCAGAGCCTGCTTGGTCGCCTCCAAGTCCGCCCTGGTGCCGGCGATATCCCCGGAAAGGCTCCCAAACTTGGCCGTGGAATCTGCCTGAAGCTTGTTCACTTCGTCCGCACTGGCTTTCTTGGCGATGGCCTCGCTTAGTTGCTGGGTCGATTCCTGCTGCTGCTTCTGGACATTCACAGCCAGCGAGCGCGCGCGGGAGAGCTCTTGCTCCGTCAAGCCCAGCTTCTCCGAGGTCACCTGAAATTGGCCTCGCAACTGGGCGTAACGGGCGTCGCTCGAATCCAACCGCCGGGTAAGCAGGTCCAATTGGTCCGCCTGCTTCGTGGCGTGCTCGTTGAAATGCTGCCGTGTCGTGATGCCCAAGTAGAGATTGACGCCGGACATGATGAGCAGCAGAATCACGAGCAGGAAAAGGACTTGCCCACCCGAAAAACTCCAGGGGGCGGCGGGCGGCGGGGCTTGCGAATAACTGGGTTGGGTGGGGCCGGGAGCCTCCTGGCTCGCGCCGCCTCCCAGGCCAAACATCGCGTGCGCGGCGTCGCGGTCGTTGGTTTTATCTACCATGCATGCTCCTCTTTCTGAACAGCGCTCTCGGTCAGGCTATGCGCCTTGCTCTTCGGCGCGGCCCGCCTAAGCTAAGATGCTCATTTCAGAGTAACGGTTCGGTGAGGGCAAAACTCAGAACCGGGTCAATCCAGGCTAGTATCCCATCAATGGCAGGTAAGTTCAAGCGCTAGCGCGCCTTCAGACTGCAAAGTAAGCCCGGCAGCGGTCTCAATTAAAGCTGGCGCAAAGGGAGCTAATCGTGTATACTGTAATTGCTTGATCAGTTTTTGTGACCCGGTACCAAGTGCCAGTAGGCCACAGAATCATTGATTTTGTGGCTTTTTGTGTTTTTGGCGAGTGGTTGCGAGAGCGGAACAAGAAAATCTAAATACAAGAGGTTCAAAGCAGCAGATGGAAAAAGAACAAGGCAAGGTGAAGTGGTTTAACGACGCGAAGGGCTATGGATTCATCCAGCGCGCTTCCGGCGATGACGTTTTCGTGCACCACTCGGCCATCCTGGCAGAAGGGTTCAAGTCGCTCAGCGAAGGACAGATGGTGGAATTCACTGTCACCAAGGGCCCCAAGGGCTGGCAAGCTGAAAACGTGGTGAAGTTGTAGCCGGTAGGGGAAGGCTCCCGCTCAGGCGGGAGCCCCCGCCTCAAGCATCGGTTCAGGGAGGCCAAGCATGGTGATCCAATACATCGGATTTCAGCTCCGACCCCGCGGCAGAGACTACTCCTACCGTGTCGTGGATCCCAAGTCGGAAAATCGGGAGTTTATCCTGACCATCTCCAATCAAGCGTTTGTCGAACGGCATGTGCCCTACCAGGATGCCGCCGCCCTGTGCTATCAGAAATTGCAGAGAGAACTCGCCGCGGAAAGCGTGGAGCGCCCGCTCCAACGCCACTTCAC
>Ga0187878_1001895_pt1 | contig 19340 bp, 21 predicted proteins | sample June2016WEW_17_1_FD_132979 | JGI IMG/M metagenome (GOLD analysis project Ga0187878, IMG submission 132979) | Peatland microbial communities from SPRUCE experiment site at the Marcell Experimental Forest, Minnesota, USA - June2016WEW_17_150 | ecosystem: Environmental > Terrestrial > Soil >...
GCGCCGTTCTGGCTCCTTGGCGGACTCAGCAAAAAGCGCCGCCGCCCGGCGGAGCGCTGGATGAGATTGTGGCCGCTCATCGCGGTGTTGAGCTTGGTCGCAATCGTGGTCATATTTATGCTCTCCAGCGATGACCTGATTTCGCGCATGGGGCATCTGACGGCGTGGTCCGCCGCTTTCTTCCTAGCCACTTTAGCGTATGGCGTCGCGTCTGTAGCCGGGGCCATCGCGTTGTTGCGCGCACCCAAACAAGATGTCCGCAGATGGGTCCGCAGATTCTCGACGGCGGTCATCCTGGCACTGCTGATCGCCGCTGCATATCTTGCCTATTGGGGCGTGATCGGCCTCCGCACTTGGGCCTAGCGATTCTCTACAAGGAGCACAAAGGAGGCAACGATGCACTGCCGTGTGTTGGGAAGAACCTCCTACAAAGTCTCGGAAGTGAGTTTTGGTGCATGGGCCATCGCGGGCTCCTGGAGCAGGGTATCGGATGAAGAAGGCGATGCCCGAGGATGTAAAGTCAGTGGTGTGCGAAGCAGACAGACTTCGATCACGTGTGACCCATCAACCGCCGAACCAACTGTGTGACGATTCGGCCACGCCGGAACGCAAGTGATGAACCGTCGCGCTTGCTGTGCAGGCTAACTCGCTGGCTGGCCCTGTCACTCCGCAGCGAGCGAGACCCCAGAAATAATGTAACCTCGGGGCTTCCCAGGCAGTAAGTGTAGATAGAGGCGGTGCATGGAACTGCTGGAGCGATTCGCGGCGGGCGATGTGGATGCCTTTGAAGCGCTTTTCCGGCAGTACCAGAGCGAAGTCTATCGCTGGCTCATGCGCGTCGTCCGCAACACCGCCGTGGCCGAGGATCTGACCGTGGAAACTTTCTGGCGCATGCACCGTGCCCACGCCCGCTTCGATCCGGCGAAGGGAAACTGCGGCGCGTGGCTGCGCCGCATCGCCACCAACGCGGCCATCGATTATCTTCGCCATTCGCGCCGCGAAGTTCCTTTGCCGGACGATCTGCCCGCCACGGCGCAGCAGCCGCCCGCTGAGCAGCTCGAGCTTCGCCGCGAGATCCTGCGCGCAATGGACAAGCTTTCGCCTCGCATTCGCGCCGTGGTCTTGCTCGCGCTGGTCGAGGAAGAACCCTATCAGCGCATCGCCGAAGCCCTAGGGATTTCAGAAAACGCCGTGAAGGTTCGCGTCTTTCGCGGTGTACGCATTTTGCGGAAAACACTTTCACAAGCAGGAGTCCACCCATGAAGGAACCGGAAATTGACAATCTCAAGAAGCTGTTGAAGGATTCCCTGCCCCCCGCTCACGGCGCCGAACTCCAGCGCGACTTGTGGCCGGTAATGCTCCAGCGGCTCGATCAGCGCGCGTTACGCGTGCCCTGGTGGGATTGGGCCCTGCTCGCGACCCTTGTTGCCGTGCTTTGCTTTTTCCCGGGAATCATTCCCGCATTGCTCTACCACCTGTAAGGAAGGAGTACTTATGAACAAGCATCCCTATTTGCGCGCGTATCTCGCCGGAATTGCGATACCCACAGTTCTTCTCCTCGTGATTATGACCAACTACACGATCATTCGTTATGTCTGGAACGTCCCCATCCCTATCGAGCGCGTGATCGTGTTTCCGATGGCTGCGGTGCCGAATGCCTGGGGGTTGTGGAACGTGCTGTACCGTGCGTTCTTCGCAGGCCGGCGCATTTCTTTGGGCGTGTTCGGCGGGGCGCTGCCGCTGCTGCTGGCGCCGGGCGGCTACGTCGTCACGCGGCTGCTCGGTTTCACCGTTCCTCACGAAGTTTTCGCTGTGGCTCCTTTTGCTTTGCCCGTGGGCCTGATTGTTTACTATCTCGTGTGGAAGTATTTCGTGGGCTTCCTCAACGCGGAGCTGGGTATCGCTTGATCAGCTCAAGTAACAAGGCGAGGGTCGAAACACGGCGGGCGGCCAGACTATAAACCTGATATTCGAAGTCGAAGAGGGATTTCATCGCACAAAAAACGTGCGATGGAGAACCGTATCTCCGCTCCGGGACGGCAAAAAGCGCCGTCCCTCCGGTCGAAATGACAGATTTTCGCAGGCGAATGGTTTGAGACAAACCAACTTCGGATTTCAGGCTAAATGCAAGAACGGGTGCCTCTCGAGAAAAGCGAGAGGCACCCGGGGTTTTGGGGGTCGGGGTGAATTTCTAGAGGGGCCGCCTAGTTCTTCGGCTGTGGCTGCGCCTGCGCATTCGGCGTGGGTGCCGGGCCGTGCTGACCCTTGTGTCCTTCTCCGCGTGGGCCGGGGCGTCCCGGGCCACCTTCGTGCCGGAAGCGCTCGCTCATCAATTGGTGGAGCTTTTCCCGCTGCGCCGGGGTAATCGCCTCGCGCATGGTCAAGCGATAATGGATCGCGGATTTCTCCAGGGCCAGTCGCGCGGTGCTGATTTCCTGCAGCTTGCTGTCGATCGCGACGCGATCCGGTTTCTCGGCGTCGAGCAAGTCCTTTAAGTCAACCCGCTTCACTTCAAGGTCGGCACGGTCGCGAATCTCTGTCTTGCGGAAGTCCGACTCCTGCTTGCGGATCGCGCCCACTTGTTCGGCGGTGATGCCGAGCTTTTCCCGAATGGCCGGGTCGTTCAGAAGATGTGCAAGTCCGAATTCCCCTCGCCCCCTGCCGAAATCGCGCCTACCCATGCGGTCGCCTCCACCGAAGCCCCCTTGCCTATGGCCCCATTGGCCTCGCTCCTCACCTGGGCCTCCGGGCTGCATTGCACCGCGTGGCCCGAAACCCTCCCGCGCCATTTGCTGCTCGGGCGGCGGATCCTGTGGGTCGTCCTGCGCCAGGACCGGGGCGGTGCCAAGCGCCACAGCCAGTACAGCAAGAGCCGCTTTCGAGTAAATTTCCATGATTAATCTCCCGTAATGTGTTTTCCGTTGCCGCTGTGTAGAATTCCCTACTGCTCACAAAAAGGTTCCCGAAGGGCGCGGCCAATCCCCTCGAGCCTGCTGATTTCATCTGGGAATAGATTTATTGGCGCCGCGCAGGTGCTTTCACAAAACACGTTAAACAACGTATTGTCAAATACTTAGATGGGTGCCGCGACACCCTCAGAACAGGTGACAGCCACGCCAGCTCTGCCCTGAACGCTCCCGGTGAATTTCTGGAGTGCTATGCTGCCCACGTGAATCCTGAATTCATCCGAAGGGCAGCGCCACACGGCAATTAGAGAGGAAAAGTATGAAGATACACCTGTTTACGACAAGCATGATTCTGCTGGCGATAATCGGCGCCGGCGAGGAACGCCTCGGGAGTGCAGCTTTCTACACTGGCGAGATCCGGGCGGTCAACGTCCCTGGGCAGGGCAGCGCGAAGACCTTCGACGTGTCGGCGGACGCGGCGCTGCTCGCAATGAAGAAGCACGCCACCGAGCTCAAGATTGGAGGAGTCGCCGTGGTGGCGTATTTCGAGGGCGACACCCTTCAGTCCTGGAACTCCAGGATGGTGGTGGTGGGCCGGATGAAAGATGCTCCCTCGACGGGCAACAACGGCTCCAATCTGCTGGGGATCGCCTACGCGAAGGCGGCCGAGATGGCGGACACGCTGCAGAACAGCGGCAGTGGCACCCGCCCGCCGATGATTGGCGAATTCGGCTGGCAAGGCGGCGTGATTGCCCGGGCGAAGAGCGGCTATGTCATCGCGGCATTCAGCGGAGGCAAGTCGGAGGACGATGTGGAGGTTTCCAAGGCCGGGCTCGAGGTGCTGAAGAGCGGTTTGTAAGCGGGTGATAAGGGCAACAGCCGTGAAGGCAACGCAGGACACCCGTTGCACGTTGAGGATAGGCCTAGGGAATCGGCGTCACGTGCCGGAGTAGCGTTGCTCTTTCCAAGGGTCGCCGTAGGCGTGGTAGCCATTGCGTTCCCAGAAGCCCGGCCGCTCGCTGTCCAGAAGCATAAAGCCACGCACCCACTTCACGCTTTTCCAGGCGTAGAGATGCGGCACCACCAGGCGCACGGGGCCACCGTGTTCGCCGGGGAGCGGCTCGCCGTCGTGCGCAAACGCGAAGAGCACTTCCGGGCGCTGCAAATCTTTCAGCGGGATGTTGGAGGTGTAGCCCTCCTCCGCGAGGACGAGGACGAACTCGGCGCCGGGTTTCGGTTGAACCTGCTTCAAAACTTCTGTAAATAACACACCATTCCAGCGATTGTTGAGGCGGCTCCAGCGCGTGACGCAGTGAAAATCGCTGGTCACCTCGGTTTGCGGCAGGGCGCGGAATTCCTGCCACGAGAGCCGGCGCGGCTCTTCCACCAGCCCGCTGATCTTGAAGTCCCATTTGGCGGGATCGAACAGCGGCACGCTGCCATAATGCAGCACGGGCCACTTGATGGTCAACGATTGCCCGGGAGGCAGGCGTCCTTCGGCGCGCGCCTTTTTCTCGAGTTCCCTTCTCCCACCATCGTCGCCGAACAGCGGCATGCCTCACCTCTTATGCATTAGAGTCTGGCGCGCCCGAATGGTTTCAAAGCGTGCGCAGGAGCAGAGGGGATGACGACAGTTTTTGCACCGTGCCCAGATGGGGTCGAGCGGTGCTCGACCCCTACGCAAGACCGTGGCAACCGCGTTGCGTGCTCATTGCGCTTCGCTTCTTTGGCCGACGGCTGTCCGGTGCCCGCAACTTTGCCTGTGCTATTCTCTGTGCATGAGCGCACGCCTCCTGGACGGCTTGAAAATCCGCGACCAGATTTTTGAGGAATTAAAGGTAGAAACCCGCGAACTCGTCGCGAAGGGCGTGCGGCCGGGACTGGCCGCGGTGCTGGTCGGTGAAAATCCCGCCTCGCAGCTTTACGTTAAAAGCAAAATCGCGGCTTGCGAGCAACTGGGCCTGGCGAGCTGGCTGCACACGCCGCCCGCTTCCGTTTCCACGGAGCAATTGTTGCAGTTGGTGCGCAACCTCAACGCCGACTACGAGGTGGATGGCATCCTGGTGCAACTGCCGTTGCCCACGCAAGTAGACGCCAAGCGCATCCTGGAAGCCGTCGATCCCGCGAAAGACGTGGACGGCTTCCATCCCGTGAACCTGGGCAAGCTGGTCAGCAATCGTCCGGGGCTTGTGGCGTGCACACCAGCAGGGTGCATGGAGCTTCTGCGTCGCTACCTGATTCCCGTGGAAGGTGCAAACGCCGTGGTGCTGGGCCGCAGCGACATTGTCGGCAAGCCCATGGCGCTTCTGCTGATGCACGCGAATGCGACGGTGACGATCTGCCATTCCAAGACGCGCGATTTGCCGGAGATGGTCCGCCGCGCGGACCTCGTCGTGGCGGCAATGGGCAAGGCGGGTTACGTGCAACCCGAATGGATTCGCCCGGGCGCCACGGTGATCGACGTTGGCACCAACAAAGTCACCGATCCTGCCGAGGCCGCGCGGCTGCTGCGCAATTTTCCGGAGCGCCTGGAAAAATTCCGCGCGAAGGGGAATGTGCTGATCGGCGACGTGCATCCCGACGCGCTGCAGGTGGCCGGTGCGCTTACGCCGGTGCCCGGCGGCGTTGGACCGATGACCATCACGATGCTGATGAGCAACACGGTGAAGGCCGCGCGCTTGCGGCGTCTCCCGAGCGCCGCGGTTGCCGGGCATTAAAAGTTTTTGCTGCGCCGCTCTCGCAATCTTGCGGATACCTTTGGCAAGACGGGCCATCTGACCAATAAGGAAGAGTTCCAGAGTTTATGCTGAAATTCGGCTTAACCGGCGGGATTGCCAGCGGAAAGAGCGCGGTGGCGGCGCTGCTGCGCGAAATGGGTTTCCCGGTGCTCGACGCGGATGCCGTGGCCCACAAACTGATGGAGCCGGGGCAACCGGCACGCGAGGAAGTTCTGCAGGAGTTTGGCGCGGATCTCGCCGGGGCCGACGGACGGATTGACCGCGCGAAGTTGGGAGCGATCGTCTTCGCCGATCCCCGCAGGCTGGCGAAACTCAACGCGATTCTGCATCCGCGCGTCGAGCAGATCATGCTCAACCAGTATGAGGAATGGAAGCGCATCGGTGTGCGTGATGCCGCGTTTGTGGAGGCGGCGTTGCTGATCGAAGCAGGCTTCGTGAGCAAACTCGACGGGCTGGTGGTGGCCTGGTGCGAGCCGGAGCAGCAGCTCGAACGTTTGAAAGCGCGTGGCATGGGCGAGATGGACGCCAAGCGCCGTATCGCCGCGCAGCTTCCGCTGGACGAAAAGCTTCGCTTGGCCACTTACACGATCGATTGCTCGGGAACGATGGAATCTACGCGCGCGCAGGTGCGCGCACTCGCCGCGAGGCTCCGCAAATCCGCGGCTTTATGAGCGCCTGGCGAAATTAGCGCGATGCGCGAGACTTTTCTATACTAGTGCCGTTCCAACTATTTGGGCCAAATGACGGTCCAAGCATCTGACGCGAGCACGGAGAGAGTATTCTCCAAGGGATTTGCTGAAACAAGTTGGAACGGTACTAGAGGTCAGGAATCCGAACTCGCCGGGAAGGCGGAGGCATTACGCAAATGACGCAAGGAATGAAGAACAATCGAGGACGCCTGATTCTGGTGGCCCTGATTCTGGTGCTGGGAGCCTTTTGGGTAGGCGCGCGCTACGGCCCGAAGCAGGCGGAAAAGGTGGAAGCGCGGCGCATCGCCGCCTTGCAACCCAGCCTGCCCGAGAAGCCTGTGGCCGCCAAGAGTGAGCCGCTGACCGAGGACGAATCCATCAACGTGCGCATCTACCGCCAGGCCTCGCCGGCGGTGGCCAATATTTTGACGAAGGCCACGGAGTACGATTTCTTCATGGATCCCGTGCCTGTGGAAGGCGCGGGCTCGGGATTTGTGATCGATCCGCGCGGCTTCATCTTGACGAATTATCACGTGGTCGCGGGCGCGCAGACCATTGAGGTGATCCTGGGCGATCAGAGCCGCTATCCGGCAAAGTTCATCGGCGCAGACCAGCGCAATGACGTCGCACTGGTGAAGATCGATCCCAAAGGCAAGCAACTTAAGGCGTTGCCGCTGGGCGATTCTGCGACGCTGCAGGTGGGACAAAAGGTCTTGGCCATCGGCGATCCCTTCGGTTTCCAGTCAACGCTGACGACGGGTGTGGTTAGCGCGCTGGGCCGCACGGTGCAGACCAGCGAAACAACATTCATTGATGCCGCGATTCAGACCGACGCCTCCATCAACCGCGGCAATTCCGGCGGGCCGCTGATCAACACGCATGGCGAGGTGATCGGCATCAACTCCGCGATCTATACGCCCTCTGGAACGACAGCGGGCATCGGCTTTGCCATTCCGATTAACACGGCGAAGCTCATCGCCAACGACCTGATTTCAGAGGGGCGCGTGCGGCGCGCGTATCTCGGCGTGCAAACGGTCCCGGTGGGCGGTTGGCTGGCGGAGGCGCTCGATCTGCCGGTGCAGGATGGCTTGCTGGTGGAGCAGACCACCAAGGGCAGCCCGGCGGCGGCCGCGGGAATCCGAGGTGGTGATCGTGTGGCCGAAGCGGGCATGCGGCGCATCGTGATCGGCGGTGACGTGATCGTGGCGCTGGATGGGCAGAAGGTGGCGAATCAGTTTGACATGAATGTGCTGCTGAACCGCAAGCGCCCGGGCGACACCGTGACGCTCACGGTGTATCGCGGAGCCAAGAAAGTGGACGTGCCCGTAAAACTCGGCGAACACGACGGCAACTGAGCCGGACTCAGAATAACAGCGGCCACGAAAACGGGCACGTGCGGGTGGCGGATGCCATTGCTTACGGGCCAAACTCGGCGCGGTAGCGGTTGCGTTCGTCTTCGCTCATCGCAAACCAGCCTTCCGCGATATCGCGCACGCGTTCCAGGGCCTTCTGCATCTCTTCGTGCTTCGCCTTGATCATCTCTGGATCGGCATCCTGGGGCACATAGATGGGTTTTTCGACGATAATCACCGCGCGGGTGAACAATCCTGGCAGCAGAAATTGATCCCAGGTCTTCTCGATGGTTTTGCCGTGCTCGACGCCCACATGGAACACTTGAATGGGCACGCCAGTCATACGCGCCAGCAACACCGGCCCCACCTTGGCCACATAGCGGGGACCGCGGGGCCCATCAATGGTGAAGGCGCAGTCGAAACCTTCTTCAATGCGCTTGGCCATCACCTGCAGGCCGCGCAAGCCGCCGCGCGAGGAGCTGCCCTGGGCGGTGCCGAAGCCCAGCCACTCGATCACCTTGCGCGTCCACTGGCCGTCGAAGGCGGTAGTGTTCATCACCACAATGCCGCGGTTCCGGCCGTACCAGGTAATCGGCAGAATCACGCGATGCCAAAAAGCCCATATGCTGGGCTTCTTCGCTGCCCAGAAGGCCTGGAGTTGGGCGCCGCCCACCATTTCAAAGCGCAGAGTTGGCCCGACGGTCCGGATCACGCTAAAGACCGCCGCGGCGATAATGGGAATCTGAATGCGCCGGTGCCAGGGCAGTTTGGGCAGGCGGATGTCGTAGTGCGGGCTGATCGCCTCGGGCGCTTCTTCCCTGCCGTTTTCGGGGTTTGCCATCTTCCTATAGTATAAGAGGGTTGCAGCGATGTTGCGCGTTTCGGAGTGATTTGCCTTGGTGAACGGCCTCAACCGGAAAGGGATTACGCGGAGAATCGGCAAGATTCTCTATGCCGGGGTGTTAGTGTGGGGCGGACTGGCGGTGCCGCTGCTGGTGCAAGGAGACAATCCGCCGCTTGGCGATTCCGTCGGCGCCATTGAGGGCGACTCTATCTCCATTGATGGACCGATGAGCGTGGATGTGGTGCACGGGCAGGTGCGGACCGTTTTGCGCAGCGGTAGCGATGTGCGCGTGAAAGCCGGGCAGGCGCGCATCAAGCTTGTGGAGGGGGGAGAGATCCTCATCTGCGGCCCGGCACACTTTTCCGTGCTGAAATCCGGCGGCGCGCTCACGCTGGCGCTGGAGGGCGGCATAATTCACGCGCACCTGGAGAATGATCTGGCACTGACGGTGTACACGCCACAGATTCAGGCGCGGCCCATCTCGATCGGGAACGGCCCGGAGGATGTGCTGGTGGGCTTGGATTCCGCGGGTGCCATGTGCATCCGCGCGAACAAAGGGGCGGTGCGCATCGAGCAGCAGTTGACCGGGCAGAGCGTACTGGTGCCGCAAAGCGGCGACGTTTCGTTGAGCAACGGACAGATCGAAAGCCTGCGAACGGCGGCAGAAAGTTGCACCTGCGAACTAGAAATCGCGGCAAAGCCGGCGCCGGAGGCCACCGAAGTCAGCGTGCTGGCTTCGCCGGAGGAGATCAAGAAAGCGGCTGAAGGACGGAAAGCCGATCCAACGCCGGCGACTGCGCCTCCCCCCGTGGAGAAGCCGGAACCTATCTACCAGGTATTCATGCCGCCGCTGCGCTACGACGCGAACGCCAATGTGCAGCCGGACTATGACCCCAGCCTGATTGTGCTGGTGCGGCGGGTGCGTGTGAGGCCCACGCTGATTTTTCAGGGCAAAGTGGAAGGCGATCCCGTGATCGCGCGCGCAACACCGCCACCTCCGCCGCCCGCGGCGCGGAAACCCACCGCTCAGAAGCCTGCCGATGATTCCACGTGGAACCGCGTGAAGACTTACTGGCGCAAGCTTTGGTCGCCGAGTTCCTGACACAATTTCACGGGTTTTCTGAGGATCTCTGGCCAGGCACGGAGAAAAAGAACTCTGGTTACCTCTAACAGCTTGCTGAAAAACATCGGAAAGACTTTCTTCAGGGGCCAAAGCCCCGGCCTCCTAAAGAAAAGAGCTTTTTCAGCAGCCTGCCAGGGATGAAGTGGATTGGGAAGTGCGCCCGCACAAGCCGAAAGAAAGCCACCCCGTGTACAATGCCAGTTGCATCGCAGCGCTACAGAAATCCTGGTCAGCCTCGTGACTGGTGGTTCTGAACAACAACGCAAGGAGGATGAGTGGTCACCTTCATACCGGCTTCGTTCGTGGCGCTTCTTGCCAAGGGGGTGTCGCAAGCAGCGGTTCTTACATGCCTGGCTGTAAGCCTCTGGCTTTTTTGGAGAACCCTCAACCGGCGGCACCTTGCGCGAATCCCCAAACCGGGGGAGCTTCCTGCAGGCGGCATAGGCAAGCGGATCTGGCGAACATTCGTGGAAGTTGTTTTGCAGTACCGCGTGGTGCGCGATCGGCCGATTGCCGGAATACTGCATGCCATGGTCGTGTGGGGATTCCTCGCCTTTGCGTGGGTGAGCGCAAAACATTTCTATATCGGGATCCGCGGTCTGGAAAACGCGAAGGAAGACCAGAGTGGGTATGGAGCGTTTGTGGCCGCCTGGGCGGTGGCAGTGCTGATTGCCATCCTTGGGTTGTCCTTCCGGCGATTCGTATTGAGACCGGCGGCTCTGGGCGCACTGTCGGCGACGTCGGGGCTGGTCGCCGCGCTGATTGCGGCGCTGATGGTGACGTACCTGTTGGGATGGAGGATGTTTCCCGTTGCAAGCCCGGCCTGGAAAACAAACTGGTGGATTCATACGCTCGCCTTCCTGGCGTTGCTGGTGGTGATCCCGCAGTCAAAACACCTACACTTGGTTCTTGCGCCATTCGCGATTTTCTTGCGCCCGGAAACGACCAGCGCCACCCGCGCACTGCGAGAAGATGGCGAGGATCTGGGCTTGGTGCGCTTCAAAGAGTTGCGATGGAAAGATGTGCTGGACATTAACGCTTGCGTGGAATGCGGCCGGTGCACGGAGTTCTGCCCCGCAAACCTTACCGGCGGATCTCTCAGCCCAAAGGAAATCATCCTCAGCATGCAGCATGGGCTGCTCCGAGATGGCGAGGTGATCGCGGGAACAGCTTCGGAGAAAACAAAAGGCGCGGCCTGGGTTTCAGAAGAAGATCTCTTCCAATGCCTCTCGTGCGGGGCCTGCGAATATGTTTGCCCCGTGGGCATTGAGCACGTGGGAAGCAAAATCCTCGACCTGCGCCGCGGGCTGGTAAGCGAGGGCCGGGTCTCGAGCGACAAAATCGTTCAACTGTTTACAACCATGGAACGCGCGCCGCATAACCCCTGGGGCATCGCGCAGGATACCCGGCAAAAGCTCGTCGAGACAAAGCAGTTCCCCTTATTCAATGGCAGCCAGGAGTGGCTTTTCTGGCTGGGCTGCGGCCTGAGTTTCGATCCTCACGGGCAGGCGGTCGCCTCGGCCATGAAGGAGATTCTTGATGCCGCCGGTGTCTCCTGGGGGGTGCTCGCGCGCGAAACTTGCTGCGGAGAGCCTGCACGCCGCGCCGGCAACGAATATCTCTACCTGCAACTTAGTGAAAAGCTGATCGAATCCTTTCGCAAGAACAGGGTCAAAAACATTCTTTCCTGTTGCCCTCACTGCACCACGATGCTGGACAAGGACTACCGGCAAATTGCCTCCTACGCAGAACTCGGCATCCGGGTGTTGCACCATTCTGAACTCCTGGCGTATCTCCTGCCAAAACTTCCCCTGCGGCCCGCCAAGGGGATAGTGACCTACCACGACCCGTGTTATCTGGCGAGGGGACGCGGCATCACCCAAGCGCCCCGGCAGATTCTCGGCGCCTGCGGAATATCGCTGACGGAATCCTCACACCATGGTCAAAACACTTCCTGCTGCGGGGCCGGGGGGGCGCAACTTTTCATCACCGACGACCGGCGCGAGGGAGCCAAGGAACGCGCCAACCAACGGCGATTCGCCGAGCTTGCGGAAACAAAGGCATCCACGGTTGCAGTGGCGTGCCCCTACTGTCCCATCATGCTTCGCGACGCCGCGGGCCATGCGAAGCGCGAAGACATGGCCATCCTGGATGTCGCGGAAATTGTCGCCATGCGGTTGCACAAGCCAGGAGGGAATGAAGAATGCAAGAGCGCTCCGTAAAGGGTTCGATCTCGCGGCGCTTGCCGGTACAATATCGGCCCATTGCTTTCGATTCCCAGGACGCGCTGCGATTCGACGTCAACACCTTGTCTGCGCGGTCTTTAGCTTTTCGCCTTTTGCAGCTCTTCCGTCAGCGCTGGCATGAGCTCAAAAATATCGCCCACAATCCCGTAATCGGCAATCTCAAAGATGGGGGCGTTCTGGTCCCTGTTTACGGCGACGATGGTGCGCGAACCCTTCATGCCGACAACGTGCTGAATCGCTCCGCTGATGCCCAGCGCCAGATACAATTTCGGTGCCACGGTTTGGCCGGAGCTGCCGATCTGCCGATCCATCGGGAGCCAGCCTTCATCGCAGATCGGGCGAGAAGCCGCAATTTCTCCGCCCAGCGCCTTGGCCAGCGCTTCCGCTTGCGCGATATTCTCCGGCGCTTTGATGCCGCGGCCGATCGCGACAATCAGCGGCGCTTGCGTGAGGTCCACGGCCGACTTTGCTTCCTTGAACAGCTCCAATGGCTTGGTGCGAATGTCGCCGGCGTTCAGTACCACTTTGACTGCGTTGACGGGCGCCTTTCCGTCCGGATGACCGGCGAGCAAATCGGCGCGAAAAGCTCCCGACTGAAATGACACAAACCAGGGCGCCGCTCCGGTAAAGGTGACGTCAGCCGCCGTCTTGCCCTGAAACATCTGGCGCACAAAGACCAGCTTGCCGCCTTCGCTGCGGAAGCCGACGCAATCGCCGATCATGCCCTTGCTGAGCGAAGCAGCCAGCTTCGGCGCAAAATCGCGCACCTGATAGGTGTGCGGAAAGAGCACCAGGTCCGGCTTGGCCGCTTCGATGACCTGCTTCAGCGCCACGCAATAGCCGTCGGCCGTGTAGCTCTCTAGCAGATCGTGCTCAACGAGCAAAACTTCCGCGACGTTTTTCGCCGCCACCTCTTCCGCTAGCGGCGCCACGCCTTTGCCAATCACGGCCGCACTGACGGCGCCCGACGTCGCCGCGGCGATTTGCTGTGCTGCCACGAGTGCCTCGAAGCTGGCGTTGTTCCACTTGCCTTGCCGCTGTTCGGTTACTACCAAAATCTTCATCGCCTTATCTCCTGCGATTTCCTCTTTGACTGTCAACTGTTAACTGTGGACTGTAAACTGATTCAGATCACCCGCGCCTCGAACTTCAGCTTCTCCACCAGTTTCGCGGCTGCTTCCTTGGGCGTCCCGGTCAGGAATTCCGTCTTCTTGGTTTTCGTGGGCACATAAATTCTCTCGATCTTCTGTGTCGCCTCGATGACCACGCCGAGCGACTCTCGCGTGACAACCGCAATTTCTTTTTTCTTCGCGGCCATGATGCCCTTCAACGTGGCGTAGCGCACCTTGTTGATGCCAGACTGAATGGAAAGCACGGCCGGCAGCGGACATTCCATCCACTGGAACCAGCCAGCCTCCAATTCGCGTTTCAGCTTCAACCTGCCGTCCAGCACCTCGATTTGCATGATGATCGTGGCGTGCGGCAGATTCAGAAGGCCCGCGAGCAAAACGCCGGTCTGGCCGAAGCCGTGGTCATCGCTCTGTAGTCCGGTCAACACCAAATCGCATTTTTGACTGGCGATCGCCGCGGCCAGCAACTTTGCCGCGCCCAGCGGATCGAGCTGCGCGAAATTGTCGTCGGCGATGTGGATGCCGCGATCCGCGCCTTTCGCCAGCGCTTCCTTGATGGTCTGCTTCACGCGCTCCGGCCCCAGCGAAAGCGCGATCACTTCCCCGCCGTGCTTCTCTTTCAGCCTTAGCGCTTCTTCCAACGCGTGGGTGTCCGGCTCATTCATCTCGAAGCCGATGTCGGATTCCTTGATCCAGTTCCCGGCAACGGCCAGCGGCGCATCCTTCGCCGGCACCTGCTTGACGCACACGATGATATTCATGGGATTTTCCTTCCACCCGTGCTTCCAGAGAGGGATAAAACGATCCCGAGCGAACCGAGGAATCTCTCCATGACGGAAACCCAAGAAAAGAGGGATTCCTCACTTCGCAGACTCCGTTCGGAATGACGGAATAGCAGATTTCCCGCAAGCTGCGAAGCCGTGCCCTTCCGGGGTCATGTATCCGATGGCTACTATTTTCCGGTCCAGCGCTTGAAAATCAGAGCGGCGTTCGTTCCGCCAAAGCCAAACGAATTGGAAAGCGCGTAATCGACGGTGGCTTTGCGCGCCACGTTGGGCACATAGTCCAGATCGCAGGCGGGGTCGGGCTTTTCCTGGTTGATCGTGGGAGGCAGAATCTGATCGCGTAGGGCCAGAACGCTGATGCCCGCTTCCAGGCCTCCCGCGCCGCCAAGGAGGTGCCCGGTCATGGATTTTGTGGAGCTCACGGGCAGCTTCTTGCTTATGGCGCGTTCGCCAAAGAGCCGCTTCATCGCCGTCGTTTCGATGGCGTCGCCGAGCGGCGTGGAAGTGCCGTGGGCATTCACGTAGCCGATATCGTCCGGCGAAAGCTTGGCATCCTTCAGTGCCGCTTTCATCACGCGATACGCGCCATCGCCATTTTCGGCGGGCTGCGTGATGTGATAGGCGTCGCCGCTCATGCCGTAACCTACAATTTCGGCAAAGATGGGAGCATTGCGCTTCTGCGCGTGCTCCAGCGATTCCAGAATCAGGATGCCCGTGCCTTCGCCCACGACAAAACCATCGCGGTCCGCGTCAAACGGGCGGCTGGCCCTTTGGGGCTCGTCATTGCGCGTGGAGAGAGCGCGCATGGAAGCAAACCCGCCAATGCCCATCGGAGTAACGGTGGCTTCGGTGCCGCCGCAGATCATCATTTCCGCTGCGCCACGTTCGATGATCTTGAAGGAATCGCCAATCGAGTGCGCCGAAGCCGAGCAGGCTGTCGCGGTCGCCGAGTTCGGCCCGCGCGCGCCATATCGAATGGAAATGTGGCCGGAGGCCAGGTTGATGATTGCCGAAGGAATGAAGAACGGCGAAATCTTGCCCGGGCCGCCTTGCATCAGCTTGATGTGCTCGCGCTCGATGATATCGAACCCGCCGATGCCGGAGGCGATGTACACGCCCACTTCATCGAGGTCCGATTGTTCCGGCTTCCACTGGGCCATCTGGACGGCAAAATCCGCGCCGGCCAGGGCCAGCTGAATGAACCGGCCCATTTTTCTGACTTCTTTTTTTTCAATCCACAGGAACGGGTCGAAGTTCTTCACTTCGCCCGCGATCTTGCAGTCAAATTCTGAGGCATCAAAGTGCGTGATGTAGTCAATGCCGCTCTGCCCCGCGACCAGGTTTTTCCAGCTTTCCTCGGTCCCGATGCCCAGTGCACAGACCAAACCAACGCCCGTAACAACAACCCGGCGAGTCAACTCTCTTGCTCCTTCAAGCGGGGATTTGCGTGCGGCTTACTTGCCCTTGCTGTGCTTCTCGATGTACTCGACGGCGTCCTTAACGGTCGTCATCTTCTCGGCGTCTTCGTCTGGCACTTCGATGCCGAAGGCCTCTTCAAACGCCATGACCAATTCCACCTGGTCGAGCGAATCCGCGCCCAGGTCGTCCACGAACGACGCGGTCGGCGTGACCTCCGCTTCATCCACACCAAGCTGCTCGACGATGATTTGCTTTACGCGTTCTTCCACGCTGGCCATGCCCATTCCTCCGCGACCCGATGTCGCATGTTCGTATTCGTACTGCTTTGCACCGTATTCCGGCCTGGAGGCCGTCCTACAATCTCTTCTCGACTTGCCCAGGTAACCTGCCAAGTCTACTTTCCCCGCCCCGCAAGGTCAACTTGGGTTTCAGTTGTTGGCGAATTTCGCCAGGCCGCAATGCGCACATCGACGGGCAATGAGCGCTGTCTTTCTGTACCACCATTTGTTGCCGAAGTTCTCCCCACATCGGGGGCACTCCCACAAATTCAGTCGTGCCAAGGTAAACAAGGCTGTGAAAAACCAAACCAGCATAATCACCGCCATAACAAAACCCATCACCCTCGATCTGCCAAAAAGGCTCTGGAGTAGCAGACCGAGAAGTCCGAGCGGGATAATCCCAAAGACGGCAAGCAAAGCCTGATTTCTCACCGTTCGGTAGTCCCGCCACTGTTGGCTATAGTCCGCCATTACGCCAGATACATGCCGCCGTTTACGTCGAGGACGTGGCCGGTGATGTAGCAGGCCTCGTCGCTCGCCAGAAACACGATGGCGGCGGCGACATCGCGGCCGCTGCCCATGCGCCCCAGGGGAATGCGCGTCTTCAATTCTTCCTTCACTTTGTCTGACAGAACATCCGTCATGGGCGTCTCAATGAAGCCCGGAGCGACGGCGTTCACGGTGATGTTGCGCGAGGCAATTTCGATGGCTAGGGCTTTCGTCAGCCCGATCAGCCCGGCCTTCGCTGCCACGTAGTTTGCCTGGCCGGCATTGCCCATCCGCGCGACAACCGAAGCGATATTGATAATCCGGCCCGTGCGCGCCCGCATCATCACCGCGAGCGCCTGCTGGCTGCAAAGGTGCGCGCCGGTCAGATTGGTGCGCAGTACCGCTTCCCAATCGTCCAGCTTCATGCGCATCGCCAGGCCATCCCGAGTGATGGCGGCGTTGTTCACCAGAATATCCAGCTTGCCAAACTTCTCGAGAACGGCCTTGAAGCCCGCTGAAATCTGGTCAGCGTCGTCAACGTTCATCGTCACGGCGAGCGCTTCCCTGCCCTTAGCGGTAATCTCCTGCGCCAGTGCGGCGAGCTTCTCTTCGTTGCGATTGGCAACGGCGACCTTCGCGCCTGCTTCCACCAGCGCCAGCGCCGTTTCGCGACCAATCCCCTGCGCCGCTCCCGTCACCAACGCTACTTTGCCCTTCAAGCTAAACATGTTGCGATCTCCACCATTGCTCAGTTCTAAGTTCTAAGTCTCCAGTTCTGAATCTTAAGCTTTAAGCACTAAGTTTCAAAACTAATAACATAAAACCGACTACTTATGACTTGCCCTACGCCGCGTCGGTTTTTGCCCCGGCGATTTTTTCCACCGTGGCCTGCAAGCTCTTTTCGTCTTCCACGTTCAGCGAAGCCACGGAGCGCTCGATCTGCCGCATCAAGCCGGTCAGCACCTTGCCCGGCCCCACTTCAAGAAAAGTGTTCACGCCCTCATCGAGCAGCAGGCGCATGGACTCTTCCCAGCGCACGGGCATGGTCACCTGGCGCACCAGCGCTTCGCGCGCTTCGTCGCCCTTGCGAATGGTGTCCGCGTCCACATTAGTGACCAGCGGCACCTGCAAGTCGGAGAACGACGTTGCGCGCAAGTCCTTTTCCAGCTTTTCCTGCGCCGGCATCATCAAAGCCGAATGGAACGGCGCGGAAACCGCCAGCATCATGGAGCGTTTCGCGCCGAGCTGCGAAGCAATTTCCACCGCGCGCTTCACTGCGCTGGCGTGGCCGGAAATCACGGTTTGTTCCGGCGAATTCAGGTTGGCCGGCGAGCAGATTTCGCCTTCCGCCGCGCGCTTGCAGGCATCCTGCACCACCGCCGGGGAAATACCCATGATCGCGGCCATGCCGCCTTGCCCCGCGGGCACGGCTTCCTGCATATACTTTCCGCGCTTGTGCACCAGGCGCACCGCGTCCGAAAAGTTCAATGCGCCAACCGCCACGAGCGCCGAATACTCACCCAGGCTGTGCCCGGCGACATAGTCCGGCGCCAGACCCTTTTCCGCCACCACGCGATACGCCGCCACCGACACAGTCAGGATGGCCGGCTGCGTGTTGGCCGTGAGCTTCAATTCCTCTTCGCTGCCTTCAAAACACATTTTGGAGATGGAGAAGCCCAGCGCCTTATCCGCTTCCTCAAAGACGGCGCGGGCCGCGGGATACTTTTCCGCCAGCTCTTTGCCCATGCCCGGGTATTGTGACGCTTGCCCAGGAAACATAAACGCTACTTTTCCCATACTCGACTCCCTCTCCAGACGTTACGCTTTCACCTGCGTCAGGGATAGTTCCTGTTCGATTCGTTCATTGATGCGCGCTCGCGCCAGGCCAGCAGCCACGCGAATCGCATTCTTCACCGCATTCGCGTTTGATCTTCCGTGACCGATCACGCACACGCCCCGCACGCCCAGTAACGGCGCTCCGCCGTACTCCGAATAGTCCATTTTCTGCCTGATGCCCTTCATCGCGCCTTTCGACAACAGATAGCCGACCTGCGAAGCGAACGAGCTCTTGTAGGTCTTGCGGAGAAATTTCACGATCTCCATCGCCAGCCCTTCGCAAATCTTCAAGGCAATATTGCCCACGAACCCGTCACAAACAATCACGTCCACCTTGCCGGAGAACAGGTCCCCGCCTTCCACATTGCCGACAAAATGCACCGGCAGGGCTTTCAAGCGATCGTAGACGGCACGCGTCAACTCATTCCCCTTGGTCTCTTCCTCACCCACGGAAAGCAAGCCCACGCGCGGCTTGCGGCTCCCGAAGGTCACCCGGTAGTAGATCTCGCCCATCACCCCGAACTGCAGCAGGTGCTCGGGTTTCGAGTCCACGTTCGCGCCCACGTCCAGCAGCACCGATACGCCTCCGCGCGCATTCGGAAACGGCGCCGCGAGCGCCACACGATCCACCGAAGCGAGCGTGCCCATGATGAACTTGGCCGTGGTCATCACCGCGCCGGTGTTTCCCGCGCTTACAAACGCATCGGCCTTTCGCTCTTTCACCAGCCGCGCGCCCACGTGAACCGAGCTGTCTTTCTTCCTCCGAAAGGCCTGGGCCGGGTGATCTTCCATGGTGATCACCTCGCTGGCCGGAACGATCTCAATGGGCACCGTCGGCCGCGAATGTCGGGCCAATTCCGCGCGGATCACGTTCGGCTGGCCCACCAGCAGAACGCGAACCCCGTACTCCTGCGCCGCCAACACACTCCCCTCCACCTCCGGACGGGGTGCGTGGTCTCCCCCCATGGCATCCACGGCGATTGTGATCATGGGATTCTTCTTCCGCAGATTCCGGGACCGCAGCGGTGGCACGCTGTTGGACGTGCCGACCAGCTCTTACCTGGCCCGAGCGATCGCCCTTGGGGTCAGCACCCCGAAAGCGACTGACGCCAATCCTCACTTCACGTCGTGAACCGGCCTTCCCCGGTAGTAGCCGCAATGGGAACAGGCATGGTGCGGCTGTTTCATTTCGTGGCAGTTCGGGCATTTGGCCAGCGCGGGTGCGAAAAGGTGATCGTGCGCCCGCCGGTTGTTCTTGCGCATCTTGGAATGTCGACGCTTTGGGTTAGGCATTACACTACTCCTCGTTCCCGCCTCGCTCGCAGTGGCACACAACGCCTCACCGAACAAGGTCGGATTCTATGGGCATTCCGCCCGGAAATCTATCTATTGTTTCTTGAGCCAGTCCTGTTTCAGCCGCGCGAGGGGAGCGAGCCGCGGGTCGCTGGTGTGCCGCTCACACCGGCACTGTTCCTGATTGAGGTTCGCCCCGCAGTGCGGGCACA
>Ga0187878_1001896_pt1 | contig 19336 bp, 11 predicted proteins | sample June2016WEW_17_1_FD_132979 | JGI IMG/M metagenome (GOLD analysis project Ga0187878, IMG submission 132979) | Peatland microbial communities from SPRUCE experiment site at the Marcell Experimental Forest, Minnesota, USA - June2016WEW_17_150 | ecosystem: Environmental > Terrestrial > Soil >...
ACTTGCTCAATCTCGATCAGATCGACAATCTCTGGGGAACTCAGCTCGCGCTTGAATTCATCAATCGCGGCTGCGGTCTCAATTTCCGATGGTCGTCGGCTGTCATCTTTGTATTTGCGGTACTCCAAAGCCACATCCCAGTAGTTGCCGCAGTGTTCCTTTAGTCCGTTCTCGACTTGGTCCTCTTGCTCTCCAAGCCAGAGGATGCCATCCTTCGTGTGTCTTACCTCAAACTCATTGAGATGAATCTCACCTATGAGCCGTTGGTTTACTAAGTCGTTAGACCCTTGCCACTGACCGTACAAAGTTTCCGGTCGCCATGAGTCAGGCCATCCTTTCACAACTCGCCCGCAATGGATGATAGAGAAGCCGGCGGTCTCTCGACTTCCGCGAGCAAGAATTCCCACCCACCCAGAAACGGCTTTGCCGTCCACCGTGAACGCGAAGTCCTTCCTGTAAGGCTTCCCGACCTTATCTGGCAGGAACTGGTCAGCCGCATCCTCCCATGTCAGCGGAGTTCCATCCCACAACAGCGAAAGAAGTTTCTTACGAAAGTCCTCGCGGTACATTGATTGGAGGAACAGCTTGATCTTGCCGAGCGTTCTTCCATGAAAGGCTCGATTATGCTTACGTATTTCTACAATGGTGAAGTGGTCGTTGAGGCCCTTGCCCAGAATCTCTGAGTATTGAAGATCCGCTTCACCGCGCGCAATCTTTTCAACCTCAACTACGACGCTGTGCCCAATGGGTTCGCCAAGTTTCTTGGTTTTGACCTCCCATTCGTTGCCAAGCCAGCAGGCCGCCGTCTTTAACCCCATGCCGTACTTATACCGACCTTTCGTGTTCTGAGGGGGCATGGCAACGTGGAGCGCCCACTCCAGCTCGTCGTAAGACATACCCATAGCGTTGTCGACGACCCGCAGAATCTGCTGGTCACGGTCATAGGCAATCGAGACTTCGAGCCCTCTGCCCTCGACTGCGAAGGCCGCTCTGAGCTTTTGCTCGTTGTCAAAGTATGACTGAGTGGAATTGTCCTCAAACTCGGCAATCGCGTGCCAAGGCGTGCAGGCTGGCCGCGAAGGAATTGCGGTGGAGGAGAATCCCGCCTCGGGCGACGCTCCTATAGTGCGGGTGTAGAAGCTGCACCTGTGAGCAATGTCCAGCGGTCGTTGCGGAGTTCGATCAATCCCTTGTGCTTCAGATTCTGCTGCGCGGTTCTGACCGCATGTTTCCATTTCTTTCCGAAGCTCTTGCCGTCGATCACACGGTCAACAGCGTTGTCACACAGATCGGGATGTATGGACTCGATCATTCCGTGAATCTGTTCCGTCCTCAGCGCACCATGCCGTTGAAGCAAGTAAAGGATCGTCTTAGCAAACACTGTATGCATCGCGCCGCCGGCAAGCCTTCCTCCAGATACAACTGAACTGCTTTGCGCCGGACCTCCAACGGATGGGAGTGAGGGTGCGAGTGAATCGACCGCCGCGCCGCCCCCCTCGGGGGGCGGGTCTTCTTCCTCTTCCCCGGAACCTCGCTTATACCTTCCATAGGGAACACTCCTTTCGGTTCCACCTGGGAACCCCTGCTTTGGAGTGTTACCCCTTTTCCTCAAAAACTCAGGCTCATAATCTGGTCGTTAGCACACCGGCGAAACTCAGGCCAAGCGACGTACTCTGCTGGGTACTGCCAAGATGACCACAGAATCTACTGTCTGACTGGCTCGATGACTTTCGCTCAGCAATTAAGAACTCCTTTGAGCCAACCAACGCCCCCTGCTCCCCGGCGGGGGGCTTCAGCCTTCCCTGCCGCTCCTCGAACGCTCTCCCCATTGGATTGGCCCGCCGGCTTTGCCGCTTCGCGCGTGGGGAGCCTGCGGCCTCGGCGCCTTGCCCTCTCGCAAAATTGCTTTCTTCTCTCCCTGAGGGGGAGTAATCTTTCCGGCGCGCGGTTCTGTTCCTTGCTGGCGGGTCGGGAACAACCAGCTGGAAAATGGCCGTGGAATGTCGCGCTGAGCGCGGCGAATTCTTGGGGCATGCGATGTTCCAGCAGTTCAGTCCCCTGGCGCAGTGAGGGCTTGCGCGCGTGAGTTCCCGCTCCGAGTGAGGCAGTTCGGCTCTGTTGCGATCCGCGCCGCTCTTTTCAACCGCGTTGCCGCAACTCAAGGCACAAATCATGATGGGTAGAGGAGGATTCATATGAAACGACGGACATTCATCCAGAGCTTCGCTGCGGGCGCGGTGACCTTGGTAGGTTTCAAGCCGCAGATCGATTTTCGCGCGGACACCGCAGGCGCGTTGGAAACGGCGTTCCGCCAACCGCCCGCAGGCGCCCACGCCAAAACGTGGTGGCATTGGATGAACGGCAACATCACCGCCGAGGGGATCACCCTCGACATCGAGGCCATGAAGCGCGCTGGCATCCGCGGTTTCCAGATTTTCCAGGTGGGCACAGGCATTCCCAAAGGTCCGGTGGACTACAGCAGCACCGAACACGCGCGACTGCTTCAGCACGCGGCCAAGGAGGCTGACCGGTTGGAAATGGAATTCGACATCATGAACGGCCCCGGCTGGTCTAACAGCGGCGGCCCCTGGATCACTCCCGAATACTCGATGAAGCAATTCACCTGGAGCGAAATGTTGGTTCGAGGAGGGGGGCAGCGAGTCGTCGCCACACTGCCGCAACCGTACACCAAGCTGGGTTATTATCGCGATGCGTTGGTGCTGGCGTTCCCAGCGCTGGAAGGTGAAAGCCAGCCGTGGCAAGAAACGCTCCAGGGAGTCCGCACCAACACGGGTTCCATTGACACATCGGTTTTACTCGGCGTCGATCAGCGGGGTGGCGTCGAAATTCGCCCGCCCGCCCCGGACCAGCCGGCGTTCCTGCAACTTGAATTCTCTGAGCCCTTTGAGGCGCGCTCGCTGACGTGTTACGGCAGTCTTTTGCCTGACGCGCCACCCCCTTCCCACGACCACGAGCAAACTCCCAATTGGCTGGAAGCTTCTGACGATGGCGTTCAGTTCCGGAAGATTTGTGACCTTGACTGGGGCGATAGCGGGCAGGAATCGGTGGAGTTTCCCGCTACGGCAAGTTTCCCGGCGGTGCGGGCGAAGTTCTACCGCATCTTTTCCTGGCACGCGCTGAGCGTTAGAGACGTGCGGTTGAGCGGGGGGGCGCGGATCCCCCATTGGACGCGCAAGGCCAACTTCACGCGCACGACCGGGTTCGGCGCGGAAGCAGCAGAAGTGCCTACGGGCTCGATCATCGATCCTTCGAAAGTCATCGACATCACCCAGTACATGGGCGACGGCGGCCGATTGACCTGGGACGCGCCGGAGGGAACATGGACGGTTCTGCGCATCGGACAAACCACCACGGGCGTCCAGAACCATCCCGCTCCGGATGGCGGATTGGGACTCGAATGCGACAAGTATAGCCGCGAGGCCTACGATTTTCATTTCGACCATTTCTTTGGGGATTTGTTGGCGGCGCTGGGCCCGCTGGCGGCCCGGGGATTGGCGGGCGGACTCATTGACAGCTACGAAGTGGGGATGCAGAACTGGGCCAAGGAATTCCCGCAGGAGTTCGCCAAGCGTCGCGGCTACGATCTACGCAAGTACCTACCCGCTATGACCGGCCGCGTGGTGGAAAGCAGCGACGTTTCCGATCGCTTCCTGTGGGACATTCGCCGCACCTGCGCCGACCTGATGGGCGACTACTACTTTGGCCGCTTCGCGGAGCGCTGCCGTCAGCACAAGATGAAAGCCTACGCCGAACCTTACAGCAGCGGGCCTTTCGAAGAACTGCAGTGCGGCGCGCGCCTCGACGTGCCGATGGGCGAGTTCTGGATGGGCCAAGGGAATAACAATTACAGCGTGAAGCTCGCCGGTTGCATCGGGCACCTGTTCGGGAAACCCGTCGTCGGTGCCGAATCCTTCACCGGGGACGAAACCTTCGCCAAGTGGCAGAATTACCCCTACCAGATGAAAGGGCAGGGCGATTTGATGTACACGCAGGGGCTGAATCAGTACATCTTCCACCGCAACGCTATGCAACCCCACCCCACTGCCCTCCCCGGCATGACGATGGGGCCGTGGGGATGGGAATGCGATCGGACAAACACCCTTTACGGTGGGTTGGTCGGCTGGCTCGAGTATGCGTCCCGCAGCCAAAATATGTTGCGCCAGGGGACGCTTGTCGCTGACCTGGTCTATTACGTGGGCGTGGATGTCCCCGTGGATACGCCGGTCTATCTGGACCAGTTGAAGCCTACGCCTCCGGAGGGCTATTACTACGATGTCGCCAACGAGGAAGCAATCCTAACCCGCATGAAAGGCCAAGACGGCTCGATCGTCCTTCCTGACGGCCTGAGCTACCGCGTGCTGGTTCTCCCCGAGGACAAACGCCTCAGTCTGGATGTGCTGCGCCATGTGCGCGACATGGTCAAGGAAGGCATCGCGCTGGTCGGTCCCAAACCGGAAGTCAATCCCGGGCTTACGGGATACCCCAACAGCGATTCGGAATTGCGCCAGATCGCCGATGAGGTTTGGGGCGATCTCAACGGTACCACCGCCACCGAACGGAGTTACGGCAAGGGCCGCGTGTTTTGGGGACTGCCCCTGGCGACGGTTCTCGACAAGCTGAACATCAAACCCGATTGCGACATCACTTCGCGATCGGGCGACGCTCCCATTAACTTCATCCATCGCCGCGCGGGTGACGCCGAGGTGTACTTCGTGGCTAATCGTCGCCGGCGTTCGGAAGACGTAGTCTGCACGTTCCGGGTCAAAGGCAAGCAGCCGGAACTCTGGAACCCCGAGACCGGCGAGATCACGCCTCTCAACATCTACGACCAGGCCGATGCGGGAGTTCGCGTGCCGCTGCAACTCAACCCGGCTGAATCAGTGTTTGTGGTATTTCGTTCCCCCGCCCCGGCGCGGCATCTCCGGTCCATCACGAAGGACAGCAAGACAATCGCGGGAACTGATCCCTTCCCCGCGTTTCAAGCCGGGCGCCAACGTGACGTGGCGAACGATTTCACCCTCAGTGTTTGGGTAAAGCCGGACATGGACCTATACCTGCCGCGAAAAGGCGATCACAGCCAGTCCGTGCCCATGAGAAGCATCGTGATCTCCCCGCCGGAGGGCGACACGCTGTATGGCTCAGGGCATGTGTCCTGCGGGCTGATGGCGGGCCGCAACGGAGTGGCGGTTTTCGAGCGTGCGCACATGAATTGGCACACCGTGCTTTCGGCGCCGGTGCCGATCGCGGGCTGGCTGCACCTGGCGCTGGTTTACAAGGCGGGCGCTCCGTCGTTGTATGTTAATGGCAAGCGGGCCGGCCAGGGTGAGGCCTCCGGCGCCATCGTCCATCCCGGCCTCAACGATGCCCGCGAGCGCGACGGGGCCGAATACTTCGACGGAGATATGAGCGATCCGGAGCTCTTTAAGGAAGCGCTGGGCGAGGATCGCATCCAGCAGTTGGCCGCGTCCGGCATACCCAGCCCAGTCGCGCCTCCGGAAATTGAATGGACCGGCGGCGCAATCTCCGAGCTGCTCATTTGGCAAGATGGCAGTTACACCTTGCACGACGTCGCGGGCAAATCACCCCTCAAGATTTCGGAAATTGGCAAGCCCTTGGAGATTCCCGGACCATGGCTGGTCAGCTTCCCGCCCAACCTCGGCGCGCCGCCGGAAGTGACGCTGCCCGAATTGATCTCGCTGCACCAGCACTCCGATCCCGGCGTGAAATACTTCTCCGGGACGGCGACCTATAGCAAGCAGATAAGCGTTCCCTCCGGCGCTACGTCGGGCGACCGGCGGCTGTACCTGGACTTAGGCTGGGTGCACGTGGTAGCGCAGGTTCGCTTGAATGGCCGGGATCTCGGCTTGCTGTGGAAGCCGCCTTTCCGGGTGGACATCACCAATGCTGCTCGGCCCGGCGAGAACAAACTGGAGGTCCTTGTCACCAACCAGTGGGTGAATCGCCTGATCGGCGATGAACAATTGCCGCCCGAGAATGAGTATGTGCCCGGGGGGGCCATCAAAGTCATACCGGAGTGGTATCTCCAGGGCAAGCCCAAGCCTCCTGGGGGACGAATCACCTTCGCGACCTGGCGCCACTTTAATAAGGACTCGCCGCTATTGGTGTCCGGGCTGGTGGGGCCGGTCCGGCTGCGCACGTCGGTTCGACGGCGGATCGGCTCGTAGTCGCGGCCCGTCAGAACGCGGCTCGGATTGATGCGGTGACCGCCCCCCTCGGCGGATTGGGATTCCGGCCCGGCCCCGCCCGAATCGAGCACACGGTAATCGGCGCGCAGAACCTCGCGCAGTCCCTCGCGGAACTCCGCATCAGGAGTGGCAATGGCGACCGTCGCCTTTTCATCGATTCCGGACATTCCTCACCGCTCCGGAGGTTGGCGGCAAGTCAGTGCCGCCAACCTGTGAAGAACCATTCAGTGAAAATGTGTGGGGTCATTTTAGCAGTTTTCGGCGGGGGCTTGGGATAAACTAGCGCGCAGCTGCCGCTCCTTCCCTCCAGTAATGTGTCTTCCGCCCGATCACGTGGTGGGTCCGGCATGCTAGGTTACGAGTTCAACGTACGCCTGCACCTTGTCCACTCGCGGAACAAACTCCCTGCTACGACATCGATCAGATCCGCCACCGCGCCGGGAACTGAATTCCGTGACGGGGGCGAATCGTGTATGCTGGACGCTTCGTTCTGGAGGTGAAGTTTGGCGACCACACTCGAACCCTCGCCGGTCACGCAGCAATCGGTCTCTCTGCCGGCGCCGGTGGCGCGCAATATCGCGGTGGACGCCTATCGCGGATTCGTGATGTTTCTGATGATGGCGGAAGTGCTCGAGCTTTCCCACGTTTCGCAGGCTTTCCCCACCAGTTGGTTCTGGAGCATCCTGGCCTATAACCAGACCCACGTCGAGTGGGCCGGCTGCTCGCTGCACGATCTGATTCAGCCATCGTTTTCATTTCTGGTGGGCGTGGCGCTGCCTTATTCCATCGCCAGCCGGCTCGCCAAGGGCGGAACGTTTGGCAAGATGTTCGCGCACGCCTCGTGGCGCGCCCTGGTGCTGGTGTTGCTGGGCGTATTTCTCCGCTCCACGCACAGCACCCAGACCAATTTCACTTTCGAGGACACGCTGAGCCAGATCGGATTCGGTTATCCGTTCTTGTTTCTGCTCGGCTTCCGCTCACCCCGCTTCCAATGGGCCGCGCTGGGCGTGACCCTGACGGGCTACTGGCTGGCCTGGGCGCTGTATCCCGTGCCGGGTGCGGGGTTCGACTACCCGTCCGTGGGCGTGTCGAGCGATTGGTTCCAGCAGCACAATTACACCGGCTTTGCCGCGCATTGGAACAAGAACGCCAACCTCGGTAATGCCTTCGATCAGTGGTTCATGAACCTCTTCCCGCGTACCAATCCCTTCGTCGCCAATGGCGGTGGCTATCTGACGCTCAGTTTCATTCCCACCCTGGGCACGATGATCCTCGGTGCCATCGCCGGACGCTGGCTGCGCGCTGCTTCACCCAAGATCCCTATGAAGCAGCTTCTGGTCGCGGGCGTGGCCGGCATCGTCACAGGGCTCTTTTTCCACTACACACACATTTGCCCGGTGGTGAAGCGCATTTGGACGCCCAGCTGGACGCTCTTCAGCTGCGGCGCCTGCTTCCTCTTGCTGGCGGCATTCAGCTGGCTGATCGATGTCCGAGGCCACAGGAAATGGGCCTTCCCGCTGGTCGTCATCGGGATGAATTCCATCGTGGCTTACCTTCTCCCTCATCTCGCTCAGCGTTTCATCATCGATTCGTTCCGCATCAACCTGGGTCCGCAGTTCTTCCAATTCCTCGGCGTGGGACTCGAACCCTTCCTGCGGGGGACGGCGGTGCTCCTTGTTTTCTGGGCGATTCTCCTCTGGATGTACAAGCGAAAGATTTATGTCAGGATCTGAGGGCCGGCAGGGAGTGATTTTCCCGGTCCTCAAAACCGCAGTTGGCCCCCATTTGAAGAAGCGGCGTCCGGCCTTTCTCGAAGGACGGCCGAGGTAACCCGCCTCTCGGTGTTTTGGGTGGGGTGCTTGCCAGATGTTTCTCCTGAAGTCCTCGCGCCCGTAACCACCCTCATTCTCCCGGCCATGCAATTGGCAATCTGGACGGTGAATTGCTCATCACTGACCCCCTGAGGGCGAGGAGCGTTGAACACCAAGGCGGTACCGACCGCGACAATCGTTAGGGAAGTCGCGCCGGAAAAGGATCCGGGAGCGAGCGGGCGCCGAAAGCTGGCGGCTTTCGCCTTCCTTTATCTTTCGCTGGCCAGCGCGGCGTTGGCGCAGATTTCGCCCGGCCCTATCTCGCGTGCCCACGCCTCCATGAACGGTCCGCTGCAATGCCTCTCCTGCCACAAGCTGGCGGCCGGCTCGGCGATCTACGCTTGCCTAGAATGTCACAAAGAAATTGATTGGCGGGTTTCGCGTCGCCGGGGTTATCACGTCGCAGTCGTCAACCCTTCTTCGACCAGCAAAGATTGCATCGCCTGTCATTCCGAACACAATGGCGAGAACTTCAGCCTGATCCATTGGCAGCCCTCCCAAAAGGCCTTCGACCATACCAAGACCGGTTACGCGCTGGAAGGCAAGCACGCGGAACTCGCTTGCCAGCAGTGCCACAATGCGGAGCACATTTCGGAGGCGGAACGTCCAGCGATCAAGATGAAGGATCTCAACCGCACCTTCCTCGGCCTCTCGCGGGACTGCACCTCCTGCCACGAAGACCGCCATCGCGGCCAGTTGGGGAAGAACTGCCTGCAATGCCACTCGCTGAACGACTGGAAGAAGCCTTCGAGGTTTGACCATACGAAGACGAAGTTCCCGCTGACCGGCGCGCACCTTCAGGTGGCCTGCGCGAAGTGTCACAAACCTTAGGGCGGCGCGCTCTTCGTGGCGATTTTTCTCTATCCCATCCGCAAACGCTGCAATTGGCTTCGGCAGCGGGGAAACAACAAGCACTGGCTGGATTTCCACATCCTGTTCGGCGTAACCGCGCCCTTCGTCATTGCCATCCACGCCTCGGTGAAGTTTGGCGGACTGGCGGGAATGGCTTTCTGGATCATGAGTGCCGTGGCATTGAGTGGCGTGGCCAGCAAGTACCTTTTCGCACAGATTCCGCGCAGCCTCAACGCCGCGGCGCTGTTCCTGAAAGAGGCGCAGGAGCTGCTGGCGCAGTTGGGGGGCCAGCTGACGGAACAGAGGATTGTCCCCGCCGCCGTGCTTGCGCCCGTCTTTCGGCTGCCGAGCGATGACGAGGTGCAGTCCCAGTCGATGGTGACTGCGCTGGGCACCATGGTGGCCCTGGATATCGCGCGGGTCTTCCACATCGCCCGGGTGCGCCGGCACGCCGCCGGCCGCTGGGGAAAACTGGGAACGCTCGGTGGTCTGCTCTCTTCGCGTAACGCCGAGCTCGAGCAGGTGATCGACGCCGCCCGCCACCAGGCTTCGCTCGCCAAGCGCATCCTCTTCCTCGCGAGGTCGCAGCAAGTCTTTCACTTCTGGCATGTGGTCCACAAACCGTTCAGCTATTCCTTCGCGGTCCTCGCTGGAATCCACATCGTGGTGGTAATGCTTTTCGGAGTCCGCTAGAGTCATTTCGATATGGAGACCTTGCTCGCTGCTCTGATCGCTGTGGGAGTTACCCTCTTCTTCGTCCGGGGGTATTTGAAGCAGCTCGCCCACGCCGCGAAGCCGGGTGGAGGCGCCCCGCCCGTCGGAGCTTCCGTGGGGGGTGCGACGGGCCTGCGTCCCTGCCCGCGCTGCGGCAAAACCATCGCCCGCGGGACGGCCTTCTGCGCGCATTGCGGCGCGGCGCTGGCGATGTGGCAGGTCCACAGTGCGGCCATCCAAACCGGCCCGAGCGGCGGGCAGGGAAAACCGCAGCCGATCATCAATGCCTCCCTGTGTGTGGGCTGCGGAAGCTGTGTACACGCCTGCCCGGAAACCGGGACGCTGGAACTGATCGGCGGCAAGGCAATCCTGCCGAACACCGGCGTGCGCGTCCAGACCAATGAACGGGTCGAGCGCATTCAACGCAACCACCACGGGTTCGAGATCGTGACGAGCAAGGGCGCGTACCGCGCGCGCTGGGTGGTGCTGGCCATCGGCAAGCGCGGCACACCGCGCCGCCTCGGCGTGCCGGGCGAGGATCTGACGAAGGTTTCCTACCGGCTCATCGAGGCGGACTCTTACCAGGACAAGCATCTTCTGGTGGTCGGTGGAGGCGATTCGGCGATCGAAGCGGCGCTCGCCCTGAGCCGCTCCGGCACCAACCGCGTGACGCTCAGCTATCGAGGCGACCCCTTCCAGCGCGCCCGCGAGCGGAACCGCTAGTTCCTCGAGACGGCGCTGAAGAGTGAGAAGATCCAGATCCGTCGCCGGTCTGAAGTCGTGGAAATCGGCCCCGCTTCTGTCACGTTGATTGCTGAGGGGAACAAGGTCGAGCTTCCCAACGATTACGCGATCATTCTAATCGGCGGCGAATCGCCGGATGACTTCCTTCGGCGGACAGGAATCGAGATCGTCGAGAAAGCCCTGTCCGTTTGAGCCCGTGCTTACGACTCCCCGCGAATCGATCTATTTACGCTCCGCGCGAACGCGTCCGAATCCGCGCGCGTGATGCGGGATAGCGCTGGCGACAATTTCTTTTCGTGCGGTATCATCCCAAGGCTGGAGAGCGAGCCAAGGGATTCTTCACCAAGCCACGCGCCGACTGTGCCCCTGGGCGGTCTGGGCAGACCTCAATGAGTGCGAACTGGACAAGACGCGATGCGCTGCGGCGGGCGGGCCTCGTCCTCGGCGGAGCCTTTGCCGTCGGGTTCGAGCGCAGCCTGGACCCGGTTGTCGCGCGGGCAGCGGCTCTTCCTCTTGCCGCTCCCTCTCCCCTCGGCGCGCGGATGCGCGTTCGGCGACTTTGACAACGATGGGGACGTCGACGTGGTCATAAATGCCGTCAATGATTTTCCGGAACTGTTGCGCTGCGATTCCGCGACGGGCAACCACTGGATCAAAATCAAGACCCTCGGTACGCAGTCGAACCGCAGCGGAATTGGCGCCCGCCTGAAGTGCGTTTCTGGTGACCGCATGCAGATCGACGAAGTCCGCAGCGGCGCGAGCTACGCTTCGCAAAACGACCTGCGCGTCCACTTCGGCCTTGGCAAGGCCACCGAGGCCGACCGCATCGAAATCCGCTGGCCGAGCGGGCAGACAGATACGCTCGAAAACGTCGCCGGCGACCGGCTCATCTGCGTCGAAGAAGGCAAAGGCATCGTCAAGAGCGTCTCTTTCCCGCCGAAATGAGTTCGGTGCGAGAAATCGACATGAATTGCTTCGCTCGACTCGCCCTCGCCCTGGTCCTCTTGAATGTCACAGGCCTGCCGCAGGCGCCGGGCCCGGCGCCCGCGAACGCCCAGGCTGCCGCCGAACGCCATTACAGCCAGGGGTTGTCGGCGCTCCAGAAAAATGATCTGAAGACGGCGATCGCGCAGTTTCGCCTGGCCGTTCAGTACGCGCCCAAGGCCCCCACCACGCACAATTCGCTCGGCTGGGCGTATCTCGAAGCGGGCGAGGTGGACAAGGCCGTCGTCGAGTTTCGCAAAGCCATCGCGCTGGGCCCCACGTTTGCACAAGCCTACTGGAACATGGGCCGGGCGCTCGAGCGCCGGAAAGACCTCGAGGGAGCGATCAGCTTTTACCAGGGGGCGCTGCGCTTGCAGCCCGACTGGCCGGAGGTTCATCACGCCCTGGGGGCGGCGCTCGCCGCGCGTGGCAATTTCCTGGGCGCCAAGACGGAATTTGAAACCGCGCTCAAGGCCAACCCCAACCTTGTCGAAGCGCATTACCGCCTGGGTGTGACGCACTACTTTCTGCAGGAATACGGCCCAGCGGCTTCACAACTCCGCAGCGCGCTCGACTTGAATCCCCACCACGCCGAGGCGCACTACTACCTGGCACTCGTCTATGACAAGCAGGGGAAATTCGAGCCGGCCCTGGCAGAGTTCCAGGTGGCAGCCAGGCTGAACCCGCGCTCCTACGAGATCTTCGAGAACATGGGCATGGCGTTGCACCACCAGGATTACCTTATCGACGCCGTGCAGGCATTTCGTAAGGTCATCGAACTGGCGCCCGACCGCCCGGAGGCGCACAACAATCTTGGACTGGTGTACTTGCAGCAAGGCGATGGCGAAGGGGCGCTCGCGGAGTTTCAAACCTCTGTCAAGCTGAACCCTCAGTTTTACGCGGCGCGGAACAACCTGGGACTGGTGCTGCTTCAGCAAGCGCGCTGGGAAGAGGCGATCGCTACCTATCGCGCGCTGATCGAACTCGATCCCCGGAACGCCGAAGCCCACTACAACCTGGCCGTAGCCCTCAAACAGAAACAGGACTTTGAGGGGGCTATCGCTGCGCTGCGCAAGGCCGTGGAGCTGGGACCCACGCTTCCTGAGCCACCTTACACGCTGGCCGTAATCTTCTGGCAGCAGGGAAAATTGGACGAGGCGGCCGTGCACCTCCACCGGGCGATCGCCATCCGTCCCGACTACGAGGCGGCACATTACATCCTCGGCGCCGTCCTGAGGCAGAAGGGCGGGATCGACGCGGCCATCGAAGAACTCCAAACCGCCCTCCAACTCGACCCCAAAGACGCGGGAGCCCATCAAGCGCTGGCCACGGCATATCGTCAGAAGGGCGACCTGGCTCGCGCCGCGGAGGAATCTGGCCAGGCCGAGCGCCTCAACAAAGATCGCGCCAATACGCTGTCCGCAACTCTCGCCACCAACACCGGCGCGAGCAAGTTGCGCAAAGGAGATGTGGAGGGCGCGATGGAGCAGTTGCAGTCGGCGCTCAAATTGGCGCCGAACTATGCTCCGGCGCACTACCATATGGGACTCGCGCTGCGCCAGAAGGGCGACGCCGCTCAGGCTGCGGCGGAATTTGAGCGCGCTCACCAGCTTGACCCGCGCTTGCGGCCACCACACGAGTAGTGAGGAAGGTTTCCTGGGCAGCGATAACGCCGGCACGATCCTGACTTCCGTTAATTCCAGGGCCACCTCCGGCTATGAGATATACAATTTTCTTGACAGACAGAAAGTTGGTCATATAAAGTTACATATCCGGGCTCACTTCAGAAATTCATCGCTAGTCCTAAATTCTTCCGTGTTCTTTAGGGAGGGCGACTCGAATGTCGAACGCTGACGACGTTCATGCCCCGGCTGCGGTAAAGCCAGCCGGAGCGGCATCTGCCGTGCCACCCACCAAACCGGAACGCCCAGCGGCGGCCAGGCCCGCCACCGCCGCATCCAAGCCTCAGGTGAACAAGCCACGCCGTCGCTTCATCTGGACGAGCATTGGCGCATTTCTGGCCGCCAATTTCTTGATGTTCCTCCGTTTCTTTTTTCCCCGCACTCTTTTTGAGCCCAGCACGGTTTTCAAGCTCGGATATCCATCAGACTTTCAACTGGGCGTGGATGAACGGTTCAAGCAACTGGCGCGGATCTGGGTGGTGCGGGAAGCAGATCGGATTTTCGTTATCTACGGTCGGTGCACTCACCTGGGATGCACGCCGGACTGGAAACCCAGTGAGAACAAGTTTAAGTGCCCGTGCCACGGGAGCGGGTATACGCCGGAAGGCATTAACTTCGAGGGTCCCGCGCCGCGGCCCATGGACCGCGCCCGTGTCGAGTTGGACGCCCAAGGTCAAATCGTCGTGGACACCAGTAAACTCTATTCCTGGCCAAAGGGTGGGACGGATCAGTTCAACGATCCGGGAGCTTACATTCCGGTCTAGCACCGGACTTCGGCCCGGCATGCAGGGTTAGAATCATCGCCGGCCTGAAGGCTGGCACGGCGCAGCGTCGGAGAGGTCAATGGCAGAGGTTGAAGGCGGCGGTTCCGGGAAAAAGGAATCGGGGCCTCAAATCGAGAAGCTCCGCGAAACGGTCAAGGGCCTGACCGAGAAGGCGAGGAAGGATGTTCTCGAGCCTCTCAAGGAGCCCCAAAAGACCTCTCTTTACAAGTCCATCTTCCGCGTCAAGCACGACGAAAGCGAGCGCAGCCGCGCGCTCGGCGTCCTTTCGAACGTCTTCTTGCACCTTCATCCCGCCAAGATCAATCGCGACGCGGTCCGTTACAGTTACACCTGGGGGATGGGCGGAATCAGTTTTTACCTCTTCATTGTCCTGACCCTCACCGGCGTCCTGCTGATGTACTACTACCATCCCACCAAGGGGCAGGCGTACCACGACATCATCTATCTGATGAGCGATGTGCCCTTCGGCAGATTGTTGCGGAACATGCACCGCTGGGCGGCCCACCTGATGATCATTACCGTGTGGCTGCACATGTTCCGGGTCTTTCTCACCGGATCGTATAAGCGGCCGCGAGAGTTCAACTGGGTGGTGGGAGTGCTGCTGCTGGTGATGACCATGCTGCTCTCTTTCACCGGCTATCTGCTCCCCGACGATCAACTGGGGTTCTGGGCGGTAACCGTGGGTACGAACATGGCGCGTGCCACGCCCCTGCTTGGCCACGAAGGGCCATTTGGGCCGCAGCTTGGGATGACGCCCTACAACGACGTGCGCTTTGCGCTGCTGGGCGGGTCGATTGTGGACGCCAACGCCTTGCTGCGCGCCTACATTTGGCATTGCATCGCCATTCCTCTAATCGCCTCGGTCTTCATGGGCGTGCATTTCTGGCGAGTGAGGAAAGACGGCGGCATCAGCGGGCCCGCCCCGATGATGCTCGAGTCGGAAATCAAGAAGGGCCCAACGGTTTATGTGGCCCCGCAGCAGGGGTAGGCCTTAAGAGGAAGTAGGAAATGGGAAGTAGAAAGTAGGGCGGAAGTGCCGAGGGAAGTAAGGGTCAGCGCTCATCGAAAAGTCCGCTGACAAGACGCTCTTGCTGTGAACTGTCAACTGTTGACTGTCAACTGTTAACTGCTCTATGGACTGGCACCAGCTCTGGGAAATCGTCTCCGCACCGGACAACGTACCCATCGTGGGACTGATCTTTCTGTTTCCTTTCTATGCCTGGTACGGACTGCGCCAGGCACTGGCCAACGACCGGCTGGTCGCGCAGCTCGAAGCCGATCCGCAGATGGCCAAGACGCACCATCGCAAGGCACTCCCTTTTCAGAAAGACTGGCCGCGCGAAGTTCACGTCTGGCCGTACCTGCTGCGCATCGAGTTTCTGGCGGCGATTATCGTCACGGTGATTCTGATTGTCTGGTCGATCACGCTCAATGCGCCGCTCGAAGAACTCTCAAATCCCAACCTGACAATGAATCCGGCGAAGGCGCCGTGGTACTTCCTGGGACTCCAGGAAATGCTGGTCTACTTCGATCCCTGGATGGCGGGCGTAGTGATGCCCACCCTCATCATCATGGGCCTGATGGCTATTCCTTATATCGACACCAATCCTCTCGGTTCGGGCTATTACACGTGGAAGCAGCGCCGGTTTGCCATCGGGACCTTCGCCTTCGGATTCCTGGTTCTCTGGATCACCATGATTGTGATCGGCACCTTCATCCGCGGGCCGGGATGGATGTGGTTCTGGCCGGGACAAACCTGGGATCCCAGCCGGGTGGTTTATGAGGTCAACCGCGACCTTCCCGACATCTTCTCCATTACCTCGATGGCGGGCAAGGTGATCTTCGGCGCTCTGGCCGTGGGCGCCTACCTCGCTGTCGCCGGGTGGGGGATCCACAACCTCATCACGCTGACCGAATTCAACCGCAAGATTTATCAGCGCATGAACCTGGTCCAGTACGTGACGATGCAGACATTCTTGATCCTGATGCTCAGCCTGCCGATCAAAATCGTGCTCCGGCTGCTGTTCCGAATCAAATACGTATGGGTCACGCCTTGGTTCAACGTTTGAAGTCGCGGATTGCCCCGCCGCGGGAGGCCGTCCATGCTTGATGCTCCGGACCGGGATCCGGTCGTCGGCTCGTCGCTTTCCGCCTATTTGCTCGTTGCCGCCGTTTTCCTGGTTCTCAGTCTGGGCTGGGCGCTTTTCGACGAGGTTTTCGGCCTGCGCCCGTGGAAGGGCTACCAGCGGCAATTCGAGCGGCGCTACGCCGCTTTCCTGCAGAAGCAGATTCCCCGCCAGAAGGCTGCCGAGAAGGCGATTCGCGAGTCGGCGGAGTTTCAGGCGCTGGCGCAGAAGGTGGAAGCCCTCGTGCAGTCCATCAAGGGCCCGGCGGAAGATATCGACCGCCAAGTCGCCCACATCAACGCCCGGCTCGACCCCGTGACGGTAGAATTCACCGACAAGCGGGCCAATGTCTCCTCGCGCATTTACCGGATTGAGCATTCGGGGAAAAGCAGCCAGCGGAGCCAGCAGGCCAATCTCAACGAATTTGAGCGCGGGCCTTTCCGCCTCGAGCTGCCCGCATTGGACGGCTCGGGCAAAATCGAAAAGGCCAGCTTCACCTACGACCAGCTCGAGGAAGAGTTCAATCGCCTGCGCGACGAGAAGGCGCGGCTGCTCAGCCAGAAGGCAGAGATTCTTCGCCCTATTTCCGAGCTGCGCGCCCAGCGCGATTCTTACGTTCGCGATCACCTCAACGGTCTGGGGGCCGAGCAATTGCAGGGGCTGCTCAACAAGACACGCTTATCCTCCATCGAGATACGGCAGATCAACAATCCCGACGCCGGGCTGGTGGATCGCTGTGAGACGTGCCACCTGGGGATTCGCGAGCCCGTCGCGCTGACGCCGAAGGACATGGGCGGCACGAAGGACCGTATGGCGCGCGCCTTCACCAGCCACCCCGACCCCGAGTTGCTGCGCATTCACGATCCCGAGCGATTCGGTTGCACACCCTGCCACAACGGCAACGGCCTGGAGGTATCGAGCCTGGAGAAGGCGCACGGCAACTACGAGCACTGGCTCTGGCCGCTCCATCCCCGCGCCAACTTCGAAGCCGGCTGCCAGCAGTGCCACACGAGCGACATGGTTGTAGACCACGCTCCCGTCCTCAGTCTCGGTAAGGAACTCTTCCAGTGGCGCGGCTGCATGGGCTGCCACCGCTTTCAGGGATACGACGCAGAGCCGGAGGAGTTGGTTTCCGCGCGGCAGCAAGTCGGGCAATTGGAATCCCAGCGCCATGAAACTCAAGTTGAGATCCAGCGCGCTGTCCAGTCGGGTGACACCGCCTCCGATAACGAGACGGCGCGCCGTTACTACACGCAGGCGGAGGGACTGCGCGTTTCCATCAGCGGCCTCGATGGCCGCATCGAGCAGCTGAACCTTCGCGCGCGCAACCTGATGCGCGAAATCAAGAAGGTCGGCCCCGATTTGAAAGAGGTCCGCGTCAAGCTCCGGCCCGACTGGATTCCGGTTTGGATTGAAAACCCCCACGCCTTCCGGCCCACGACGCGGATGCCGCGCTTCCGGCTCGATGAGGATGAGCTGAAACCCGTGGCCGCCCTCATCTGGCAATCGGGGCTGGACGCCAAGCTCCCCGCCCAGGCGCCCGGCGACCCGGTGAAGGGCAAGGAGAGTTTTGAGACGCGCGGCTGTCTGGCCTGCCACTCGGTGGGCGAGGGCGAAAACTTCATGGGCGGGACCTTCGCCGCCAACCTGACGCGCGTGGGCGAGAAGGACAATTACGATTTTCTGGTTCGCTGGATTCACAATCCCCGTGAACGTACGCGCCCTTACTGTTCCTTCGAAAAACGCGATCTGACCGAGCAAGACTACAAAAAGCACGGCCTGCCGTTCGTCTTTGACCTCGATCACACGAAGTGCCCGAACGACGGCCACGAGCTGCGGGTCGAGCAGATGACGATTATGCCCAGTCTGCGCCTCTCCTGGCAGGAAGCGCGCGACATTGCCAGCTATCTGATGACGCTCAAGCAGAAGGATCCGGCTTCTTATCCGCCGGCGGCCTGGCTGAACGATCCGGCGCTCAAGGCGGAGGGCAGAGTCGTGGTGCAGCGGTACGGATGCGTGGGCTGTCACGAAATCGCCGGCCTCGAAGACGAGGGCCGCATCGGCACGGAACTGACGAAGGAAGGCTCGAAACCGCTCGAGCAGTTCGATTTTGGATTGTTTGTTCGCGAGGCGCGCGAGAAGGACTGGTACAGCCACCGCGGTTTCTTCGAACACAAACTGCAGAAGCCGGAGCTGTTCGACGAGGGAATGAAAGAGTTCAAGCCCGAGGGCGAAGAGCTCCGCATGCCCAACTTTGACCTCAAGCCTCAGGAGATCACCGCGCTCTCGACCTTCTTGATGGGGGCCGTGGACCCCACCGTTCCCCGGCGATACTTCGATGCTCCCGAGGACTATCGCAAGGACGTGCAGGATGGCTGGTGGCTGGTGAAGAAGTACAACTGCATGGGCTGCCACCAGTTCAAGGTAGGCCAGGCGACGGCGATCGAGACCCTGCCGCGCTTCCAGACGCCGGAGTGGAAAGAAAAGCTGCCGCCCAAGCTGCTCACCGAAGGCGCGCGCGTCAGCCCCGACTGGCTCCTTCGATTCATAGCGAATCCCGCCTTGAGCGAGACAGACACGGACCGCAACGGCGTCCGGCCCTACCTCTCGGTGCGCATGCCCACTTTCTATTTCTCGCCCGGGGAGGTTCGGAAACTGGTGCGATTCTTCCAGGCGATGGCGGCGCAGCCGATGCCCTACATTCCGCAGAAGCTGGAGCCGTTGTCGAACCAGGAACTAGCGATGGCGCGCGCTCTCTTTACCAGCCGCGCCGCGCCCTGCTTGAAATGCCACGCCACGGGCGACGCGGCGCACGACCGCTTCGCCACCGCGCCCAATTTCCTGCTGGCGCGCGACCGCCTGAAGCCGGGATGGACCAAGCGCTGGCTACTCGATCCCTCGATGATCAGCCCGGGAACGGCCATGCCCTCGGGACTCTTCAAGCGCGATGGGGAGCGCTGGGTCTTCTCCGGTCCCACGCCGCCGATTTTCGCCGGTTACACTGGTGACCAGGCGGAATTGCTGGTACGTTATATGTTCGAAATCACCCCCGAAGAGCAGCGGCGGCTGATGGGGACGGGTGCTGGCGCGACCACCGCTGGAGTCGGGAATTCTCCAGGCGGAAAGCTTGCATCCGGCCCGCAGCGTACTTCGGGGAGTTTGCTGGCGAGTGCGCACTGAGCGCGCGCTCAAAATTCCAAGAGGAAGAGGGTTTGATTATGCTGCTACGAAAATTCGCAATCACCTTGAGCATAGCTGCGGCCCTGATGTTTCTGGGTTGCGGGCAGAAAGAGACTACGGCCCCGGAGGAGAAGGCCTCGGAGGCGATGGAGCAGGCGGCCGCTCCCACGC
>Ga0187878_1001907_pt1 | contig 19291 bp, 18 predicted proteins | sample June2016WEW_17_1_FD_132979 | JGI IMG/M metagenome (GOLD analysis project Ga0187878, IMG submission 132979) | Peatland microbial communities from SPRUCE experiment site at the Marcell Experimental Forest, Minnesota, USA - June2016WEW_17_150 | ecosystem: Environmental > Terrestrial > Soil >...
AAAGTTGATGATATCGAAATTAACAAAATAATTAAGAAGTGGTAAGATAGCAGTATGGAGCGCCAAGCCCTTGATATCAATATCAGCACCTCGACCGTGGTCAAGATCTTTGCCATCGGTTTGTTTTTCGTTCTCGTGTATCTGTTGCGGGACGTGCTTTTGGTTTTGATCTTTTCCATCATCATCGCTTCGGCCATCAGTCCGTTCGCCGATTGGCTTGAAAAAAAGAAAATTCCGCGGCTTTTTTCCGTTTTATTTTTGTACCTTTCCGTTTTCGCTTTGCTTGTCATAATCCTTTCTCTGGTGGTGCCTTTCATTTCAATGGAAATCAGCCAGTTGACCGTGGCTTTGCCCCAATTTATCGCCAATCTGTCGGGTGCGCTGGAAAAGGCCCAGCAATCAACCAACACTCATTATTTCGATTTCTTCAGTGAGATCCAAAATCTTCTGGACAGCTTCTCGCAATTTTTGCAGGTCTCCTCGCAATCGGTCATTAATCTGTTGATCAATGTTTTCGGCGGCATCCTGTCGTTCATCGCCACAATAATCATTTCCTTTTATCTTTCGGTCATGCGCCGGGGAATTGAAAATTTCCTGAAATCAGTTTTGCCTGAAAGATACGAGGACTATGTCGTTAGCCTATGGAAAAGAGCCGAGCACAAAGTCGGCCGATGGTTTCAAGGACAGTTGTTGTTGGCGTTGTCGGTGGGAGTTTTGGTTTTTGTCGGTTTGTCGCTTTTACACATCAAATACGCTCTGCTTTTGGGAATTGTCGCCATGATCCTTGAGATCATTCCTGTCGCCGGTCCGGTCATTTCGGCCATTCCTGGGGTGATCCTGGCTTTCGCCCAGTCGCCGGCCTTGGGCTTTTGGGTCTTGATCTTCTACATCGCCATCCAGCAAATGGAAGCCCATATTTTAACGCCATTGATACTTGGGAAATCAACCGGGCTCAATCCGATAGTGGTCATCATCGCCGTTCTCATCGGCGGGAAAATGGCCGGTATTCTTGGCATCATTATTTCGGTTCCGATCGCTGTGGTCATTGTCGAAATTCTCGAAGACATGGCCAAGCGGAAAGAAACCCGCCGTTCCATCGTGGATGTCACCTGATATTGGATTTTATGGGGGTTTTTGATAAAATGGAGCTAGGCTCCTTTTTTATTTTTCTATGAAAAAAATAGAAATACCTGAAAATCAATTAAAACGCTTGTATCTGGAACAAAAGCTTACTACTTACGAAATTGCAGAAAAATTTGGCTCCTGTCAGGCGACAATTTGGAAACGGCTTCACGAATATGGTATTAAGCCTAGGTATCCATGGAATGCAATTAATTTTTCCAATCGAAAACTGGAAGATTTATATTTAAAAAGGGGATTGTCAACTTGGCAGATTGAAAAATATTTTGGTTTATCCAAGAGTACCGTCTATAGAAAGTTAAGGGAACAAAATATAATAACCCGAAGTCTAGCCGGTTCTCATTTACAATATTCGAGAACTGATTTCAGCGGCGATCTAATTGAAAAAGCATACATGATTGGATTTTCGATGGGTGATTTGAATGTGACGATTAGGGGTTCAAAAAGTGAAACAGTAATGGTAAAATGTGGGACCACAAAACAGGACCAGATTATCGCGTTTAAAAAAACATTTGGTCATTATGGGAGAATTTGGGAGAGTAAGCCAACAGGATCTAAAAGAATTAATACCCAGGTCGGTTTAAATCTCTCCTTTTCTTTTTTACTTGAGAAAAAGGAAATCGCTGATGGCTGGATTGTCAACAACAATAATTACTTTTTCTCTTTCTTAGCTGGTTTTTCTGATGCGGAGGGTTCTTTCTTTCAGTCCCGAAATCAAGCATGTTTTTCATTGGGCAATTATAATCTTAAGATTCTCAAACAAATTAAAAACGCTTTAAGTAAATACGGAATTGAAACCCCCAAGATTTACACCAGTTATTTAGAGGGAAAGAGAAATTGTTATGGTTACATCTGGAATAGTAATTACTACTTATTGCGCTGTTCAAAAAAAATCCACTTGTCTAGATTAATCGATCAGCTTTGTAGGTATGCAAAACACCCGGGCAGGAAAAGAGACATGAAGGAAGCTATGAAAAACATCGAAAATCGAAACAACAAAATAAAAAATGGATAAATATTATATTACAACTAGTATTGCGTACACCAATGCCCCGCCGCATTGCGGTTTTGCGTTGGAATTAATTCAGGCCGATGTTTTAGCAAGATACAACAGGTTATTAGGCAAAGAAGTTTTTTTTCTGACTGGCACTGACGAACATGGTAAGAAAAATCTTGAGGCGGCTCAAAAAGCCGGAAAAAGTCCACAGGAATTCGTTGATTTAATATCCGCGGAATTTAAGCGTCTTGCCAAAGTGTATAATATTTCAATTGATAATTTTATCCGTACTAGCGATCAAAAAAAACATTGGCCATCGGTATTCAAGGTCTGGAATAAATTGTTCGAAAATGGCGATCTTTATCGAAAAAAATATAAAGGACTCTATTGCGTAGGCCACGAGGCATTTATCAAAAAAAGTGAGCTTGTTGATGGACTTTGTCCCTTACACCTGACAAAACCAGATGAAATCGAGGAGGAAAATTGGTTTTTCCGACTTACAAAATACAAAAAAGAACTTAAAAGAAAATTAGAAAACGACGATATTCATATAGTTCCTGAATATAAATTAAATGAGCTGTTGCCAATTCTCGATGAACTCGAGGATATTAGTTTTTCAAGACCTAAAAAAGATATTTCTTGGGGAATTCCAGTTCCGAATGATGATAGTTCGTATCTGTACATCTGGCCGGAAGCGTTGACGAATTATATTTCCGCGATTGGCTATGCTGATGAAACTGATCAATTTAAAAAATTCTGGCCTGCCGATGTTCATTTGATCGGAAAGGATATATTGCGTTTCCATGCTATTTATTGGCCAGCAATGTTATTGTCGCTTGGTTTACCTTTACCTAAAAATATTTTCGTTCATGGCTTCATTACATCTGAAGGTCAGAAGATGTCAAAGACAATTGGAAATATTGTTGATCCTTTTAAAATAGCGGAGAAATACGGCATTGATCCGGTCAGATATTATTTGCTTCGGGAAATCCCTTCCGACGAGGACGGCAACTTTTCTGTTGAGAAATTGGAGGCCAGATACAACGGCGATCTGGCGAATAATCTCGGCAATTTGGTCAGCCGGCTCGCGAAACTTATCGAAACAAAATTGGACGGTGAGTTGATTCTTGAGTCGCGATTGCTTGAAAATGATGTCGTTGAAAAAATTAAGCAAGTTACAGACGATTACCACCGCGCCATTAATAATTTCAAACTTCATGAGGCAGTCACAAGAGTTTGGGAACTGCTGACATTTGCCAATGGCTACATTGACGAGCACAAGCCGTGGATCAAAGATATTGAACCGGATCATTTACTCAAAACTCTCACCAATTCTCTTGAGCTGTTGATTTCCGCCAACCGCCTGCTTGAGCCATTTCTTCCCGAAACCTCCGAAAAAATCCTCAAAATCTTCGGCCGGACAAAGGACTCAAAAGATTCCAAATTCATTGTCGAAAAAACGGAACCGTTGTTTCCGAGATTGAAATGATCGACTCTCATTGCCATCCACAATTTCCCCAATACGACAACGACCGCGAAGAAATGATAAAACGGGCATTGGATGCTGGCGTTTACCCCGTCAAATCCGGCGAAGCCGGTGCAAAGCAATTTGACGGGGTGAAGATGATTTGCGTCGGCACTGATCTGGAAACGTCAAAACAAGCGATAGAGCTGGCGGAAAAATATGAAGGTATTTGGGCGACGGTAGGATTGCATCCGAATGACAAACCCAATTTTCAATTTTCAATTTCTGATTTTCAAGAATTGCTTGATAATAAAAAAGTTGTCGCTATCGGGGAAGTTGGCCTTGATTATTACCGAATTATAAATCCAGCCGAAAAACAGAAAGAAATTTTCAAACAATTTATAGAATTGGCCATCAGAAAGAATCTACCCCTCGTTATCCATTCCCGAGATACCCATAATGACTTGGTTGAATTGCTATCAGCCATTAGCTCTCGGCTATCATCTGCTCCCGGAGTTATTCACAGCTTCACCGGTTCGTGGCTGGAAGCAAAGCAATTCATTGATCTGGGTTTCTATATCGGCCTGAATGGAATAATCACTTTTTCCGATGATTATGCCGAGATGGTTAGCCAAATTCCTTTAGAAAAGATATTATTGGAAACAGACGCACCATATCTTGCCCCACCGCCATTTCGAGGAAAGAGAAACGAACCGTTATTTGTGAAATACGTTGCTCAAAAGATTGCGGAAATTAAAAATGAATCAATTGAAAAAATAATTGAAATCACGACGAAAAATGCAAAAAAGTTGTTCAAAATCTAGATTAGAGATTAAGCAATCGAAAATTCACGGTAAGGGAGTCTTCGCAATTTCCAATTTCAAGAAATATGAAACGGTTTTTATATTTGCTGATGAAAAGAAACAGATTTATCATAAGCCCGGGTGCGATTGCAAGATCTGCCGGATGTGCATCGAAATTGGACCGCATAATTGGCTTTACCCAAGACCAAACTCTTTCGGTCGTTATCTTAATCATAGCTGTAACCCTAACTGCGGAATAAAGGGTAACGAAATTGTGTCCATCGAGAAAATTGTTCCTGGCGAAGAAATCACAATTGATTATTCAACGACTACCATTGATAAAACATGGGGGCATGAGTGTTTTTGTGGTGCTATCAATTGTAAAAAATTCATAAGAAGTGTGCAATATTTACCTAAAAATATTTTCAATAAATATAAAGATTACATGCCGGCATATGTGAGAAATAATTATCCGCAAAATGGCTAAATACGACCATAAAAAAACTGAAAAATTCTGGCAAAAAAAGTGGCTCGAGGAAAAAATATATGAGCCCGCCTTCGCCAAGGCTTCGGCGAGGCAAAGCCCAATTTCAGATAAAACAAAATTTTATAACTTAATGATGTTTCCGTATCCGTCGGCGGAGGGCTTACATGTTGGTAATATGTATGCCTTCACCGGAAGCGATATTTACGGCAGGTTCAGGCGAATGCGGGGTTATGATGTTTTTGAGCCGATAGGACTTGATGGTTTTGGCATTCACTCGGAAAACTATGCCATCAAAACCGGTAAACATCCGGCTGACCAAGTCAAAATCTCGCAAAAGAATTTCTACAAGCAACTTTCAGCCATCGGCAACGGCTATGCTTGGGATGAAAAAGTTGAGACCTACGACCCCGAATACTACAAATGGACCCAGTGGCTTTTCGTCCAAATGTTCAAGCACGGCTTGGCTTATCGGAAAAAACAGCCAGTCAACTGGTGTCCGTCATGCAAGACGGTTCTGGCTGATGAGCAAGTCGTCTCCGGCGAGTGCGAGCGCTGTGGAACGAAAGTCATCAAAAAAGAACTAGAGCAATGGTTTTTCAAAATAACTGATTACGCCGAGAGGCTGTTAAAAAATCTCGACAAAATTGATTGGTCAGAAAAGATCAAAACCGCCCAGAGAAACTGGATGGGGAAGTCGGAGGGAGTGAGTATTAAATTTCAAATTTCAAATGACAAATTTCAAATTGAGGTTTTCACGACTCGGCCCGATACATTATTCGGGGCGACATATCTGGTTTTGGCGCCAGAGCATGAGTTCGTTAAGAATCATGAATCAAGAATCATGAATTACGAGGAGGTTAGAAAATATGTCGAAAGCGCAAAGAAAAAAACCGAAGAAGAAAGAATTGTTGGCGATAGAGAAAAAACCGGAGTTGAATTGAAAGGAATTAAAGCTGTCAATCCAGCAACGGGCAAAGAAATTCCTATCTGGATCGCTGACTATGTTTTATCCGGCTACGGCACCGGCGCCATTATGGCCGTGCCGGCTCATGATGAGCGGGATTTTGAATTTGCGAAGAAATTTCATCTGCCGATAATAAAGGTGATTGAACCCGAAGCTTTCATAACGCCGGCAAGAAGTATACTTGATATCGCAGCGGGAGCGAAAATGGAAATCAAGATCGAAAGCGATGTTTGGATAGGTGATGGCAAACTTATCAATTCCGGAAAATATTCAGGAATGGATTCGGAAAAAGCAGGAGGAGAAATTGCCAAAGAATTCGGTAAACCGGAAGTTAAATTTCGCCTGCGCGATTGGCTCATCAGCCGGCAAAGATATTGGGGACCGCCGATTCCGATGATTTTTTGCGACAAAGATGGGTGGCAGCCGGTACCCGAAAGCGATTTGCCGGTTTTACTTCCGAAAATAGAGAATTTCCGGCCAACCGGAACTGATAAATCTCCGCTTGCCCAAGATGAAGAATTCGTAAACACGAAATGCCCGAAATGCGACGGTCCGGCCAAGCGAGAGACGGATGTCTCGGACACATTTCTTGATTCCTCTTGGTACTATCTTCGCTATCCATCGGCGAAAAACGGTAAAATCGCTTTTGATACCGAAATAACAAAAAAATGGTGTCCAGTGGATATGTATATTGGCGGAGCTGAACATGCAGTTTTGCATTTGTTGTACATCCGTTTTGTCGCCATGGCTTTGAACGATTGGAAAATGGTTGATTTCGAAGAACCGATCACAAAATTCCGCGCTCACGGTTTGCTCATCAAGGATGGCGCGAAAATGTCCAAGTCGCACGGGAACGTGGTCAATCCGGATGAAATGATAGAACTTTACGGCGCTGACGCTTTGCGAATGTATCTGATGTTTCTCGGGCCATTCGAACAAGGCGGGGATTATCGCGACGAAGGCATGGCCGGTATCACCAGATTTCTGGCGAAGGTTTGGAAACTGACGGAAAATATCGTGGCTGGCAGTGGTGAAAATTTTGAATTGGAAAAAACGATTGGCAAATCGATCAAGAAAATAACCGAGGACGTTGAGAATCTCGGCTACAACACGGCTATCAGCCAGTTAATGATATTGCTCCGCGGACTGGAGAACGGCCAGCCCACCCAGAAACAACTGGAAACATTCGTGAAACTTCTGGCTCCTTTCGCGCCGCATATTTCTGAGGAGATCTGGAGAAATAAATTCGGCTACAAAACTTCCATCCACGTCGAATCCTGGCCGACCTACAATCCAAAACTGATAACCGAAGAGATTGTTGATTTTGTCATCCAGGTCAACGGTAAAACCAGAGAAATGATAAAAATGCCGGCCGGGGCCGTAGAAGAAGAAGTAAAAGAATCGGCGCTTGCCGACCCGAAGGTTCAAAAATATCTCGAGAGCCAATCGATTAAAAAAGTCATCTTCGTCAAAGATAGATTGATTAATTTCGTCTTATAAATATCCCCGCGGTGAAACGAGCATGGAAATATTTATTAGACCCAGCACATAAGCTGTAGCTTATGTGCTGGGTTATTTGGCTGTTACCGGATTTTTTCGCTCCGCTCAAAAACCCGACAGCAACAAAACCCCGCCCTCTCTGCCGGCTGGATTTTGCTTTGCAAGCGGTCGAGTAAAATTATTATAAAAGGTTACTCGTTTTTGTTTATTCCGCTAACGCATATCCAGCAAGCAGAGAGGGCGGGGCATAGGAGGTGTTTCGCCGCCTTTATTTTTTGGTATATCTATACCGCCAAGGCGGACCTCTTTTGTGAATAATTTGTGTCATACAATCGTTAAGACGCAGGGTGCCCCGTTCGGGTTGCTTGATTTACCCCCACACTCATGCATGAGTGTGGGGGCGCGTGAAACCTTTCGTCCATATTTGCCGTCTTATTCATCGGAGGTTCATGATTTGGTATCAAGATATTTGTGGTATAATCAAACATATGAAGCCACGACAGGTCAAAAAATTTGAGAAGATCGTCAACGAGAACCAAAAGAGCATCATCAACTTCCACTATCGCTTCACCGGCGACAAGTTTGAGGCCGAAAACCTGGCCCAAGAGACATTCATCAAGGCCTACCTCAATTACCACACTCTCAAGGACCCGAAAAAGCTCCGGGGCTGGCTGTTCAGCATCGCCCGGAACGTGGTCATTGATTTTTTCAGAAAGAACAAGAACCGTGAGATCGCGCTTGGCGACGAGATGATCGAGAATTATCTCGAAACCACTTCGGCGGATTTCCACTCCCAGATCGAAAAAGACGAAATATCGAGAGAACTTGAGAAATGCGTTGATAAATTATCAAGCCAAGACCGGACCCTTATCAGATTGCTATACTTCGAGGGTTTTTCCTACAAAGAGATATGCCAGATCCTGAAAATAAATCAGAACACGCTGAAAAGCCGCTTGCATAGAGCAAGAACGGTTTTAATGGAGACGATAAGAGCCAACGATTTGCTTAGCGATATCGCTTTGCAGTACGAGTAGCGCGCTTAATGAATTAGTAACGGAATGTCCGCAATACAAATACGGTGAAATACGATTATAAACAAAAGAAAAATAGTTTTGATAATTACCTCAGGGAAAGGGGTGAGTTTTTCACGATGAGAGGACACCAAATCAGACCTACGCCGGATTTCGTGGAAAGGACTCTGGCGAAAATAACAGAAGCCCATGAACATAGAATGATGATGACGAAATTCATGTTCGCTTTTTGCATGTTCATTCCCATCATTTTGAGAGAAGTTTGGTTTTTCACTCGTCGTGATTATTTTGCCGTCGACCGCTGGCCGTTCGGAAGTTATGTTTCATCCACATATCATTTACTGATCTCTACTTCGGCCGCGATGTATATGCTGGTCTTGGCCGCTGTTTGCGCTTTTATCTATCTCTGGGGCTACCACAATATATTCTCTCCGACATTTAAATTTTTCGGCAATATCTTCAGCCGGTCCGCGCGAGCAAGAGCGTAGATTAGCGAATAGCAATTAGCCAATAGTGATTAGCAAAACGGGGGACCGTTTTTTGTTTCATCGGGTTATATTGACTTCTTCAGCACTTTTTGGCAAACTTGTCTGGTTGCGGTGTAACTTAATAATAAGGAGAGATAGCCATGACTGACGGTGGTGGTCCTAACCCCAGGCTTTACTTTGGTCTGAATGCGAAAGATAAAACAAAAACTGATCAAAACTCCTTAACCGGCCCCGAAGTAATTCTGGCTGACGGTAGAAAGGGAACGGTCAATGATTTAGTCGGAAAAGATGTTGTCAGAATCACGGATCGTGATGGCATAACCGATACTATTGGTCGGTTTTTAGTATTACACGCGAAGGATAACAAGATCGAGGTTTGCACTTCGAAAAATTGCGTTCATTATCGCCATCTCGAACACATCGTTAAAATCGAAGTTTTGACCGCGTCTAACTTGCTCGAAATTATCCGTAATTTTGTGGGTAAACAGCAAGAAGAATCCAACGCCCTGTGGGGTTAAACGATTTTCAAAGGAGACAAATCATGGACGAGGGACATGAGCCTGAAAAGTGGCCAAAGCTTAAAGTCTATCTTGAAAATGGGGTAAGAACGCTTATTGAAGAAATTAAAGCCGATGATATCATTTCGCTGGACATGTATGACGGTGAAAGATACAAACCTGCTATTGTAGTCAAAAATAGCGCGTTGTTGCCAGAAAATTGCGTCATCATAAGGATGCCGGGGTATGGATCGGTTTGTCGCATACCCTTAAGCCACATACGGATCATCCATCAACTCAAGGCTTATGAAGTTTTTCAGGATTTTAATGGATTCCTGCGTGAACTTGAGGATAACATCCACAAAAGAATTTTGGCGCTTGCTCCCGAGTCTAAGCATTGCATCTAATCCCGGCTATCCGGGATTTTTTTATTGCCAAAATTGTGATACTTTTATCTCATGCCCCGTAGTGAAAATTCGAGAAACTGCGGAGCAGTTAAATTCTAACACTCGAATTTCTACTACGGGGATGATAATTGATGGTAAAAAAATCGCCGAAGAAATAAATATTGAGACAAAAAAACTCTTAAACGGAGCCGAGTTGAGATTGGCGGCAGTGTTTGTGGGCGATGATGCCGGTAGTCGCCGTTTTTTGGAATTGAAGAAAGTCGCCGCCGAAAAACTCGGTATTGATTTTCGGCTTTATGAATTTCCGGAAAACATCACTACTCAAAAACTTCGTAAAGAAATTGTCGGTATCGCCAAAGCCGGAGTCAATGACGGCGTGATAATCGAATTGCCATTGCCGAAACATATCAACACTCAATATATCCTCAACGCCGTGCCACCCGAAAAGGATCCCGATGTGTTGTCGGAAAAAGCAATGGGTGCATTTTTCGCCGGGCGCTCTCCAGTTTTACCGCCGTCCGTCGAAGCGGTGAAAATTATCCTTGAAAAAAATAATATCAATTTGTCTGGAAAAAATTGTGTCGTTTTTGGCTACGGTATACTTGTCGGCAAATCCGTCGCGCACTGGCTGGCATCGCAAAACGCGACAGTTTTTATCATCAATGAATTTACAAAAAATCCGAAACAAATTTCCATAAATGCCGACATCATAATCTCTGGTGTCGGTAAACCGAATCTCGTCACCGCCGACATGGTCAAAAAAGGTTTACCCCCACACTCATCGAGTGAGTGTGGGGGTGCAGTTGTGATTGATTTCGGTTTCGCGACCTTAAACGGGAAAATGACCGGTGACGTTGATTTCGAGAATGTTGAGAAAATCGCATCTCTCATTACGCCAGTTCCCGGCGGAGTCGGCCCGATCGTCACCGCCTCGGTTTTAAGAAATCTGGTTTTGCTAAATAAAAAAGCCGCCTAACTTAAGCGACTTATGGCAAGTTTTCCGGTCTGCCAACAACCCAAGGTTTCCTTTTTTTTATTGCCGAGTAGGGTTCTCTGCCTAGTTCTCTTATTTTTTCGAGCCATTTTGCGCTGGTCTTTCTTTTCCGCCTAAGAAATATCTTGGCTCTTTCAGGCAAACCATAATCCCAATCCAAATGGAAGGGTTTTTTGTCGTCATGATAATTAATGCACCCGCAAGACCAAAATCTCGATTTGAAATATTTACCTCGGCGAATTCTCAAAAACTGCCGACATTTTGAGCAAAGAGGCCGATTGGTCGCCCGAAAATGGGCTAGCCAAGCATTTTGATACAGTGTCAAAAGAAAATTTTCAGTCCTGTGAAAAGGTCCGTCAATATAAACAGGTTTCTTGTCATAATCCTGTTTGACCACTACCCAACCGGAGTCCTTCTTTTTGATCGTCTGGCCTTCGGCCATCCATGTCGTCCAAACAACTACCAGAATCCGATTGGCATAATAGCTCAAACCCGTTTCACGACCCTCAACCGGTCGCGGAGCTCGTAATTCTAACCTTCGGGCTTCTCTTTTGAATTCAGTGCCTGAAATTACACGGAACCCTAGTTTCGTCATTTTCTCAACAAAATCATTAAAATTTTCAATAGTGGGAATTACTTGTGCCGGCATACGCGCCTCCATAGAAAAATCAAAGAACAAACCTCGCATTGCACAATACCAAAACAAGTCAAAAAAGGCAAGAGAAAAAAGTTGCGCCCCCATGAGGAATCTCACTCGCTCCAGCGCCGAGTCGCTTTGCTACCGGTGCCTCCGCTCTTTAAAACCTTGCGGTTTTAATATTTCCACCACGGGGAACCGTCATCGTTCCCCGGCCCCCTCGTTTGGTTCGAATCCTCATGGGCTAAAACAGAAACCGGCAAAAGCCGATTTTTGTTTTAGTAGCGCCCCCATGAGGATTCGAACCCCAATTACAAGATCCGGAATCTTGCGTCCTATCCGTTGGACGATGAGGGCAATTAAATTTTGAAGGTTGACGCCCTGCCTGCCGGCAGGCAGGTCTTCCGCTGAGCTACGGGGTCAAATATTTTCTAAATATGACTTGAAGGCAGGGTACAGATTTTTTATCAAACCGGCTTTCTTATGATCTTTCGGGTCAATCCATTTGTGTTGGTCGTGGTCGCGGCTCATTTTTATTTTTTCTGACTTGGCCTGGCATTCAAAAAAGATTCCGACAATTTGCCATTGTTCGCCTCTTACTCTTGGCCGCCATTCATTAACGAAAAAAGGTTTTCCGATTTTTACCCGCAAGCCGGTTTCTTCTTTGATTTCCCGTTTTAGGCTGTCCTCAAAATTTTGACCCGGTTTGATCCTTCCGCCGACAACATCGAATTTTCCCGCATTTGCACCGTCTGAATATTTCGCGGACTCTCTTAAAACTAAAATTTCGCCTTTTTTATTTATAATAAATGCTTTGGTCGCTACAAAAAGTTTAACATTCATAAATTGTGCCCAGGGTGGGACTCGAACCCACAAGCCTGACGGCATGCGATTTTGAGTCGCACGTGTATACCATTCCACCACCTGGGCTTAATACTGTCAATCTTATCATAATTCTCAACACTTTTCAACCCAAATTATAGCATTGTAAATTAAAATCAGAAGATATAAACTTAAAGAGAAATGGCACGCATCATCAACATCTGCAACGCGAAAGGGGGAGTCGGGAAAACAACCACCACGAATTCACTGGCGGCATATTTAGCGGCCATGGGAAAGTATGTTCTGGTGGTGGATCTTGACCCGCAGGCGAACGCCACCGGCGGTCTTGGTATTCGCCTTGCCGAGGATCATCTGAATCTCTACCACACCATCATTGACGACCAAAATCCCGAAGCCATCATCAAGAAAACCTCTATTTTCGGTTTTGATATTCTGCCTTCGGCGGCCAATCTTGCCGGCGCCACGGTAGAACTTGTCGCTATGGAAGAAAGAGAATTCAAATTACGCCACGCTTTGAATAAAATCAGAACCAATTACGATTATATTCTTATCGACAGCCCGCCATCTCTCGGCTTATTGACCGTCAACGGTCTTGCCGCCGCCGAGCAGGTGATCATTCCGGTTCAGTGCGAATATTATGCCCTCGAGGGCCTTAGCCAATTGCTCACCACCATTGACCTTGTGCGTAACTCCCTCAATCCGCAATTGAAAATCCTCGGCGTATTGCTTACAATGTATGATAAGAGGAACAGATTGGCGCAAGAAGTGGTGATGGAGGTCAAAAAGAATTTTCCGGGGCATGTTTTTGAGACGTTGATCCCGCGTTCGGTGTCATTAGCCGAAGCGCCCAGCCATGGCAAAACCATTTTGCAATTCGACGAATATTCAAAAGGCGGCCAAGCGTATAAATTATTGGCGGAAGAGGTAATAAAACTATTATGAAAAAACTATTCGGTCTTGGCAGAGGATTGGAATCATTGATCCCGGCAAAGCATACGACAAAAGTAATTCCTAAAATACAGGATAATGTTTACTATGTGGAAATCAACAAGATCCGACCCAACCCGACCCAGCCCAGAAAAGATTTTGATAGGGACGGATTGAAAGAACTGGCGGCTTCGATAAAAAAATTCGGCATTCTCCAGCCGCTTTTGGTTTCAAAAATCGAGATCGAGAATGAGCGGGGAATGGACGTCCAGTACGAGCTGATAGCCGGCGAGCGCAGATGGCGCGCCGCTCAGATTTGCAATTTGCCCCATGTGCCGGTGATAATAAAAGATGCTTTTGATGAGAACCGAGCGAAGCTGGAAGTTGCACTTGTCGAGAATCTCCAGCGAGAAGACCTGAACGCCTTAGAGGAAGCCGAGGCCTACGCCCGACTGGCCGGCGAATTCAAATTAACCCAGAAACAGATCGCCGAGAAAGTCGGTAAAAGCCGCGAGGTTGTCGCCAATGCCGTCCGTCTTCTGGACTTGTCGCCCGATATCAAAGAGGCACTGCGTTCCGGCAAAATCAATAAAACCCATGCCCGTTCGCTTTTGGCATTTAAGGATGAAGCCAAGAGAAAAGAGATTTTCAAAAATATTTTGGGCGGAAATTTTGCCGTTCATGATGTCGAGACAGCGGCAAAGGAACATCGGGCATCAGCCACGCTTGCCAGCACTCCCGTTCCCGGCCGTTTCGCCGACCTTGAAAAGAATCTTTCCAAGAATCTCGGCACGACCGTTTTCATCAAATCCGGCGCCGAAGGCGGCAGCATTATCGTCAAATTCTCCAATCTCGAGGAACTCAATAAGATAGCAAAGACGATTTTGGATTGATATAGTATCAAAAAAACGCTTTAGGCGGTTTTTTGATTTTTCATCGCTTCTTCCAGATCGGCTTCAGACGCCGGCCCCGAAGCATCGCCTACGGCGAGCTACGGGGTAAATTTTTTGTTCCCTTCCTGATAGAACCTATTAAGTTGTTCCTGATTTTCTGGTTTCGTGTTAACAATGAAATCGCAGTCGGGGTAACGGGAACAGCCGTAAAAAACTTTCCCCCGGCCGCGGGATTTGCGTTCGACGACGTCGCCGATTTTGCACTTCGGGCATTTAAATCCGGTTTTGTTGAGGATTTTGGCGATGCCCTTACATTCCGGATAACGAACACAGCCAAGGAAATATCCGAACCTACCCCGTTTGACCGCCATCGGTCCGCCGCAAATCGGACATTTCTCGCCGGCGGTTTTTTCTTCCAGCTGGCGAATTTTTTCCTGTTCCTCGGGCATCGGCAGAGTTACTTTTGAGCCCGGCTCCGGGCAACACAAGAATTTTCCGTTCCGGCCGAATTTGATGAGCATTTTTTTGCCGCAATGGGGACAAGGAATGTCGGATTCTTCGGTCAGCTTCTCAACGCTGACATTTTTTTCATCCAAATGTTTCTTGAACGGCGTGTAAAATTCACGGATTACCGGCACCCATTTAATTTTCCCCTCGGCAATTTCATCAAATTCTTCCTCGATATGAGAGGTAAAATCAATATCAATGATCTCCGGGAAATTTTCTACAAGCATATCGTTGACCAGAAATCCGATCTCGGTCGGATGATATTTTTTTTCAATTTTTTCGACATAGCCGCGGGTCTGGATGGTCGTCAAAGTCGGCGCGTATGTGGACGGTCGGCCGACACCGTGGGCTTCAAGCATTTTTATCAGGGTGGCATCGGTGAATCTGGGCGGGGGTTCGGTAAAATGTTGGAGTTTGTGAAGTTCGAGCAATTTCAAAATCTCGTCAACTTTCAACTCCGGCAATTCACCTTCGGCTAATTCTTCATCGTCTCCGTTCTCGTCCTTGCCTTCAGTGTATGCCCGGATGAAACCGTCAAATTTCATGATCTGGCCGTTGGCGCGGAAAACATATTTGTTTCCAGCTGAAATATCAGCAACCGTCTGGTCAAAAATCGCCGGCGGCATTTGGCAGGCGAGAGTCCGTTTCCAGATCAAGTCATACAACCGCAGTTGACTCCGCTCGAGTTCGCCCGCAAGTGTTTCTGTCGTCTTCGACAGATCGGTCGGCCGGATGGCTTCGTGGGCTTCCTGGGCGCCTTTTGATTTGGTGGCGTAGTAGCGAGGTTTATCTAGGGTATATTCTTTGCCGAAGATCCGGGCAATGACATCGCGTGCCTGAAATAAAGCCGATTGGGCCAGATTGAAACTGTCAGTTCTCATGTAAGTAATGTGGCCGTTCTCATAAAGTTGTTGGGCGAGCATCATAGTTTGCTTGGCCGATAAACCTAATTTTCTGGACGCTTCCTGCTGGAGGGTCGAGGTTGTGAACGGCGGCGCCGGATGGCGTTGGGCTTCTTTTTTTGCGATGTCGGTGACTTTGTACTGGGCTCCATTCAAACTTTCCGTGATCTTTTTCGCCTCGGTCTCGTTCTTAATCTCCAATTTATCAAGATCCTTGCCATCAATTTTTATCAATCTCGCCCGGAATATTTTGCTGTCTTTTTGTTTCGACAAATCTACTTCAATCGTCCAATATTCAACTTTCACGAATTTCTGGATTTCCCGTTCGCGGTCGACAATAATCTTCACCGCTACGCTCTGCACCCGACCGGCGGAAAGTCCGGCTCTGATTTTTTTCCAAAGAAACGGCGAGAGCTCATAGCCGACAAGGCGATCAAGAACCCGGCGCGCCTGCTGGGCGTCTACAAGATTTCGGTCAATGTCGCGCGGATTTTTCAGGGCTTCGGCGATGGCCGACTTGGTTATTTCGTGAAAAACGATCCTTTGGGTCGGCTTGTTTTTATTGCTGGCTCCGATATTTCTGGCCTTTTTGGACTCGGAACCATTCAGTCCCAGCACTTGCACCAAATGCCAGGCAATGGCTTCGCCTTCACGGTCCTCGTCAGTCGCCAGGATGATCTCATCGGACTTCTCGACGGCTTCGTTGAGTTCAGATATCACTTTTTTGGCTTTGACCGGAATGACATACTTTGGTTCGAAATCGTGCTCGGTGTCCACGCCCAGATTTGATTTGGGCAAATCACGGACATGGCCAAAAGACGACAGGACTTTGTATCCGCTTCCGAGAAAACTCCCGATCTTCCGGGCTTTGGTTGGAGATTCAACGATAACCAGATTCATAAAAAAATTAATTATTGATGACGAACTTGTTTCCGATATTTTTAATTTTCCGGTTCAATTCCATCATCACCAGCGCCACCGTCACTTTTGATGTTTCCAAACCGGTCTTCCGTATTATATCATCACTCGACAATGGTTCGCCTGTTAATAACGTCAAAATTGCCGCTTCGGTTTCATTGTCGGGACGAATTTCTTTTTTGACGCCGGCAAGTTCAATATCATATTCCTCAAGGACATCGGCGCCGGTCGAGACAAGTTTGGCTCCTTTTTTTATCATAAAGTTTGTGCCCTGGGAAGTTCGAGAGTAAATATTGCCAGGAACACAGAATAAGTCGCGGTTCTGTTCAACGGCAAATTTGGCGGTGATGAGGGCGCCGCTTTTGACATCGGCTTCCACGACCAAAACGCCTTTTGACAAGCCGCTGATAATTCGATTTCTTTGAGGAAAAGTGAACGGGCTGCCGTGAACGCCGACGGCATATTCGGAAATTATCGCCCCGCCGGTTTCAAGGATTTTTTTAGCAAGGCCAAGATTTTGAGGAGGGAAAATGATGGCGTCATCCACACCACAACCCAGAACCGCAATGGTTTTTCCGCCAGCATCCACCGCCGCCCGATGAGCCAAAGTATCAATGCCCGCCGCCAAACCGCTGACGATCGTGAATCCGCCTCGAATAATATCCTGGGTGATTGCCGGCGTTGCCCGCCGGCCGTAATCGGTCAGCGCCCGCGTCCCGACAACGCCAAAACAATTCGTTTTCAACAATTCCTTCGAACCGCGGATATATAACAGGAATGGGGGATGAGCAATGTGTTTGAGTGGTTTTGGATATTCTCTGTCGCGGATGGTAATGATGTTGACTCCGTTTTGTTCAAGCTTTTTCCACTCTTTTTCCGGGTCAAGATTTTTCCTGGCCATCGGGTAATTCAAATCTGATGGCAAATATTTTTTGAGATTTGAGTTCCAAGCCCTTTCCCAATCGCCATTAAAATCGCTCTCGATTGTCATGAGAGCGTCAATTTTCGCGGTGGCAAGAATATTTATGGCGTTGATGAATTTACGATCATTGGCTGTCATTGTTCTAGTATAATCCGCAACTTGAATAAGGCAAAACAAAAGTGTATATTGAAATTAGTTCTTGCACAAGGAGAAGTCATGACGAAAAACATTAACGGATCCAACTTGTCTCAATTTCTTGAACCAACCGTTTTTCCTCCCGGAGTCACGAAAAAACAGGTTAATAAGGAAATAAAAGAAATTTGCGACGCGGCGAAAAACAGGACTGCGATGGCCGCGAATGGACCCTTTCCAGCACCTCTTATCGACAAGTCTCTCCTGCAAAACGGTCTAGGTTTCTTTAACAAATGGTTTACGATTGGCTAGTTGCTAGCGAATCGAATTCCCAAGCCCCTCAAGGGCTTTTTTAATTATTTTCGTGAGCTCGTCGCGTTCAGAAGGAGAAAACTTGGCCAAAACAAAATCTTTTATCAATTCCTTTTTCTCTTTCAGGTTCTGGTCGCGGGCTGTATCCACTTTTTTATTGGCCGTGCCGATTCGGAGCCGCCAGAATTTATTGGTCTTCATATTATCAATGATATTCTGAACTCCTTTGTGGCCGCCGGAATTTTTCTCAAATGAGACCTTGAAATTGCCGAATTCGATATCCAAATCGTCGTGAATGACGACGATGTCGGCCGGTTTTATTTTCAATTTATTTTTCAACTTCTTCACCGCCTCGCCGGTTTTATTTACATAAGTATGCGATTTCGCCAAAACAACCGGTTTTCCGTCAAATTTGCCTTTTGCAATTTCGGCGTTTATTTTCTTATCAAACTCGAACTCCGCGTCGGTTCCCTCCGCGATCTTGTCCACGATCATAAACCCGACATTGTGTCTCGTCTCCGCGTATTCCGGATCGGGATTTCCTAAACCAACAATTAGTTTCATAGGTTTCAATATACCATTTCCGCAATTATTTTCAATTTTCAAATCTGATTAATTATGTTAATCATGGATCATGGTTAAAACTAACCCGACAATCTTGCAAACCAGAAAATTGGATAAGATGGCCAAATCAAAAAAATACAAAACCGCTTTGGCTGGAATTTTATATTGGGTTTTTCCAAAAGTTTACCCTGGTGGGACCGACAGCGAATTGCTTTGTGATAAAATTGAGGCTAAAAAAAACGATTCATTTCTAGACATCGGTTCCGGAACGGGAATAGTCGCATTAAAGGCGAGGTCTCTTGGAACAAAAAATGTTACGGCCACCGATTTGAATCCCCAAGCATTGAAAAATATCAAATTTAATTCGGAAAGGTCAAAATTCAACATCACAGTTACAAGATCGGATGTTTTCGAAAAAATCAGTGGAAAATTCGATGTTATTTCATTCAATCCGCCCTATTCCGACAGGGAAGCGTCGAATGATTACGAAATTTGTTTTTGGGATAAAGACAATGAGTCAACGAAACGATTTTTCCAAGGGCTGAGAAGCCATCTAAATAAAAATGGCAAGGCCTACGTCTGTTGGTCATCATTTGGCAAGAAAAGGTTGATTTCAGATCTAGCGAAAAGGAATGACCTTGGTTGTAAGATCATAGGCCGCCGTCAAGGCACCCACCGCCACTGGTATTTTGTATATAAAATCATTTGTCAATAAATAGATGATGACCCAAACGGACTTGGAATGAATCTGATTGGGCATTGATCGTTGCCCTGTTGCAATTGACTTTTTTCGTGCTATAATTGACTAAATGCCTGACGATTTTGAGCCGAAAATCGAGGAAAAGCGACCATCAAGTTCGCCCCCACACTCAAGCAGTGAGTATGGGGGCAAGCGTCACGAGGCGCTTGCTTTTGTTTGGGAGACGATAAAAGTCGTCGTCATTTCGCTGGCCATCATCAT
>Ga0187878_1001911_pt1 | contig 19265 bp, 16 predicted proteins | sample June2016WEW_17_1_FD_132979 | JGI IMG/M metagenome (GOLD analysis project Ga0187878, IMG submission 132979) | Peatland microbial communities from SPRUCE experiment site at the Marcell Experimental Forest, Minnesota, USA - June2016WEW_17_150 | ecosystem: Environmental > Terrestrial > Soil >...
AACATCAACTGGCTGGTGATCACGATAGGGGTTTTCTGTTTCGGGGTCGGTACCTACTTCATAGGCTTTGTCTTGGGTAGGCTCGGGATGCAGATGTAGACATAGTGGTTGATAGCCGCGCGCGGCGAGATCCAAATATTAGATCCGCGATTCTATGGCGCGTGCGCCAACACATATCCTCCCCCTGAGGCTGGCTGCGCTCCTGATATCGCTAACCTGCTGGGGAGTGGGCACCTTCTCATTCTCGAGGGTGGGGGTCATGTCATGGTTACTGATCTTGATTCGGCGCACGATCACCTGACCGTTAAAGTTCGCCCAACCGTTGATAACCTTCATATAGTTGCTTATCGAGCGCGCACGCCGCTGAACCTTGTTAATTAAAATTGCGCACGCGTGTCATCTAAGAATAGAAAAGTGGGCCCGAAGAGATTCGAACCAGCCACACCCTGGAGATGTCCCCCGCAAACCCCTCTTTTTTCTATTTATCCAGCTAATCAGTTATGTTTGGGGGTCAGGTGGAAGTGAGGATAAGGCTATGGCCCGAAACCTACGCCTAATCAACCTTCTTCCCCGTTTCGAGAACCCAATCAATCAACTGAGCAAGATCCTCACGCGTAGTCCTGTGATTCACGATACACACACGCTGGGTGACAAGCCGATTAGGTTCGTTGTGTGAGGACCGGCGACACGTATAAGGCGTGAAATGCAGAGTGTAAAGATGATGTACAGAGGAGATAACTCGGCGATTCCGTTGGCGATATGCGTCCTGGTTCTTGTCGCTGCCACCTGCGCCGTGCTCCCCGCCCTCATAGCCGACAGCCAATCTCTACCCGGGAACACCTATACCTTCGCCCTGAAATGGCCCAACCAGCAGTGGTCATTCAAGGAGCCCTGCGGAGTCGCTGTCGACGGCCTAGGCGACGTATATGTGGCTGACTGGGGAAACGACCGCATCCAGAAGTTCACCTCGAACAGCGTCTTCCTCACTGCGTGGGGTAATGGCGGTTCGGGTCCAGGCCAGTTTAACGCCCCGTGTGGGATCGCCATCGACGGCAGCGGTGACGTCTACGTCACTGATATGGGTAACGATCGCATCCAGAAGTTCACCTCGAACGGCGTATTCCTCACTCAGTGGGGGAGTGGGGGCACGGGCTACGGCCAGTTCAGTGCACCGACCGGGGTGGCGGTCGACAACAACGGTGACATATACGTGGCTGACTGGGGTAACGACCGTGTCCAGAAGTTCACCTTGGAGGGCGTCTTCCTCACGGCGTGGGGGAGCGCTGGTACTGGTCCCGGCCAGTTCAACGCTCTCTGGGGAGTAGCCATCGGTGGCAACGGCGATGTCTATGTGGCCGACACGGAGAACAACCGTATACAGGAGTTCACCTCGGACGGAGTATTCCTCACCGCATGGGGGGTCGAAGGCATGGATATAGGACAGTTCAGAGGCCCATGCGGCGTCGCCGTTGCTGCCAACGGCGACGTTTATGTGGCTGACTCACTGAACGACCGTACCCAGGTTTTCACCCCGGAAGGAGTCTTCGTCACCATGTGGGGCAGCGGGGGCGCAGGGGATGGTCAGTTCAATGGCCTGTGTGGTGTCGCCGTCGATGGCGGAGACGTCTACGTGGCCGAGACGGGTAACAGCCGTATACAGGAGTTTACCGCGAGCGGCATATTCCAGACAAAGTTGGGTGGCCAAGGTACGGGTAACGGCCAGTTCAACTGGCCTGAAGCGGTTGCCTTCGGCGACAACGGTAACATCTACGTCGCGGACACGGAGAATAACCGGGTCCAGGTATTTATCTGGGATGGCTTGTTCCGAACGAAGTGGGGCGGCCTGGGCACTGGCGACGGCCAACTCAACGGTCCAAGGGGCCTAGCAGTCGACGGCAACGGCGATGTCTATGTGGCCGACACGGAGAACAACCGTATACAGGAGTTCACGTCGAGGGGTGTCTTGCTTGCCCAGTGGGGCGGTGCGGGCTCGGGGGAGGGCCAGTTCAGCGCGCCCAGGGGTATGGCCTTCGATAGGTTCGGCGATCTATACGTGGCAGATATGGGTAACGACCGCATCCAGAAGTTCACATCAAACGGCGTATTCCTCACTCAGTGGGGGAGTGGGGGCACAGGTCCCGGCCAGTTCAGTTGGCCTGAGGGGGTGGCCGTTGACGGTGTCGGGGACATATACGTGGCTGACACGTTGAATAACCGTGTCCAGGAGTTCACCTCGGAGGGCGTCTTCCTCAGGGGATGGGGTAGTCAGGGTAAAGGCAACGGGCAGTTCAATGCTCCGTGTGGAGTGGCCGTCGATGGCTTCGGGAACGTGTACGTGGCGGATACGGGGAATAACCGCATTCAGAAGTTTACCTCGGTTGGTGTTTTCCTCACGGTCTGGGGTGGCCTCGGCTCTGGTGATGGCCAGTTCAGCTCCCCATGGGGCGTGGCCGTCGACAGCAGAGGCAACGTCTACGTGGCTGACACGGGGAATAACCGCATCCAGAAGTTCGTAATCTCGTAGTAACGATCTTATATTGCCCCGCCATCCCCTGGAGATGTCCCCCGTAAACCCCCTCTTTTTAATGTTTATCCAGCCAATTAGTCACAATTGGGATCAGAGTGAAATGAGGAAGGCTAAGTCTATACAAACTAGGTGGTCACTTATCTGGGATGTATTTATCCAGAGTCTCAGGTAAGGAGTATGTGGGGTCGTGCTCCTTCATGACCCTCAGCATCTCGTTTGAGAGGAACTCGTAGTCCTTCAGATAGTCCTTACCCCAGTACCTCCTCCTAACCTCCTCGATAATTGGTTTATACTTAACCCACGAAAAGAGGAAACCATGTAGCCCCGCGTCGTAACAATCCTCTGCGCTGAGGACCCCGTTCCGGAGCATGCCACCAACGGCGTTCATGCTGAGCCACATCCCAAATCTCTTGGCTGCAGATTCCGGGTTGTTCTCTGAGCCGTATTTCCTCTCGAAGTCTCCGTAGTCACTCCACTCGTACCTCAGGAGTTCCATAATATTCTTCATGAAGCCTTCGTCGAATGTTCTCGTGATTATGCTATCAACTAGCCCTATCCGCCGGGTCTCGAGGTTCTGCTGCTATGCCTTTAGGGCGAGCTCCTGCGTCCTCATGTTTATCCTCAGTGTGAAGATGTAGTAGACCACTGCAACCGTCACGCTTACAGCGGTTACCAATATTCCAATCGTCTGTGCATCAACCATAGAATCACTGATTAGAGTCAGGTGGAAGTGAGGATAAGGCTATTGAGAGGAACCCTGCTTTCCAGTCTCTATACACGCTCAAGCTTGAAAATAGCGGGCCTCAACCCATCCGGACAAGATACAACCATGACTCCCTTATCCTCATAGAACTCGGAGTCACCGTGAGACCTCAGCTGTATAATCCATGGGTAAAGTACGTTCCAGGCATAGGAGCAGAACTTATCAGGCATGTGAGGAGTCTTCTCCGCGCCAAATATGGCGCGCGCGACTGGCAACCCTCTACAATAATCCACGACTACTACAGATACACTTCCACACCTTCAGGCACTGGAAGGCAACCACCCTCTACCACCAGACCAAGGATCTTCTATACGTTCAGAGGTTCCTTGGCCACCGAAGCATCTCAAACACGATGCTCTACATCCAGATCGAGGAAGCACTATTCGGAGGCGAATCGGATCAGTACGTCTGCAAGGTCGCTAGAACAATCGAAGAGGCGTTGCCCCTCCTCGAGCAGGGCTTCACCGAGGCGAGCGACTTCGAAGGTGTCAAGATCTACAGGAAGCCGAAGAACATGGTGCACTAAGCTGCAATGGTGGTACCTAAGAGTGTAAAAGTGGGCCCGAAGAGATTCGAACTCTTGATCTTCTGATTATCAGTCAGACGCCTTAGCCTAACTAGGCCACGGGCCCGGCAACCTTTCTGGATGCATCGCCATGTTAAATATTTAACTCTCCCCCATTTAGGGACCTACATGGAGTCACTCACCCTCCACTTCCTTGGGACCGGCGGGGGCCGCCATACTATGTGTACACAAAGAAGAAGGACCGCTGGTATAAGATTGGAGTATGGGAAAACCCATATACATGTTGATCCAGGCCCCGGTGCTCTCGTTCATAGTATTTATGCAGGGCTCAGCCCGATGCGCCTCGACGGCATTGTAGTCACTCACTGCCACCCCGACCACTACACGGATGCCGAGGTCCTCGTCGAAGCCATGACTGGGGGAACAACGAAAAAGCGAGGAGTACTTGCAGCGGCGAGGAGCGTCCTCAGAGGGAGTAGGGATCTAGATCAGAGTGTAAGTCGATATCACCAAAGCCTCGTGGGAAGGGTTGAGGAACTCGTTCCTGGCTCACGATTTGAGATCGGAAATATCAACTTTGAGGCACTCAGAGCGATACACGGGGATGGTGATGCCGTGTGCATCAAATTTGACGTTCCAGGGATTGGGTCATTTGGCTATACGAGTGATACGGAGGTTTACCCTGGCCTGGGCGAGGCCCTTAAGGGATGTCATCTACTTGTCCTCGGCACAATGTGGCCCAAAGGGAGTCCTTTAGTGGGTCACATGTGTACCGACGATGCTCTAAGGGTCATCGAGGAGGCGAGGCCCAGCTGTGCAGTCACCACACACTTCGGATTGAAGATCCTAAACAAGGACCCCGTTAAGGAGGCCTCTTGGCTAGAAGAGGAGTCGGGGGTCCCAGTTGTCGCGGCAGTTGACGGTATGACGGTTACTATCAATGACTCAATCACTGTTACAGGCCCTAGGAAGGTGGATGAGCCTAGGATCATCAAAGTTTAGGGGTAGGTTTATCCGGGTAACCGCTTAACCGTTCTGCACTTTGATCGTTGAGGATCGTAGGGGGCTGCTCAGGCTCTTCTATATCTCGGTGTTCCTAGTGGCCACAGCTATCGGGACACCTATGATGCTCGCCCCAGTCCAGGCGGAGGGGTTGGGTGCTACCCTCCTCGACATCGGTATCATGGGTACTGCCGCTGCAGTGGTGTATACTGCGATGACTCTGATTGCGGGGGCTCTTCTGGACAGGTTTGAGAAGGTGCGCCTCTTCCTCGTGTTCAACATCTTCACGGCGGCGTGCCTGGTCTACCTCGCTTTGGCCACGGACTTCAGGCAGGTCTTCATCGGCAGGGTCCTCCTCGGCTTCGCAGGAGGCGCTTTTTGGGCAGCTGCGGGTGCGTTGACTGCGGATATGGCTCCACCGGAGCTTCTCTCACATGCCATTGGGAGGTATAATCTCAGCTGGATACTTGGCTTCGTCCTCGGTCCCTTCCTTGGTGGATGGGTCGCTGATTCCTACGGGTACTCCTCACTCTGGTGGCTGCTCACTGTCGTGATGGCCACTGCACTCGTGGTGAATGGCCTCCTTGTGTCGAGGATCAGCCTCGAGTCTGAGTCGGGTGTGATCAAATTTGACTTCTCTGCGGTTTCCCAGCTCAGATGGGCGTACCTGACCATGATCCCTTATGCGCTTGGACTTGGAATATACTTCTATATTCTTCCTGGTTATATGGCGGAGAAGGGGCTCACTGCTACTGCGATAGGTTTCCTACTAGCTTCAGACAGCGCTGTTAAAGGGGTCGGTTTCTACTACTCTGAGAAGATCGTGGGCGTCGGTGTGAGGAGAGGGATGCTAGTTGCTACCGTTGCCCTAGCGGTCAGCCTCGCCGGAGTCGCCTACGCCTCAAGCTGGTTCGAATTCCTTTGGCCCCTTATCCTCTTCGGTGCCGCGAACGGCGTCATAGAGCCCCTAATCCTCGACTTCATCGCACATGGTTCCCCCAGAGGTAGCTTAGGTGCCACAATGAGCTTTTACGAGTTCATGTATGGTGCTTTTACATGTGTGAGTCCTATAGCGGTAGGGTACATCAGCCAGCTCTACCCGCTCTCAACAACTTACATCGGGCTTGGTCTCATCACATTACTTATCATTCCCTCATCCTCAAAGCTGAAGAACCGAAAAAAGGGTTAGAGAAATACACCTACATGCTAAATAACTTCCAAACTCCTATTCCAAAGGACTGATGAAAATGGTTAATGTACCTGTAGAAGCAAAAGCTGTTTTCGATAAGCAACGTGTGATTCCACTCGCAACCGTCGACAAGTCTGGGAAGCCAAACGTTGTCATGGTCGCCTTCTGGTGGTGGATAGACGATGAGAACATCGCTGTAGTCGAGAACTTCCTACAGAAGACGCATGAGAACCTCGCCGCCACGAAATGGGGCTGCATGGTAGCCTATGATATGGCGATACACAAGAGCTACCAAATCAAATGCAAAGCAGAACTAGTTACCTCAGGACCCCTATTCGATGAGGGAAAAAAGAGGGTCGAGGAATACAGGAAGCAGGCCCCTGTGGAGCTCCCAGCCAGGGCTGTGTGGAAGCTCAAAGTGGAGGAACTATATTTCACCGCACCCGGCCCAACTGCTGGGAAACGTCTCGCTTAGGCAATTTCTTCTAAATATTTTTATTAATCATCCGCTTCAGGTAGTTTGGATGATACGAGGGCTGTCAATGGGGTATTGTTTTGTCCTCGCCCCAGATGGGGTTTGAAAACTCAGATATTCCAAATAGCACTCGGCTCCATGCGGACAAGGTTTTAAGGCTCCACCACGTTTCTGAGCCTATTCAGCCGCGTCCGGAAGACGGTGAATTACATGAAACAGCTGCCTAACAAGATCGACTTCCTCCAGATGGAGGAGAAGTGGGAGAAGCTCTGGGAGGAATATGGTACATACAGATACGACTGGGATGATGACGTCCGCCCCAGGTACAGCATAGACACCCCTCCACCCTACCCAAGCGGGGACTTCCACATGGGGAATGTCCTGAATTGGACCTACTTTGACATGAGGGCCCGCTACAAGAGGATGCGGGGCTTCAATGTTCACTTCCCCCAGGGATGGGACTGCCACGGTATGCCCACTGAGGTCGCTGTGGAGAAGAACAAGAAGATCCGACGCAGCGATGTTCCCCCAGACGTCTTCCGGAAGATGTGCGAGGAGTGGGTCGAGCAGTACATAGGAAGAATGAAGGCGAGCATCGTCCGCCTCGGGACAAGCGTCGATTGGAAGTTAGAGTATCGCACAATGGACCCCGACTACATAAGGAAGGTACAGCTCAGTTTCCTTATCCTCTACGGGAAGGGCCTCATCTACAAAGGAGAGCACCCCATTAATTATTGCCCCAGGTGTGAGACCGCTATAGCCGATGCGGAGGTGGAGCGACTAAAGAGGACAGGCAAGATCTACAGCCTTGTCTTCGGTGTCCCAGGTGGGGAGCTAGTCATCGCGACTACCCGCCCAGAGTATGTGGCTGCCTGCGTTGCAATAGGGGTAAACCCTGACGACAAGAGATACAGCCACCTTATTGGCGAGGAGGCCATCACCCCACTCTACAACAAGAAAGTTCCGATAATAGCGAAGGATGATGTCGACACGACGTTTGGCACTGGCGCTATGATGATCTGCACCTATGGGGACAAGACAGATGTCATCGATGTGGCCCGCTTCAAACTTCCCGTGATAAACCTCCTCGATAAGAGGGGGCTCCTAAACGAGAACGCTGGTAAGTATACCGGTATGACCATTAATGAGGGTAGGAAAGCGATCGTTGAGGACCTGCGCTCCGCAGGCTTACTCCGAGAGGAAAAGCCCGTTGAACAAGAGGTGGGCACATGTTGGCGCTGCGATACCCCTATCGAAGTTGTGAATGCCAAGCAGTGGTTTATGCGCACCACTGCGTTCAGCGAACAGATAATAGAGCAGGCGAAGAAGATCACCTGGTACCCCGATTTCATGAGGTATAGGCTCATAGACTGGACTAAGAGCCTCGACTGGGATTGGGTACTCAGTAGGCAACGTGTCTTCGCAACCCCGGTTCCAGTGTGGTACTGTAAGCAATGTGGCGAAATCCATCTAGCGGAGCCCGAAGAGTTACCAGTCGACACCAAGGTTACCCAGCCCCGTGACAAATGCAACAAGTGTGGTGGCTCCGAATTCACACCTGACTACGACGTTATGGACACCTGGTTCGACAGCAGCATGACGTGCGCCATCCACGCTGGTTGGCCTGACAGACCTGACTGGCACAAGCTCTTCCCTGCTAGCTTACATCCAAGTGGGCAGGACATAATCAGGACCTGGGCCTACTACCTGATGGTGCGCCACCTCGCCCTCTTCGGGGAGACCGCGTACAACTCCGTCCTCATCAACGGGATGGTTCTAGGAGGCGATGGCAGGAAGATGAGTAAGAGCCTAGGCAACTTCGTCAATACCCCCGAGGTCTTTGGTAAATACGGGAGCGACGCTGCTCGGCAGTGGGCCGCTGCTGGTGGAGGCACTGGCACGGATATACCCTTCAGGTGGGAGGATGTCGAATACGGTCGGAGATTCCAGACAAAGCTCTGGAACGCCTGCAGGTTCAGCGCGATGAGGCTCGAGGACTACGACCCCACATTGAAGGCGGAGCCCGAACTCATGGATCGCTGGATACTCTCCAAGCTGGAGAAAACAGTTAAGGCTGCGACGGATGCGATGGAGAATTGCGAGTGGATGAACGCCATAGAGGCAGCTCGAAACTTCACTTGGCACGTCTTCTGCGACGACTATCTGGAGGCTGCGAAGTATAGGCTATATGGGGAGGGTGCCCCGAAGCTCGCGGCGCAGCGAACACTATACTACACCATTAAGAGGATGCTACAGCTCCTAGCCCCAGTCATCCCACACCTCACGGATGAGGTCTACAACACAATGTACGCGGAGGAGCCGAGAGACAGCATCCACACGAGCATATGGCCAGAGCATGACCCATCCCTCATTGACTTGGAGGCTGAGCGTGCGGGAGACGTCGTCGCTGCCATAATGGGAGAGGTAAGAAAGCAGAAGAATAAGGTAGGCGTCCCCCTGAACAAGCCAGTGAAGAGGCTCGCTCTCCATTCATCAGATGAGAGAACCATAGCCGATGCCCGCCTAGGGGAGAAGGACATACGTGAGACTTTGAAGGTCGAGGAGATAACCTATGCCTCAGGCTCTGGGGAGGCGGAAGTCGAGGGACACGTTGGGCTCAGCCTCACCCTCACAATTTAGTCCTATTTAACTCCTTTAACCCTGTTCTAAACTTTAGAACTAGTGTACTAAACTGTGGGATTATACTAAACACATGCATTGTAGTACACAGTGAAATGACATGGGATACATCCCGACTCTAGTAGCGATTTTCCTGGCGGCGCTCATCGTGCCAACCAGCATCTACTCCATACAGAACCCCAATCAGGGAAGCAACATTCTCAAGCCCGAAGACATCGCCCTCAAATACGTCAAGTACGGCCCAACATTCAGCTTCGATGGCATAGCAACCACCCTCAATGTCACAGATGTGTCCATAAACAAGAGTAACCCGCCACAGTACGTCGTGACGGTTGGCTTCCAGTGCCTCCACGGAGGATACGGCGACAGGGCTGGTCAGATGCTCACTAAGGCGATAACCCCCCATGTGATGGTTGTAAACGTGGCTGATGGAGAGGTCACGGAGGCGGTGGTCGATGGTTCCTGGGACGAACTCAGCGGGAAGCCAATCCAGGTAGCCTCTAGCAAGGATGTGGTTGAGCGAATCGCCCTCGACTGGCTCGTGAACGCGCCCACTTTCAAGTTCGACGGCGTCGCGGGCTCTGCTAAGGTAGTCGACTCGTGGCTCGCTATGACATTTCGTGCCCCCGGCTTCTGGAGGGTCACGATCGAGTTCGACTGTTTATATGCCGGGTACGGTGACAGGACGAGCCTAATGCTCACCCAGGTCATAACACACCACACAGTCGACATCACCGTCACGGAGGGAAAGGTCACGGCCGCTGTTGTCGACGATAAGTGGGATGAGTTCAAACAGGTTGACTTGACGCCGCCGTCAGTTATACTCTCTCCTGAGGAGGCTAGGGACATTGCCATCAAATACGTCATCCAGAAGTTCAGCGTCGAGGGCACATCCCCAAACGACTGGGTCGTGGAGGACCTCACGCCCAAGGGACTCTTAGGCTCCCAGAAGACCCGCTACACGTCGGGTGACTGGGTTGTCACCGTAGAGTATGCAGTTGTATGGAAGCCCAGTTATAACGTGACAGTCGATAATGGCTCCGAAATCTCATGGATGGGTAGCGTGGACCAGAGTGGCTCACTACAGACTGCTAAGTCCACCGGCCCAAATGTCCCTCAAATCTTCTACACCCCAGAGATAGCTCGTACTATGTGTATAGGGTACTTAGTCGCCAACCATCCCGAAGTTAAGGTCCAGCAACCAAGTGAGTGGACTGAGACGAACCTGGTGCCCCAGGGTATCGTCGGCATAACGAAGGTACAATATACGAGCGGAGGGGGGACTGTAACAGTTAAAGCTCCAGTGGTCTGGAAACCTACATACACCGTCTCAATAAACTACGCAGGTCCCGAGGGCTCCTTCACATGGGATGGAATACTCCCGCAAGGTGGACCCGTCAGCGAGACCTCCTTCAGTAAATAAAATCCTAGATTTTTGTTAATCTATGCTCCAATAGATCTGATAAAGGGGAAAAAAATTTCCTTTACCTGGTCATATTCCTCTTGAAGAGTGGGATCGCGATGGCAGTGAAGACTATACCGAATGCTGCGAGCACGGCGATCTCGCTCGATATGGCGGGGATGCCTGCCCCAAGGACTAGGACCTTCCTCAGGGCGGTGGTCGCGTAGGATAGTGGGATCAGTTTGGAGATGTCCTGCATGTACCATGGCATCTGCTGGGTCGGGAAGAAGACTCCGCTGAGGAACATCATTGGGAACATTATCGTCATCATCATCATCGTCGCTGTCTCCTGGTCTTTCGCGAAGCTGGTTATCACGATACCTATGCCTACGAAACTGAAGACGTCGAGTAGAAGTAGGCCGAAGATGAGAGGTATGCTGCCCTGTATGGTCACCCCAAATAACGTCACAGCCATGATGAGGATTAGGGTACCTTGCAGCAGGCCCCTCATGGTTTGGGCGAGGGTTTTTCCGAGTATTATTGAGAGACGATTAATTGGCGCTACCATCATGCCGTCTAGTGTACCGATCTCCCTCTCGTGACTGATGGCGGCGGGAAGACCCGTCATTACACTCATCATGACGTTCATGGCCATGATACCGGGTGCCATGAACTCGAAGTAGCTGAAGTTCCCTGGGACTGCTCCCTGGGTATTAACGGTGAGGGGTTGTATGATGGCGATGGGGTTCTTTATTGTCGGGATGAGTGCCTCGATCTTCTGTTCTGCAAAAGCTGCCCCTATTTGATGGAATATGGCCGTCATTGCGCCCTGGAGGAGTGCGGACATCTGGGGGTTTGACTGATCGGTCACGATTATTATCGTTCCTTGCCGCCCCGAGTTGAGGGTGGATGTAAAGTTTGCCGGTATTACTATTCCGCCTTCTACCTCGCCACGCTGGATCATCCCTCTGACATCGTCTATTGATGATACCTGAGTGATTGTGAAGTTGTCCATCCGGTTTAGGTATGTAACGAGTAACCCACTTGTGGTGAGTTGACCCTTTTGGAGGCCGTATGCCTGGTCCTCGTTTGCGACGGCGAGGGTGACCTTTCCCAGGCTCTGGTTGGAGGGGAAGATGAAGCCCACCATACCCATCATGAATATGGGCATGATGATCAGCATCGCCAACCCGAGTCTATTCCTGAAAAGTTCCGTGAGGTCCTTCCTCGCGACGAGGTAGACGTGATACATCGTATTTCTAGATGTCATTTTTTAATCACCTTACACGAGCGCGCGCCCCTCTACCCATGAATCCGCGTCTCTGGACGGCGATCTTCTGAGTCGCTGAGTCACGCACTTCGTGTCCTGTTATCTGGAGGAATACATCCTCGAGGGAGGGTTCTCGGCTGCTCACCGATGTGATCTTGCCATTCTGTGCCCTTATGGAATCGATGATCGTGTCGAAGGCGTCCGCACCGATGGCTTGGACCATGATGTGTGTCGGGTCTTCTTGAGAGACGCCATTTACACAGCTCAGGGACTTTAATGCTGATAGGATTGTAGTGTCGAAGTTGGGGATAACAAACTCTAGCACTGTAGCATCGCCTCCGGAGATGAGCTTTTTAAGATTCGGGGACGTGTCGAGGGCCACGATCTTCCCATGGTCCACGATGCCTATGTGTTTGCAGAGCAGGTCTGCTTCGACCATCATGTGAGTGGTTAAGATAACGGTCATCCCGTTCTCCTGGTTGATCTTTTTGATGAATTCCCTGATCTCGACAGTGGTCTGTGGATCTAGTCCGAGTGTTGGCTCGTCGAGGAAGAGTACCTTCGGTTGGTTTAAGAGAGCCCTGATTATGTTCACCCTCTGCCTCATGCCTGTGGAGAAGGTACCTACCTGGACGTCCTTCCACTTAGTCATCTGGACTAGCTCGAGGAGCTCTACGATGCTCTTCTTCATCTGGTCCTCCGGAACCCCGTAGAGTTTCCCGAAGAACTCTAGATTCTCCTTCGCTGTGAGACGCTCATACATTATCAACTTCTCAGATACGAGTCCGATGAGGGTCCTGACCTTTGAGTCTTCCTTAATTATGTCGTATCCGCCGATGAGAGCCGTTCCAGAGGTGGGTCTAGATAGTGTTGCGAGCATCCTGATAAGTGTCGACTTACCAGCCCCGTTTGGGCCAAGGAGACCGAATATCTCTCCCTCCTCCACGTTGAAGGAGATGTGATCCACGGCGGTGAAGTCGCCAAATTTCTTTACTATATCTTCCACTTGGATTTCGCTCATTCGCAATCAGACTCCTTGCTCATTTTAATGGCTCGGAAGATCGCACCGTGGTTGACCATGAGTCTCGCCGCTCCATTATGCATTGATGTCTTCCCTCGTCCCTAATCGTACTTACCTGAATCCATCCAACTTTCATGGATTTCTAGTTACCCCATTCCGAGCAGGTGTCGGAGCCATCCCCAGAAGTCATTCCCTATGGTTGCAGCGGGCTTCGTGACGGTTACAGAGTAGCTGAGCATCTGTTGCTGGGGTCTGTTGAGGTTGTCGAGGTAGCTGACCCTGATCTTAACGTTGGCGTTTCCGAGGGTCGCGTTAGATAGGATGTTGAACTTCAACGTGAATAGTATCGGACTATCTGGGTATATTGCGCCGATGTAATAGCTGCTCTCTGGAATGACGGTGACTGTTGAGTCGCCGACCACATCGATGGTGGTGAACTGCACCTTGCTGGTGCCCTTGAGGAGTAGACTCGAGTCGATCTTTGCTTGGGTGCCCTGATCAGCACTCACCTGCGTCGGGTTCATTATTGCGAAGTTAACGACCTGACCGACCTGCACTGTGAGGGTCTCCACCGTCGCCCTCTGGACTCCTTTGGAGTCAGTGTATGCTAGGGCGATTGTGGCTGGTATCTGGGCAGCGGGAGCAGCGCCATCGACCAAGACTGTACAGCTCACTGTCTGGGAGTCACCTGGGTTCATTTCACCGAGGCTTATAGTCGTCGGAGTTAAGGGGCGTAGGAGACCTGTGGCGTCGAGTGTGATGGTTGCCTTGGTGTTTAAGGCTGAAGCATCCGCGCAGTCGACCCTCGCTTGTAGTGTGAATCTTTGCCCGGGGATGGCTGTTGTGGTGTTGAGGTTTGTAACTGTGAGGACGGGGACGTTGTTGATCATCGGTGCCGTGACTTCGAGTGGAAGGGCGGCTGCTTGCTTGAAGCTATCATTGGAGGGATCAGAGTAGAACATCGAGGCGGCTAGTGCGTAGGGACCGAGGGGTGTACTCTCGAGGGCGTAGACACGCGTCGTGAAGCTCGTTGTACTACCAGCCTTTATCATGGTCGTGTTGTAGTTTAATGGGCCCTCGATGGATAGGAAGGGCGAAGCCGTTGAGAGTGTCAATGCGACGCCTTCTACATCCGTAGCCGCGATGTTGCTCATTGTCAGTGTTACAACGTTTAGCTCACCAACGTTGAGCTTCTTCGGGGAGGCCGTTACCTCGATCATCGGCAGGAAGAGTTTATCGATGACGATGGTGATCGGGATTGGTACCGTGACTATTCCGCGGCCCGCCCTGAGGTAAGTGAGCTGCATGGTCAGGGTGTATGCGCCTAGGCCGACACTCTGGTCAATCATCACTGTGGCGTTGTAGGAAGTCGATTTCCCTTGAGATAGTACATTGATGACCTTCTGGGACCCTGTCAAGATGGAAATCCCGGGGGTTGTGGAGGTTATGAATGCCTCCACCTCGCTGGCATCGAAGTTGCCACCGTTGTGTATGGTTATGCCTATTACGCCGTGTGTCCCTGCTGAGAAGGTTGTGTTTGTTACGTTGACCTCGAGGTGAGGTATTATATCGTCTGCGTAGGCGTATGCGATCTGCCCCGCCATGAGACAGATTAGAAGACCAACTATCATGGTGCTCCTCTTTCCGTTCATTCAATCACTTCGTTTTTGATCCTTTTTTTGTCTAGTTGGGCGCTGTTTCCGTTGGGAGGGCCCAACTTTGGGCATTCCTTGCAGGCGCCCGTAGGTAGACTCCTACCTAGTTACCAGCCTACTGCCCCATAGTTACTTATAAACGTTTTAACCGCCTCCCAGTGGGATTGGGCCTTCAAATTGTCTGTGGGAAATGATAAATCCCGATTGAAGTAATGAGATATCGGGTTGGGTTTATTGGCTAAAATATCAAGCGAGAAGCGTACTGCACTCGACTGGGTAGAAGCTAACGAGAAGATGATCTCGGGGTTCGATAAGAGGATCTGGGGCTTCGCTGAGCCGGCTTGGAGGGAGTACAAGTCCTCGGCAGCTTATTGTAAGCTGCTGGAGGAGGAAGGGTTCAAGGTCAAGAAGGGGACCGGAGGTATGCCCACGGCATTCCTAGCGACCTTCGGTGAGGGAAAGCCTGTGCTCGCGACGTATGTGGAATACGACGCCGTCCCCGGGACATCCCAGAAGCCTGTGCCACATCAAGAACCTAGGGACGGGTTAAATAGGTGGGCGGCTGGGCACACGGATCCCCACTCAGCCCTCGGAACTACAGCCCTGGCTGGGATCCTAGCGGCTAAGGAGGCGATGGTGAAGCACAGCCTCAAGGGGACGTTGAAGATATTTGGGGAGCCGGCGGAGAAGGTCTGCGGCTCGAAACCTGTCCACGCCGCTTGGGGCTACTTTGATGATCACGATGCTGCCATCTGCTACCACCCATCGGGAGTTAACACTGCTCTGCTCGAGACTCAGATGGGGGCATACTGGAGTGTCGTGTTCACATTCGAGTGCTTGGAGCCAGAGAAGTGGTTCAAGCCTGTGGGCCCCATGAAGGTGGGGGGCCACGCCGGAGGTCGATGCCCGGCTGCCCTCGACGCCATCTGCCTCATGTACACGACGACGAAGTACACGAAGGAGGCGATGCTCCCACATGGTGCCTATTGGACACTTAACGAGTACGTCATGGTAGCTGGGCAGTGTACCTCGGATAATCTGCCGCCTAGGATTGGGCAGATCCAGTACGCGTGGAGGACCCCAACGCTCGGGATGGCTCAGCAGATATTTGATGTGTTGGAGAATAACGCGAAGCATGTCGCTGAGATCGCATTCTGTAAGCTGACGACTAGGTGGGTGACGAAGACCAGGGTTGGTCTCCCCAACAATGCTATGACGGAGATCACGTATGTGAACCACGAGGTCGTGGGGCCGCCAAAGTATGGGGAGGAAGCGAAGAGGTTCGGGCGCGAGATCCAGAAGAACCTTGGTTTAGAGCCAATGGAGGATCCATTCAATGATGCGTGCCAGAGGTTGATTACTCCCAAGGATTATGAGGCCGAGCAGAGGGCGACTCTGGAGCCCTGGCAGATGCACTTCGGCGCCGACGACTACGTTGACTACACGTGGCACTCACCATCTGTGAGGATGTTCACCGCGAAGGCCATCTTGAGGGCACCGAAGCCTGGGTACGTGTATCCCCAGTGGGCGTCGAACGCTATGGCGGGGTACCCGGAGACGATCGACCCCATGATCTTTGCGGGTGGTAAGGTGATAGGTGCCACGCTTGTTGACCTTCTAACGAATCCAGGTGAACTCGCGAGGTGTAGGAGGGAGTTTGAGGAGAGGACTGGTGGGGGCATCGGTGGTTCGAAGTGGGTCGGTCCTCTCCTCCCAAGGGACTTTAAGGCACCCGTAGACATGAGGTGGCCCGAGTACGTGTCGACGGCGCGTGGGGATGAGTGGTGGATACCAACCCCGACTTCTTAATCCAAAGCTATTATTAGCCTCGTGCCTTCGGGTTCTCTGATCAAGTTGCTTGAGAAGACCGTCCCTCTGAGTGAAGCGGAGAACGAGGTCAAGGTGGTGACGCAGCGCGTCGCCCTCCTCCACCTATCATATGCGCGTACACTCGTGGATGAGTTTGGTTGGGAAGAAGGCAAGAGGCTGATTCTGAAGTCAATTAAGAGGTACGGTGTGAATGTGGCCAACTGGACAGCCGCAGGACACCAGGGACTCCCACGGTTTGGCTTCTGGGAGCGACGTGAGGGAAAACCCGAGCTCTGCGAGCTGGGGAAGGTGATGATCGAACTGGGTGAGCCCGAGCTTGGGGCCCTCTATTGCCTAATTGACCCGGCGAAGACGATGGCCGCGGACCCCACACAGAAGATGATACATACTAGATGCATGATCCTCGGCGACGACGAATGCAGATTCGCCACAGTCCCGACGACGGAGGCGGAAAGGGTAGACCTCGAGAAGGATTGCGACTGGGCGTACGTGGACCCACTCATCGACGATTACCTGAAGAGGAGGCACACTAGTAAGTCCGATAGTTCGTGACAGCGGCGATGCCGCCAAAGCTGCGGATGAGCATATCACCCTCCTCCGTGTTGCCGGAGATGAGCTCCGACCTCGCATGAGCCGCCTCCGCCATCTCGATCAGAGCCTCGATGAGGTCTTTCTTCTCTAGAACCTCGACGTCTCCACCGCACTTTTGACACTTTATGGTGGAGAGGTTCGCCTCGAAGTCACTGGACTTGTCGTTGTCCACGACCCTGTTCTCGACGTGGTCGCATGCCTTGCACTTGAGCCTGTAGAGGGTTCGGCGCACATCCTCACTTATGAGGAGGAGCTCGACGTTCTGGCCTTTGAGGGCCTGGAATATGTCTTGCTCGCCATAGGTGCCGAGGCCGTCGTCCTCGCCTAGGTGCTTGAGGAACTCCTGGACATTCTTCCGCTCCTCGTAGTAGCGGGCGTCTTTCATGATCTCTCTACTGCGGTTAACGAGCTCCTTTATGCCCTCAGGACCAGTGTAGCCAGTGTCTATTGTTGCCAGGATCTTGTCCTTGAGCTCGTAGTGGAGGTAGTTGCCGTTTAGGAAATCCTCCTTTGTGGGTCCGGGGCCACCGACTATTATCCCCTTGAGTCCTGGGACGTTGCGGTAGTGCTCGGTGATGTAGCCGCCGAGGCGAATGAACCACTCGTTCAGGTACATGTCGCGGAGACGCTCGTAACGCCGGCTTGATTGGCCGCCTGCACGGGTCTTTCCCTGAACGCCGCTTGTGTACTGTTTGATTATCTCAGTTCGGTTACCCTTTAGGAAGCCGAAGGCGGCCTCCTTAGAGTCCAAGACCACCAGGCCGTAGATTTCCTTGGAGCTTAACATGTTGAATAGGGGCTCGAGCAGGAATTGGTGTTCGCAGCGGTAGTAGTAGATGGTGATGGGCTCAGGGGGGACGATGACGAATGTCTGCATGTCCCCGACTCCCAGCTGGTTACTGGCTATGTTGCCAGCGAAGATGGCTAGACCGGTTGGGGGTATGGATTTGAAGAGTTTGAGGCGCTCCATGACCTTGGTGAGAGCGTCTTGAACATTCTTTCTCGTGGTCTTGCTCTTGATGTTGACTGCGGTGCCCCACTCGTTGCGGAGGTCGTTCATGACCTCTGAGATGGCTTTACCGGGTGGTACGTAGACGCTAACGAGCTCGGTGCCACGTCCCTGTAGGTTCTCCAGTTGCTCCAGCATTCGCTGGGCTCGTAGCCTGTCTAGGGGCGCGTTTCCACTCATGTTTCGTCTACCTTTGACGCCTTCAATAAGAGATAACGCAATATATACGTTGCTTTTTAGGGGCGAACGACTGTGCCGTGGTGGGCGCCTGTGACGGCGCGTATTATCTCCTCGGGGTCGGTGCCGTCGACGAAGATGAGAGGGATACCAAGTTTAGCGGCGAGCCTCACGGCTTTGAGATCGAAGAGGCCGTACTCGCCTGGGCTCTGGCGGGTGTTGGCCCTGATTATATTTTCAAGCTGCGGGTATGTGAGGGTGTCTAGTTTCTTCGCGTCTTGGTTCGTCTTCGGGTTCTTGTCGTAGACCCCCGCGACGTCCGTAGCGTTGATTATGAGGTCGGCATTTATGGCCTCGGCGAAGATGGCTGCTCGATAGTCGGTGCTGCTCCCGGGTTTGTAACCTCCGCCAACGAGTATCTTGTCTCCGAAGTGACGCTTGATGTCGGTTGACCGTTGATGTATATGTGGGTCTGCAGCGTCTCCTAGGGCGGCGATGAGGAGGAGGGCGTTCACGTGAGTGGCGAGGATGCCGAGGCTGTCCTGTATGTCACAGTTGGCGTCGAGCTCCTTTGCAATTGTGATGAACTGGCGGGCGGGGCGGCCGCCACCGCAGGTCACGACTACGGTGTGGCCAGCCTCCCAGAGGCGTTTAACGACCTCTGCGTAGCGTCTATAGGAGGCTGCATCCATGTTCCTGGTGAGTAGGCTTCCACCGAGACTTATGGAGACCTTCATCAGGGTTCACTCCTCGTTTGTTCTATATGGATAAAATGATTGTCTTTGAATGAAATGTGAAGTTTAGGTGGGGACCTTCCCTGCCCCGGGGAGCTCGGGGAAGGTATCCTTCATCCTCGACTCGGCGACGCTCGCTGCCTCCTCCAGTATCTTGGAGCTGTCCTCATTTGCTGACTGGAAGTTTAGGGTCAGGCCCGATGTTGCGCCCGCATCCATCACTATTCCGCTGAGGATGTTGCTGATGTCACCCATCTCCTTGGCTATCTGGGGGTTAACGGCTGCCATGCCCACCATGACGTCGCGCATGACACCGATCACTGGTAGGAGAGTGTAGGCGAGGTCACCCATTTCGCTGATTGCCTCGATGCGCATCACTATCTGGTCTAGGGCGAGCTTAGCATTTAGGATCGTCTTCTGCATCTTGCGGAGCTCCGCGAGCTCCCCTGCGTAG
>Ga0187878_1001915_pt1 | contig 19240 bp, 19 predicted proteins | sample June2016WEW_17_1_FD_132979 | JGI IMG/M metagenome (GOLD analysis project Ga0187878, IMG submission 132979) | Peatland microbial communities from SPRUCE experiment site at the Marcell Experimental Forest, Minnesota, USA - June2016WEW_17_150 | ecosystem: Environmental > Terrestrial > Soil >...
CAGCAGATCGACCAGGAATTGCTCCAGGCGCTTTCGGCATCGCTCGACTTGCGCAGCGGTCATGCCCAAACATAACAGGCCTGTTTTGGTTTGTCAATACGTAACGTAGTAATACTAGGAGACCCTATGAAGGCCATCCGCTGGATTCTTCTTCTGGTCGTTCTCCTCGCCGCCGCGCTGGCGGCGTTCTGGACCCTGCGCTCGCGCGGCCCGGTCCGGCTCACCACCGGCTACCAGGCTGTCCTGCTCTCAAACGGCAGCGTCTACTACGGTAAGCTCGAAGCGCTGGGGAGCTCCTATCCGGTTCTGCGCGACGTCTTCTATGTGCCGGTAGGAGTCGATCCCAACACCAAGCAAACCAGCAGCGTTCTGATCCCCCGCGGCAAGGAGTGGCACGGGCCGGACTACATGATCCTGAACGCCCGCTACATCCTGTTGGTGGAACCCGTCACGCGGGGCTCGCGCGTCGCCGAACGGATTGCCAAAGCCCCCAAGTGAAGCGCTCTTTGGCGCCCCTTCTCACCCCGTCGGCATCGCGCTCTGGCCCGAAGGCGCCGCCGGCTGGGATCCCCCTGGCCCCGAGGCCCGGCGGCAGGCTTCCACTTGGTACGCTGGCGCCAGAGCGTAAGCCCCGCTCGCCAGGAACCAGAGGTACCAGGTCGTGGCCATCAGCGGCACTGGCACTGGGCTGTGCCCCGAGAGCCACACCGCCACGTCCCCCGCAAACGTGAGGAGAATCGCCGCCGTAAACGCGCCCCAGCACCGCGCGATCAACCCCCGGCCCATCTTCAGCGCCGAGCGCCGAATCAGGATGGCCTCGATCAGCAACACGCTCAGCAGCGGATCGTTGACCAGGTTCACGGCCTGCTGAAAGCTCACTGGGGTCGCCCGGGCCGCCAGCACCGGCTCACAAATCTCCCAAGCGCTGAAACCGGCCGCGACGCCCATCAGCAGCCAGTCCCAGCTCCCCGGGCGGCTCTGTACCCCGGATCGACGGTAGATCCGCAGCGCCAGCGTGAGTCCCAACACCAGCAGCACCGTCTGAGCCGGTCCACCCAGGATGAGCCGGCCCCGCAGCCAACCCTCCCCGGCCATTTGCGAGAGAATCCCGCTGGCCAGGTTGCACGCTGCCGCCAGCGTCAGTACCGACCACACCAGGCGCAGCGGCTCGCCACGCGAGAATTGCCCCCGGGCCAGGAGGCTCAAAACCGCTCCCGCCAGGTTCAGGGCGATGACCGTAAACGTGCCGGGATAGTCGAAGAACAGTGGCAGCCACTCGGCCCGGCTCGTCCCCAGCCAGATCACCGACGCCCCGCCGCACAAGAATGCCCCACCCGTCGCCCAAACCACCGCGCTGGGTAGCGCAACCCTCGAAGCCAGCAGCCGGCCCCTGCCGATCGCCTCGAGCACTACGCCGTTTCTGGGGCGAGGCACAACCGCTGGTCGCCTCCCTCCAGAATCTGCCGCATCACCGCGCCGGCGGCCTTGCGCCCCAGGAATGCCGTCAGCAGCGGCTCCACGGCGGCGATCAGGCTCTCCGCCGGACGCCGCGAAAACGCAACCTTCTCCAGCAGCGCCGCCGTCTCGGCGCCGAAATACAACTCCAGTTCCGCCCCGATCCTGCGCCTCAATTCATCCAGGTTCGAGGGCTGCGCCTCCGCGCCCTCCGCGGCAGCCGAGCGCTTCCACTCCTGAATCAGGCTCAGCACCCGTTCCAGTCCGTCCTCTGGCGGCACGCACTGCGAGCGAAACTGCGCGTCGGCCGCAAGCGACAACTCCCATTCGGCCGAAACCCGCTCGGCCTCCTGGGCGCATCTGCGGCATGTTTCCAGGTGTCGCGCCACCTCGCGCGCCTCTGGTTCACCCAGCTCCCGGTCTCTATATGCCGCCAGCGTGCCCGGATCAGGGTGCATGAGGAAGCTCCCGCTCGGCAAACAGACGGGGCCGCATCAGCGCCTCGCGGTCCTCGCGGATCTTCTTCTGCGCCCGCGCCAGCAGCGCCCCAACCGTCCCCGAGCGCAGGCCCAGCACTTCCGCGATCTCCCCGTAGCGTAACCCTTCGGCCCGCAACCGGAAGCACTCCAGTTCGCGCGGGCTGAGCAGTCCCCACAACCGCCGCGACATTTCCGCAGACCGGTACTCGGACTCCGGATCCGGCCGCGCATCGGCCCACCTCCGCACCGCTTCCAGGCCCACTTCCTTGCGCCTGCTCGACGCTTTCAGCGCATCCAGCAGCAGGTTCCGGACTACCTGGAACAGCCACGCCTTGGGCCGCTCCACCGGCTGCCCGCCGCTGCGCGCCACGAAATAGCGCAGGAACGCCTCCTGCACCCCATCCTGGGCCGCCTCGCGATTCTTCGCCAGCACGAACCCATATCGGAACAGCCCAGCCGCGTTCTCCCGATAGAGCCGGACCACCTCCTGCTCCATCGTACCCACACACCAACGCGCCCCTTCGGGCGAAGGCAGATTTTCGATCACTCGCTTTGATCTTAGTACGCCCCGTCGGCGATGGACATATTTACTTTGGTTATCACCGTACTGGGAGCCCATTCCCTTCACCGCCGCTATCCCCTAGAAAACAGCGCCTGTTCCCTCCCTCGCGTAAAGAATCCGCCCTCCCCAATCGTCTTCCCTACTGACAGCACGGGCTAGGGGGAATCCCTGGCTTCCACCGCTCCGGGCCGCAGGCGAGCTCCGGGGGCAGGCTAAGGAGAGAAAGGCATGGCCTCACAAGCGACAAGCCGCCGCAGAACGCGGCAAGGTGGGCAGGAGATCATCGAGTTCACTTTCCTGCTGGTTCCCGTTCTCGGCTTCCTCTTCCTTACCATCGACATCGCCTGGATGGTCTTCACCCGGGCCACCCTTCAGCACGCGGTGCGCGAGGGCGCCCGCTACGCCGTCGTGAACGGTCCCGCCTACCTGAGCAACCCCACGGGCGAGACGACGGTGGTCAAGGATCGGGTGAAGCAGTTTGCCTTTGGGCTTCTGACCGGGAAAGACGACCAGATCCTCGTGACCTGGTACACGCAGCAGCCCAACGCCACAACCGGTCAGTACGAGTACGTAATCGCGACCGGCACCGGCGCCAATAACTCGGGAAACCTCGTCGAGGTGTCCGTGGAAGGTTATTCGGCTAAGTCGCTGTTGGGGGTCTTCCACGATCTGACCCCATTTGTGTTCGCCGCCCGCTCGGCCGACCGCATGTGACCCCCGGCGGGCTCGGGAGATCAACCATGTCCGATACCAAGCCAACTCAATCCGGCGTGGCGGCCATCGAGTTCTCGCTCTCCTTGCTGCTTTGGCTCCCGCTCATGCTGGGTACCCTATTCTACGGCGCCGAGCTGATCCGGGACTTGCAGGCGGTTCAGTTGGCCCGCGACATTGCCAGCATGTACGCCCGCAACGTGGATTTCTCGCAAGCCGCCAACAAGTCCTTTGTCGCGCGGCTGGGCCGGGAACTGAACCTGCAAGTCACCGGTGGCAGTGGGGTGGTCATCCTCACCACCATTCAGTTTATTTCGAAGAATGAATGCAATGTGCTTCCTACCGGGACCGCCTGTACCAACCTCCTCCATTGGGTCGTGACCCAGCGGAATACCGTCGGCGACACCTCCCTGCGCCTGAGCAGCTACACCAGTGACCCGATACCCTCCACTCTGTTCGATAGCTCCGGGAAGGTCCTGAGCAACGCTTCCCCAAGCTATCCCCTGTACCTGACCGATTCCCGCTTGCAGTTGAACACGAACTTCAACGCCACCGGGCTCACCGTCCAAACCAACTCTTCCAACCTGCCCGTGACGGATTCTTCGGGGCTGCCGGTTGCCTATGGGGCTGGCACCTCGGTTTACGTCGTTGAGGTCTATTTCAAGTCCACGCCGGTTCCCGGGTTCCGCAACAACCCTGGCCTCTACGTGGTCACCATTTCCTGAGGGCTATGCCAATGAGCGAAATGAGAGCCAATTCCCGCCGTCGCCAGCGGCAGTCGGGCGTGGCCATGATTCTGCTGACCCTGATGCTGATGTCGGTGCTGCTGCCCATGGTGGCCCTGGCCATCGACGTGACCATGTTGTACGTGGTCAAAGCCAAGCTCCAAGGGGCCGTCGACGGCGCCGTGCTGGCCGCCGGGCGCTCCATCACCGGCGCCGTTACCCTGGCGGCTCAAACCCCCAGGCTCCAGAACATCGCCCAGCAGTTCCTGAAAGCCAATCTGCCCCAAGGATACTGGGGGGCGACCGCGCCCGTGATCGAAGGCTCCGACTGCACCACCGGCGCCGGTTGCGTGAATGTGTTCCAGAACCTGGACACCAAGAAGATCTTCGTCACCGTCACCGCCAGTGTGCAGGTCCCGCTGCTGTTCGCCCGTACCATTTGGAACAAGGAGACCAGCTCCTTCAATACGACCTCCACCGTGCGCGTCACCGGCCAGGCCCTGCGCCGCTGGGTCCGCCTCGTGCTCGTGCTGGACCGGTCGTCATCCATGGCGGGCGCCCCGCTCACCGCCCTGAAGGATGCCGTGACGAACTCGGATCCGCAGAAGGGGTTTGTGACTAACTTCAGCGAAGATCGCGACCAGATGGGACTGGTGGTCTTTGGCGGCAGCGCCATCGTCGCCTACCCCCCCCGGGACCCCACTATCGCCGATGGCGGCGGGAATGGCCCGGACCAGCTCTTCAAGAGCCACTCGCCGAACATCGTCACGCTGGTCAACCAACTCGCGTCGGGTTCGAACACCGGCACGACCGAAGGGCTCATCCTGGCCTACCGGGAACTCCAGAAGAGCCCGCAGCCGCTCTATCTGAATGCGATCGTATTGTTCACCGATGGCATGCCCAACGGCATCACGGCGGTCTACAATGGAACCACTAGTCCTTCTGTCCCCAGTGTGATCAAGACCCCTGGGTGCACTAACTATAGGCCCACCGACCCGCCGATCGAAGGCTGGATGGCGCAGTGGGGCGGCTACGCCGATGCGAACGGCAACGGGGTCGGGATCTACAGCATGATGCAGAACACAAGGAAGCACACTGGGACTACCAACGACCAGGATGTGCAGGACTGGATGGCCTTCTCAGGTACTGAGGCCCAGCTCACGGCCACGCAAAACGCGGGCGGTTGCCATTTTCTGTCGGGCACAAACCCGGAGCACAGAATCGGCGAGGATCTGGTGTCGTTCCCAATCCAAGATGTTTACGGAAACGCCACCAACACTGCCGATTACAGGAATGCGAAGATCTACCACAACATCAACAAAGCTCTGGACATGACCGCGGTCACAAACGCGTACCAGATTGGGCTGATATCCTGGAACGCCACGTTCAACGCGGCGAAGACGATCCGCTCGGATACTTCGCTGAAGCCGGTGATCTTCTGCATCGGGTACAACGGAGGCGACGAAATTGATCGCTCGTTGATGAAGCGCATCGCCAACACGAACCAGGACTTCCAAACCTGGGCGCAGGATTCCCGGGGACAGTACCTCTTCAGCGACTATGACCCCACCTCCACCACCGGCAGGTACTACGAGGCCGCCACCCCAGGCGCGATCGCTGCCGCTTTCCAGCAAGTGCAATCCGAGGTCCTGAGGCTGAGCATGTAAGCGCCTGGCGCCTGGCGAGGATCGCTCCGCCGGAGTGTGAGAGAATCGGGAGTCGCACCCATGGCCAAGATTTTCCCGTTCCAACCCTATCGCTTCGCCTCGAAAGCCGGGCCTCTCGACAGTCTGGTCACCCAGCCCTATGACAAAATCACCCCGCGGATGCGCGCGAGGTATCTCTCCCTCAGCCCCTACAATCTGGTGCGCGTCATCCTGGGTGAGCGATTTCCCTCGGATTCCGAAACCGGCAACGTCTACACCCGCGCCGCCCGCTACTTGACCGACTGGATCTCCTCCGGCATCCTGGCGCAGGACCCCGAGCCGGGCCTGTTCGCCTGCTTCCAGGAGTTCTCCTGCCCGGACACCGGCGAGCGGCTGCTGCGCAAGGGCTTCATCGGCCTGGGCGCCGTGGAAGATTACGCCGTGGGAACTGTCCACCGCCACGAGGAGACCCTTTCAGGCCCCAAAATAGACCGCCTCGAGCTGCTCCGCCACACCCGCGCGCACGCCGGCCAGCTCTTCATGCTCTACCCGGACCCGCTCGGCGAGATCGACCGCATCCTGGACACCGTCGCTCAGGCCGGCCCGCCACTCGAGGTCGTTGACGAGTACCAGGCCATACACCGATTGTGGAAGATCTCCGACCCGCGGCTGATCGCCCGGATTCAGCAACTCATGGCGGACAAGCGGCTGCTGATCGCCGACGGCCATCACCGCTACGAGACCGCGCTCGCCTTTCGCAACCAGAATCCCGATCTGGAGGGCGCGCGCAACGTGATGATGACCTTCGTCAACCTGCACTCCCCCGGCCTCAGGATCCTGGCCACCCATCGCGTGGTCCACAGCCTCGACCGGTTCGACGCCGGGGCCTTTCTACACACCGCCGGACAGCGCTTCCACCTTACGCCGTTAGAATCCCTGGAGGCGCTGCGCCGGGCCTGGGCCGAACCGCATCCGGAGGCGATCCGCATCGGCGTGGCGCTCTCCGGCAGCCTGTCTCTGCTCGACGCCGCGCGCGAGCCCGGCGCGCTCGACGTAAGCTTCCTCCACCAGGCCCTGCTCCAGAACCTGCTGGGACTCGATGAGGCCGACATCCGCGAGCAGCGCCATCTCCGCTACCTGCGCGGACTCGATGCCGCGGTCGATCAGGTGCGCTCCGGCGCGGCCCAACTGGCCTTCCTGCTCCAGCCGGTTCCGGTCTCCGAGGTGGCACGCATCGCCTTCGCCGGCGGCGTCATGCCCCAGAAATCGACCGACTTCTACCCCAAACTCCTCTCCGGCCTCGCCATCTACAAGCTGGATTGAACCGGTGCCTTTCCGAGCCGCGCCAGCAAGCGCGTGCAGGTGTATACTTCCACTCGCCAGGGACCCCACGCTGGAACTCCCGGGCCCTCAGTCCCGATAAGGAGGCCGGGCTTTGCGCCAAGCCGATCACTACATCATCCGGGCCCTCCCCTCCGACCCGCATGGAGTCGAGAACCTCATCCGCGCGGTCCTCGCCGCCAACGGCTACGAGCGCGGAAGCGCCTCCGTCGATTTCGCCGTCTCTGCATCTATTGACGAAGCCTACATGACCGCCCTGGCGCTCAACCACGAGCGACGCATGGGGCGTCCCATCGACCGCATCCGCTCCCGCCTCCACAGTTTCAGCGGCGCCGCCAGGGGAATGCTGCTGGTTGTCTTCCTCCACGACCCGGAAGCTTTCATCTTCCGCCCGTCGGGGGAGGCGGCGCGGAACATCGACGAATTGGTGGGGCTCTGCGAAACGCATCCCGACGAGGCCGCCCGGCATCTTGCCGCGGGCCACTTTGCCGGCTGGGTGCGTATGCCTTTTCATCTGCGCTGCGAGCTGGTAGTGATCCAACACGAGGAGACCGACCCGCAAGCCGCACTCAAGCGCTTCATGGATGTTGCTACCAGCCGTAGAAAACCAGTCCCTCACTTTTTCAAACTGGGGCGCCAGGACAGCCAGTGGCACTACTTCTCTTTGGACTCGTATCTTCGCCACCTCGATAGCGTTCTCGAGGACCAACAGTGGGACTCGCAGCTCCACTGGGGCGTCGATGGGAAACTGCCTCCTGGTCCGGGCCGCCTGATGAGCGTGATCCTCGACGAGGCGCGGGAAGAGCACTTGCTCAATTGGCTGCGTGGATTGGGCCACACGGACCTGGCGCGTTGGCTCGCGAGGGAAGCAGCCGCCATGAAATCCGGTGAGCGGCCGCTACGCACTGATCGGGACGCCGAGGTTTTCCTTGCCAAAATCCGCGCCTTCCTGGATCTCCAGTCCAACGGCCCGAAGTGGCGGCTCCTCCCTTCCCTCTCCGGCTATGTTTGCTCCCTCGCCAAAGCCCTGGATCACGAGGACTGGGACCGGCGCCTGAATCCTTCTGTGGACTGGGCCTTGCCCCCCGGTCCGGAAAGGTTCATGGCGGTCCTGCTCGATGACATCGACGGTGGTCTGACCCCATGGCTTCGCAGCCTCGGACACCACCATCTGGCAGTGTGGATCGCACGCCAGGCAAGCGCCCTGAAAACGCGCAAAGACCGCCCCGTCGCGAATTCGCGGGCCCGCCGTATCCTTGACGCCATGATCGCCTTCGACCGGGATCCCCACGGCCGTTTCCTCGGCCTTTTCGAGCGGTGGCGGCTCACGCGCGCCGCCAAGACCCGGCCCCCCAATTAACGCGAACCGCCGGAATTGTTGCGGCTGCTCCTTGCGATTGCTGCGCCGCCGCGCCCACTGGCCCTATACTAATTGAGGCGCACGTACTCCACTTATATGCGCGGAACCAGGACCGGATTGCAGTCGTTGCTGATCGCCTTGAGCGCTCTGCTGGCGCTGTATGCCTTCTTCTGGTGCGTTCAGCGGGCCCCCGAGGCGCGCATGCCCGTCGCTCTGGCTGCCGCCGCCGTGGCTCTGATGCTCGCTGCATGGATGCTGCTCTGGCGCACGGTCATGATGGACATCGCCGCCCGCAAGCGTGCCGAACAGTCGTTGCAGGCCGCCCATGAGGCTCTCCGCCAGGCCAACGACGCCCTCGAAACCGTCATCCAGGCCGCCCCGCTGGCCATCTTCGCCTTCGATCTCGAGGGCAACGTCACCAGTTGGAACCCCGCCGCCGAGCGCATGTTCGGCTGGAGCCTGGAAGAGGTGCTCGGCCGCCGCCTGCCTCTGGTCGCGGACCGCGACCTGCCTGCCTTCTACGATCGCATCGAGCGCGGCAAGCGCGGCTTGAAGATGAGCGGCATTGAAGTCACCCAGCGCAAGAAGGACGGCTCCTCGCTCCAGATCAGCTTGTGGGTCGCCCCGCTCCGCGACGCCTCCGGCGCTCCCAGCGGCTTCATCGCCCTGGCCGCGGACGTCTCCGAGCGCAGACTCCTCGAAGAACGCCTCCGTCAATCCCAGAAGATGGAGGCCGTCGGACGCCTGGCGGGCGGCGTGGCCCACGACTTCAACAACCTGCTGACCGTCATCACCGGGTACGGCTACATGCTGCTGGATGAAGTCGGCGCCGCCGAACCGCTCCGCGCGAGTATCGAAGAGATCCTTCGCACGGTCGAACGGGCTGCCGCGCTCACCAGCCAATTGCTGACCTTCAGCCGCCACCAGGTCGCCCAGCCGGTCGCACTGGACCTCACCTCCGTGGTGGCCAGAATGGATCGCATGTTGCGCCGGGTGATTGGCGAAGACATCGAGTTGGTCGCGGACCTGAGCCCCAATCTGGGCAAGGTGAAGGCCGACCCCGGACAGATCGAGCAGGTGATCCTGAACCTGGTGGTCAACGCACGCGACGCCATGCCCGCCGGCGGGAGGATCATCATCCGCACCGCCGACCTCGAACTCGGCTCCGAGGAGGCGCGCCCCCGCCCCGCCTCACCCGGCCCCTGGGTGCTGCTCTCGGTGGCCGACACCGGCCAGGGCATGGACGAGGACACCAAGGCCCACCTGTTCGAGCCGTTCTTCACCACCAAGGAGCTGGGCAAGGGCACCGGCCTCGGCATGTCTACCGTCTACGCCATCGTCGAGCGCAGCGGCGGGGACATCCTGGTCGCCAGCCAACCGGGCCAGGGCGCCACCATCAGCATCTACCTGCCCCGCGTCGAGGAAACCGCCGAGCCACGGCGCGATTCCACCCCGCCCGCCGGCCCCGAGCGCGGCGCCGAAACCATCCTGCTCGCGGAGGATGAGGACGCAGTGCGCAAACTGGTCCTCGAAGTGCTCTCTCAGCGTGGCTACACCGTGCTCCAGGCCTCTGATCCCGAAGAGGCCCTCCAGCTGTCCCTCCGCCACCCCGGCAGGATCGATCTGCTGCTCACCGACGTGGTGATGCCGCAGATGAGCGGGCGCGAACTGGCCGACCGTCTGGCCCCCTCCCGCTCGGATATGAAAGTGCTTTTCATTTCCGGCTATACCGAAGATGCGCTCCCGGGCAACTGCTCCCAGGCCGCCCTGCTCAAGAAACCCTTCACCCCCGCCGCCCTCGCCCTCAAAGTCCGCCAGATCCTCGACAACCACCCGTAGCATAAGGCTCCAGCCTTGTCCCCCTCCGGTCCCAACCGGTTTGACACAACCCCGCTTCCTTCGCTAACCTAAGAGTTTCGAAGACAAAGGAGCGGACCAGTCTGTCCACGAACACCGAGTTTCCGTCCCCGAAGGAGATCACCCGCGCCTGGCATCTGCTGGACGCCCAGAGCGAATCGCTCGGGCGGGTCGCCAGCCGGGCTGCGATTCTCCTGATGGGGAAGCACAAACCAATTTTCTCCCCTTTCCTCGACACCGGGGATCACGTCATCGTGGTCAACGCCGCCAAGGTGCGGCTCACGGGTCGAAAAGAGGACCAGAAGGTCTATCGCCGGCACAGCGGCTATCCGGGCGGGCTGGCGTCGGTGGGCGTGAGGAAACTCCGCGCGGCGCATCCGGCGCGGCTGGTCTATGAGGCCGTCGCGGGCATGCTTCCGAAGACCAAGCTCGGCAAGCACATGCTCCGCAAACTGCGAGTCTACCCGGGCGACAAGCATCCCCACCAGGCCCAGCAGCCGGTGGCTCTGGCCCTGGCCAAGTAGAGCGAGAGAGGACTTTGAGTGGCAGCACCGAAACAGTATTTGGGAACGGGCCGGAGGAAGACCTCGGTGGCCCGCGTTTTTCTGCGGCCCGGAAAAGGCCAGATTTCCGTAAACGGCCGGGCTTTTGAAGACTATTTCGTGACCGAAGCCTGCCGCACCGTGGTGCGCCAGCCGCTGCTGGCCACCGAAACCACCGAGCGCTTCGATGTGCTGGTTCTGACCAACGGCGGCGGCGTGGCCGGGCAGGCCGGAGCGGTGCGTCTGGGCATCGCCCGGGCCCTGGTCGAGTCTGACCTCGAGCTGCGCCCCAAGCTGAAGCAGCTCGGTCTTTTGACGCGCGACCCCCGCAAGCATGAGCGGAAAAAGTACGGCCAGAAGGGCGCGCGTAAGCGGTTCCAGTTCTCCAAGCGGTAATGAGCGCTGGCCGCCGTGGTGGTCCTTCCCTTCTCTCCGGGCACGCAAATTTCGCTTTGGAGCGCGTACCCGGCGGGTAAACCGGTAGTTCGGACATAGGAGGTAGTTTGCCGTCGATTTCCATGAAAGAATTGCTCGAAGCCGGCGTTCACTTCGGGCACCAGACCAAGCGCTGGAATCCAAAGATGAAAGAGTATATCTTCGGTGAACGCAACGGGATTTACATCATCGATCTCCAGAAAACCCTGAAGCTGTTCAAGGAAGCCATGCGCTTCGTCGGCGAGATGGCCGCCCAGGGCAGGAACGTCCTCTTTGTCGGCACCAAGCGCCAGGCCCAGGAAGCCGTTTCCGAGGAGGCCGCCCGCTGCCAGATGTACTTCGTCAACCAGCGCTGGCTGGGCGGGCTCTTGACCAATCACATCACCATTCAGCGCTCCATCAAGCGTCTCAAAGACCTGGACGCGCTGGCCACCGAGGCCGGCTATCAGGGCCGCTCCAAGAAGGAGATCACCCGGCTGGAGCGCGAGCGCAAGCACCTCCAGCAGAACCTGGCCGGCATCAAGGAAATGCCCGGCCTGCCCGACTATCTTTTCGTGATCGACTCCAACAAGGAAGAGATCGCCGTCCGCGAAGCCCGTAAGCTCGGGATTCCGGTGGTGGCCGTCGTGGACACCAACTGCGACCCCGACCAGGTCGATTACCCCATCCCGGGCAACGACGACGCCCTGCGCGCCATCCGGCTGTTCTCCAGTAAGATCGCCGATGCCGTCATCGAGGGCCGCGCCCTGGCCACCGAGCAGGAGTTCACCGCCGAGAAGATCGTCGCCGACGAGACGCCCATCGAGGAGATTCCCGAGTATACCCAGTACGTCGACCCGCGCTACGCCGCGCAACTGATGTCCGAGAGCCTGCCCGACGAGGATCTGCTCTCGGCGTCCCTGCCCCGCAAGGGCCCGGTTTCCGAGACCAGTGAAGAGGTCCCGGCGCGGGAAGAGAAGCCGTAAGTGGGGCAGGCGCTTTCGCCTGCCTCAACGTCAATCTTAGGAACAGGTAGGACCAAATGGCGGAAATTACCGCACAACTCGTCAAACAACTGCGCGAGCGCACCGGCGCCGGCATGATGGAGTGCAAGAGCGCCTTGCACGAAGCCCACGGCGACTTGGCCCAGGCCGAAGTGGTTCTGCGCAAGCGCGGCATCGCCTCGGCCGCCAAGAAGGCCTCCCGCGCCACCAGGCAGGGTCTCATCGGCAGCTACATCCACCCCGGCTCCCAACTGGGCGTCCTGGTGGAAGTCAACTGCGAGTCCGACTTCGTGGCCCGCACCGATGAGTTCAAGCAGTTGGTCCACGACATCGCCATGCAGATCGCCGCGGCCGACCCCCGCTTCATCCGCAAGGAAGACGTCACCCCCTCGGTGCTCGACAGGGAGCGCGACATCCAGCGGGCCCGCGCCCTGGCGGAAGGCAAGCCCGAGAAGATCGTCGACAAGATCGTCGAGGGCCGCTTGAGCAAGTTCTATGAGGAGGTCTGCCTTTACGAGCAGCCCTTCATCAAGGAGAACACCCTCACCGTGGGCCAGTTGATCGCCACCAGGATCGCCAAGACCGGCGAGAACATCGCCGTCTCGCGCTTCTCCCGCTTCAAGCTGGGCGACCGGGACGAGCCCGCCGCGCCCCCCGAGGCCTGAACGGATTCATCGTGGCCCGCTACGACCGCATCCTGCTCAAACTCAGCGGCCAAGCCTTGGCCGGCGCGGCCGCTTTCGGCATCGACGCGGACCGGGTGCGCTCCCTGGCCGCGGAAGTCGCCGCGGTGTCCCGCGCTGGCGTCCAGCTCGGCCTGGTAGTCGGCGGCGGCAATTTCTTCCGCGGGGTGGCCGCTGCCGCCAAGAACATGGACCGGGTGACCGCCGATCACATGGGAATGCTGGCCACCGTCCTCAACGCGCTGGCCCTGCAGGATGCCCTCGAGCGGCAGGACCTCCCCACGCGCGTCATGACCGCTATCGAGATGCGCCAGGTCGCCGAGCCGTACATCCGCCGCCGCGCCGTCCGCCACCTCGAGAAGGGGCGTGTCGTCATATTCGCCGCCGGCACATCCAATCCCTATTTCTCCACCGACACCGCCGCCGCCCTCCGCGCCCTCGAAATCCGCGCCCAGGTCATCGCTAAGGGCACCCGGGTCGACGGCGTCTACGACAAGGACCCGCTCCAGCACCCCGATGCCGTGATGTTTCCCGAAATCTCCTACGTCGAGGTCCTCTCCAGGGCCCTCGGCGTCCTGGACGCCACCGCGGTCGCGATGTGCCGTGAGAACCAGCTCCCCCTGGTGGTCTTCAACCTCGCCGTCCCGGGCAACATCATGCGCGTCGCCATGGGCCAGCCCACAGGTACCCTGGTGCGCTAGACACCGCACCCGCTCCCATGCGAGCATCGGATTTTAGGAAGGTTCTATGAAACCAGGACATGCTGAATCCGTTGCACCGGCGTTCAAGTCCGTGAAAGAAGTGGAAGCGCACGCCAAGGGGCGCATGGAGAAGGTCCTCGGCGACCTCCAGCACGCCCTGGCGGTCATCCGCACCGGCCGCGCCTCGGTGAGCCTTCTGGACCCGGTCAAGGTGGATTACTACGGCACCCCCACCCCGCTGAACCAGGTCGCCACCCTGCACGTGCCCGAGGCTTCCCTGATCACGGTGCAGCCCTGGGACGTCTCCCAGATCGGGGCAATCGAGAAGGCCATCCGCAGTTCCGACCTGGGCTTGAACCCCTCGAACGACGGCAAGCTCATCCGCGTGCCGATTCCGGCGCTGACTGCCGAACGGCGCAAGGAACTCGTGAAGCACCTGAACGGCGTTGCCGAAGACCACCGGGTGAGCATTCGCAACATCCGCCGCGACGCCAATGAGGCGCTCAAGAAGCTCCTCAAGGACAAGCTGATTAGCGAGGACGACGAACGCCGCGCCCACGACGAGGTGCAGAAGCTCACCGACGCCTGCATGCAGAAGCTGGATCAGGCCGCCAAGTCCAAAGAGAAGGAAGTTCTGGAGCTCAAGTAACACGACACGCCGGACGTTTTCCACCCAATTCGCCTGGCTCACCGCCGGTCTCGCGGCCTCTCCCGAGATTGCCTTGGCCCAGCGTGCCTTGGCGGGGCGGACCTTTCCGCCCGGCACCGTCTGGCTCAACGCCAACGAGAACCCGGATGGCCCTCCCCGGGCGGCCCTCCACGCAATCAGCCGGTTCGCCGGCCAGACCTGGCGCTATCATTTCCAGGCCTTCCGCGATTTTTACGCCGCCGTGGCCCGCAGCGAGCGCCTCGAGCCCGAGCAGATCGTAGTGGGCGCCGGCTCCACCGAGGTTCTCAACCTGGCGGTCCTGGTCTTCACCTCGGCCACCCGCCCGCTGATTACCTGTCATCCCACCTTCGAGGCGCCCGCCGAAACCGCCCAGGCCCTCGGGCGCCCCTGCCTGACCGTGCCGCTTACCCCGTCCTACGCGGCCGACGTCAAGCGCCTGGCGGCCGAGGCCGATCGGGCTGGCGGCGGCCTCATCTACCTCTGCAATCCCAACAACCCCACCTCTTCGCTCACCCCCACCGAGCATCTTGCCTGGCTGGTCTCCAACCTCCCCCGCGATACCGTGGCCCTCATCGACGAGGCCTACCTGCATTTCGTGGAAGACTGCGACTCGCGCAGCGCTCTGGCCTGGGTTCGCCAGGGCCGCAACGTCATCGTGGCGCGAACCTTCTCCAAGATCTACGGCATGGCCGGGCTGCGCGTCGGCTTCGCCTGCGGCAAGCCCGAGCTGATCCGGCGGATCCGGCCCTTCCGCAACAACGTGATCTCCATCCTGAGCGCCCGCGCCGTCGAGGCCGCCCTCGCCGAGGCCCCCAGCATCCTCCCCCAGCGCCGGGCCAGGCTCATCCGCATCCGCAGCGACCTGTGCGCCTGGCTGCGCAGCAGGAACTTGCGCTACATCGAGCCCTACGCGAATTTTGTGATGATTGACGTCGGGGATGCCCGCCGCCTGGCGGAGCTCCTGGCCCAGAAGAACATCGCCGTCGGCCGGCCGTTTCCCCCGCTGGACAACCTGCTGCGGGTCTCAATCGGCTCCCAGTCCGACATGGCCAGGTTCAAGCAAGCCTTCCCCGTAGGATAGGGCTCCAGCCCTGTCCCCTCTACATACCAGCCATGTAATTCTTACTGCCGCCCGACGCCCTCAGACTGTTTCACTGTGGCACAATCTGCCCACGCGTGTGTCCGGATGTCACTTTCTCCCAAGCTTCGGCGGCGAGGAAACCATTGCCAGACCAAGGCTAACTATCACCAACATCGCAAGAATCCCGGCTACAAACATACTGTCCACCCCTACGATCACATCAAGTTGATGCACGCAAGGGGCCAAACGTTGCAGGAATACTCAGCGCTTCAGCCCGGCCTGCCAGTTGAACACCACCCGCAACACCGCAGGCTCGGGGGTTTCCACCGGCTCCAGCACCAGGAAGCGCTGGCCGTCCGGAGTCACATCGTAGCGGAGGGTGCTGGACCCAAACGCCGCCCCGCCGATACGAAGAATCGCACTCTCAGCCCCAAACTCCGGCCCCTTGGCGGTCCAGCGGATCGGCGCCGCCGTCAGCATCCCGTCCGCCGCCCGGTAGTAGAGCTCTTTGCCATCCCTCCGCCAGCGTGGATCACGACCGCCGTGAGTGGAGACCTGCGACTTGACGTCGCCCGCCGGGAAGCTTCGCACGTACACCTCGAAGCGCCCCGATTCGTTCGAAGCGTAAGCCACCCATCTGCCGTCCGGTGAGAACCGGGCGTCATAGTTGGAGAATGGGGTCTGGAAAATGGCGACCGGTTTGCGATCGCCGTCTAGCGGCACGACCTCCAACTCGTCGTTCCGCCATCCGAGACGGACACTGCTGACCAGCAGAAATCGGCCATCCGGCGACCAGTCGATCGGAACACGATTACCCGGCGCGTCTGTCAGGCGCTCCTCCTCTCCGGCGCCGGTGGCGCTCCTTTGGCACACAACCCGATCTCGCTTTGTCAGGACCGCATAGGCGATCCGCCGGCCATCGGGAGACCACACGGGTGCGCTGGCTAGGCCGCCAAAGGTCAGCCGGGTCGGTACCCCGCGGGCAATTTCAACCTGCCAGATGTCCGAGTCCTGGCCCTCCGCTCGCGTAAGCGCAACCCGCCGGCCGTCGGGAGAGATCCGCAGCCCGACATAGACGCCGGGCTGGGCCAGCGGGCCCAGCATCTTACCTTCCCGGCTGAACCACGTTAGCTGGAAGTGAGCGAGTCGTTGGGAGCAGTACACCAGCGTTCCATCGGTGGAGACCGTGAAGGACGCCCAACTGATAACACGGTTCCGGAGGACATCTTCGGCCAGGGGTACGGCCTCTCCCATGAACTGAGCCCGGCCGGCATCGAACGGTTGCGCGACCAGGCTGTTTCCGCGCATCCACAGCAGACAACTGGGCCAACGGCCCCTCTCGGGCACATACTGTGCGTTGTGATCGCTGTTCACCAGCCTGATTGCCTCGTGCGGCCGGTCGAGCGAAGCGAGACAGACGGCGCTCGCCTCGGGGTTGCTGCGGCGGTCCAGGTAAATGAACCGCCGGCCATCCGGCAGGAACTGCGGCCACCGGTGAGAGGCTTCCGGATCATTCGGCGTCTCCAGCTTGGCCAGGAGTACGGGTGTGCCGCCTGAAGCGGGTACTCGCATCAAGGGGGCGAGCCGATTTGGCGGGGCTAGCAGGATGTCCCCATTTGTGTTCCAGGCCCCGCCCCGGGCTGCCACTCCCTCGCAGATCACTCGAGGCAGGCCGCCGGCGACGTCGATCTTCTTAAGCTGCTCCCGAACGAAGAAGCCGACCGTCCGGCTGTCGGGGGACCAGAAAGGGAACAGAGCGCCTTCGGTGCCCGGCAGCTCGAGGGCCGAGGAGGAATCCAGGGGTTGCAGCCAGAGCTTGGTTTTCCCGTCGGTGACTCCCACAAAGGCCACCTGGCGTCCATCGGGGGAGATGGCGTGGCCTTCCGCTGTCGAAAACTGAGCTCCAGGCGGCGGCGTGAGTGTGAGCCGAATAGGGCGCAACTCGGCCTCCGATCCCCGGGAACTCATCCAGGCCCAGAAAGCGAGCGCGAGGACCAGGGCGACCGCCGCCGACGCGGCCAGCCGGCTCCATTTCGGGGCCCGCCGGGCCACCGGCTTCTCCTCAAGGGCCCACTCCAGTTCCCTCTTGATATCCGCCGCCGACTGCCACCGCTCCGCCGGGTCCTTGGCCAGACACGCCCGGATCAGATCCTCCAAGCGCGGCGCCGGCGGCCGCAACTCGATCGCCGGGGGATCCTCCTTCAGGATCGCCGCCGCCAGGCTGGTGGGGCTGTCGCCCGCGAACGCCCTGCGGCCCGCCAGCATCTCGTAAAGCACTAGCCCCAGCGCGAAGATGTCGGCGCGCGCGTCACACTCCTTACCCTCGATCTGCTCGGGAGCCATGTACGGAAGCGTGCCCATGACCGCGCCCGTCTCCGTCAGGCTCTCCGTAACGGCGCGGGGGGCACCCGGCGGCTCTTCCCGCAGCATCTTCGCCAGCCCGAAATCCAGCAGTCTCACTCCGCCCGAAGTGATCATCACGTTTCCGGGCTTCAGGTCGCGGTGCACGATGCCGTGCGCGTGCGCCGCCGCCACCGCGTCCGCGATCTCGATCCCGTAGCGCAGCGCCGTCTTGAGCGGTGGCTTGCCCTTGCGCAGGCGCGCCTCCAGCGTCTCGCCTTCTACGTACTCCATCACCAGGTAGTCCGTCCCCTCGTGTTCGCCGATGTCGTGGAGGCTGCAAATGTGGGGATGGCTCAGAGCCGAGATGGCGCGAGCTTCCCGCTGGAACCGCTGGCGCCCGCCGGCCCGGTCCGTCAGCCGGGCTTGGAGCAGCTTAATCGCCACCGTGCGCCCCAAACGCGTGTCCGTGGCGCGGTAGACCTCCCCCATCCCGCCCGCGCCAACACATGCCTCGATGCGATACGGCCCCAGTTCGGCACCGGCGGCAAGCCGCGGGCCCATCTCGGCGGGTGTCTCTTGGGGCCTATCGAGCAGCGAGTCCTCGGCTTGCTCGTAGCGCAGCAGCGACTCCACCTCATGCCGCAGCTCCTGGTCGTCGCCGCAAGCCTCGTCCAGGAATGCGGCGCGCTGCTCCTGGGGCCGCTCCAGCGCGGCATGGTAGAGCTCCTCGACCCGCCGCCAGCGTTCCGGGGTCATGGCAAAGGTTGGCCTTCCTTGTATGTACTACTTATTCCCCGCCGGCGCAATGGCTAAGGCGGACAGCACCGACGACATGCTACCCGCGACGGCTCTCCGTCGAGCCCGAGCCGCAAGCGCGAGCCCGGCATGAATCAGGCTGACGTCCTGCGCCGTCAGCCTGAGCCGTCCGGCCATCATCGCGCTGTAATCCGCGGTCCTCCAGTGCGCTTGCATGACGCCCGTTTCCGAGTGTCGCGCCACCCCCTGGAGAACGTGGATGATCTCATGAGCCAGCACGTGCCCGAAAACTGCGCCGGCCTCGAACTGGACTGCCCCCAGCACTGGCGCGATCCGGTCATAGAACACCGTCACGCTTCCAGGGTCTCCCCCATACGGCAGGGCGCGCGCGAACGCCTCCGGCGGCAAGTCCGTGGGCGCCTTCTCCGCCAGCGTCAGAATGATCGTCCGGGCGCAGCGGCTGGGTTCACGGCGCGCACTCGCGGCATCCGGAGCGGGCAACGGCGTCCCCGACACCCAGCGCAGGCGCACGCCGGCCTGTGCCAGAATCCTGGTGGCCGTCTGCTTGCCTTGCGCCAGCAACGGCAGCGGCGCGACGTGCCCGCCTACCAGGTACACCGTGACCTCCGGTTCGATCGCCCCTTCGGTCTCTCGAGCGCCAGCGTCGCAGCTCGCCAGGGCCGCCAACCCCAGCATCGCCATCCTTGTTCCGATCCTCATGCTCGCCTCCCGCGGCCACCCGGCCGCTTCATCCGGGTAAGCGGGAAGCGCGCTCACGAGCTACAAAGGCCTGTCAAGTCATTTAACGATGTAACCGAAACCGGTCTTGGTTGGGTCATTTAAGAATGTAACCGTGGGCGGAGGTGTACACCGACCTGAGGTGTATGTTTTTCGGGCCGACCAACGGGAG